>OGCM01003592.1_pt1 | contig 11730 bp, 10 predicted proteins | sample 1570151 | NCBI WGS metagenome assembly OGCM01 (sample SAMEA4370582, study PRJEB24528) | human gut metagenome
CGGGGTTGTCGGGGGGAACGTCCCGAATTACCAAGGAGTGTTCCTCCGGGGATACGGAGGACAGACAAGCTATCACTATGGCGCTGTTGGCCATTGGAGCGCGGGGCTAGGCGAGCTGCAAGGGGATGGAATACGAGAAATATGGGGAGAGCTTTCCTATCTGCCCCGAAGCCGCGATGGAGAAGTGGGCCAGTCCGGTTCACTGGCCTTTTGGAACGAAGGGCGGAATCAATGGATGAATGACGCGGGTAAGGCGCCATCAGGTGCAATGAACTTTTATGCGTCTCGCTCAACTCCGGTTGTTGGTGAAGTCCGCCCGGTGAACCGTGCTGTTCGGTATCTTATCAGAGCAAGATAACTTTGAAATACAGATGGATAATAAAATAAGGCAACGCCAGGGAAGAATTTACTTTGGCGTTACCTTATTTTATGTAAACATGTAATTATATAAATACATATTTATGGTTTTGCACGAATAAGACAGCGGACGTAGATGTGATCAGGAGCTGTCTCTGCTCCTCCCGTATAATCGGTAGGGGTTCCCCCTCCTGCACCGATACTTCCGCTTACACTTCCATTTCGAAGTGCCCCAGAAACGCCGCTGGCATTGGTCGTTCCGCTTACTGTGCCACTGGCCGTACCGGAAATGCTTCCGCCGCCTGTGCTGCCCCAGATTGAACCTCCTGAAGTCGTTGCGGCTACTGTGGAAGAACCTCCTACAGTAAACCCTACAACACCCCCTCCTGATTTGGCTTCATAGACACCGGGAGCAACCAAAGTATTTCTATCGCCAAACCAGCTAGTATCTTTTAGTGCCTCTTCAGTCGTTCGTTGAATAGATACTCTGCCTCCAGCGATTCCCGAATCATTTCCGGTTTGGCTGATGGAAATCCATGTCCCTCCAGAGCCTTGCACTGTCTGATATGTTTGCCCACCCGCTCCTCCGCTCGTGATGGATTGTCCAGCAGCCCATCCGCTGACTCCGAGATTTGCCGCAGAAGAGAATGATTGCCCCGCCGCTGTGCCGCTCAGGGCCGTGCTGACGAGCTGCCCGCTGAAACTGTGCGTGTGTGTCGGCTGCGTATGGTTGTGGCTCTTGATCGAGTTGGCCACAGTCTGTCCGACGCTATGCCCGGACTGGAGGCCGCGCAGAAAACGTCCCCGGTAATCGGGCACTCGGCTGCCGACAACCCCGACCAGTTCCGGATACACCGGTAGGAAAGTAGAAAGGGCTGCTGTACCTTGATTTCCAAGAAATATGTTCGTAGGGTGATGAAGTTCCGCAAGGGACAAAACGGGGCCTCCTCTCCGCAGACAGGCAGGGATGGAAAGGAGGCAAGTTGCCAAGACCGTGGAATACCACTTTACTCAGATTGATAATGAAAGCGGCCCAGTGGATGCGATCTCCTGTCAGGTAAAATGAAGCACACCCACCAGTGTTAGGCGTACCGTTGAGGGACTCTATCAGGTAACGGGAGCACCATACATATATTTTGAACAGCGTTAAATGCACCAGGCTGGACAGACTTAGAGGCAAGCATGACAAAAAGCGACAGTAATAATATAAAAGCCACTGTTTCTAATAAATAAAAAATATTCAATCTTAACTTTGCAGTCAAGTTATCGTACCTTTAGGGTACAGTGTAATGAAGCTGATAATTTATATACTAATTCAATATGGTTATACTCAGAGTATATACATTTGTACACCTTGTTAAAGAAAACTATATCATAATATTTATCATCGACTATAATATATAATACTGCTATTTGGAGACATTCATGCGCAATAAATTTAAAGAAGTTGGAGAAATTGCTATTGCAGACTTACAATTAGATCAAGCTAACCCCCGTTTTGGGTGGCTTGAAAGCCAAGCAGATTGTATAGAGATAATGTTTGAGGAATACGGTGACTATATCACAAAAATTGCAACACATATTGCTAAATTTGGATTGAGCCCAGAGCCTATAGTCATACTTAATGATAAAAAAAATTGGATTGTAAAAGAAGGTAATAGGAGAGTTCTTGCATTAAAAGTATTAAACAATCCCAATGAAGCACCTGAAAATAGAAGAGCAACATTTCATTCAATAAAGCAAAATGCTATGAAAAATGCTATCCCTGTAAAAATTAAATGTTTAACTGCACCTGAAGATGTGATACAAGAGTACGTTGCACTTCGTCATCTTGGTGCGCAAGGTGGTGCAGGGTTAGTTGTATGGGATCCTCGAGGACAGGAAAACTATAGAGCCTCGCAAGGACAAAAACTTGGTTACCCCCAAGCATCAGCTCTTTCAAAATATTTAGAAGATAAAGGAATTTCAGCTGCAAAAAAAATTCCTCTATCCAATTTGCAAAGGATTATTCAAAGTAAGCACACAATAAATATTCTTGATTTAACATGGAATAAAAATAAGCCTATTTTTAAGAATGAAAAATGGGCACTTATTGTTCTAAAAGAAATTTGTCTTGATTTTTCGGAGAGAGGTAAACGAGTAAAAGATATTTATTCAATTGAAAAAATAGAATCATATATAAATGAGTTAATTTCTCGCCCTGTGGTACAGAATATACCTGAGGTAACAAGACCAACACCACGGCCTGCGCCTTCTCCTATGGATCCTCCTCTTTCGCCACGAGGAAGAACGCCTAAAGCAGCATGGGATAGGCCAGGAATTTTTCCAAGGAGAAAAGTTCACTTTATTATCCCTGATACCGAAGCCAAAGTAAAAAATATTGTAGCTGAACTATCTCAACTAAAAGTATGTAACGCACCTATCTCTGTAGGAGTTCTTCTCAGGACTCTTATAGAAATAAGTGTTAAACATTATATAAAAGAAAATAAAATTGTATGTAATACTGACAAAGAATTAAAAAATCAAATTATACATGCATCAAATCATATGTATTCAACAGGAATGATTGACAATAATTACAAAAAGGCATTGGGTAAAATGGGAAATAGTGAAGAACTACTGTCTATTTCTACTTTGCACGATTGGGTTCACAACCCTAAAATAACTCCAACATCTCAAAATTTATGTATTTTTTGGGATAATATTGAACCCTTTATTCAAAATTGCTGGAAAAAGGTTATTCTATAAATTTTTATTTATTAACATTTTGAGTAAAGGTTTTTAAGTGCGTCATATATACACCCCCTTACGTTACCCCGGTGGAAAAGGAAAACTTGCTCCTTTTATTAAAAATATATTTCGTCACAACATGTTATGTGATGGTATATATATAGAACCATATGCTGGAGGTTCAGCTGTTGCCTTAACATTACTACTAGAGGGCTTTGCTTGGAATGTTATTATTAATGATATCGACAAAAGAGTATATGCATTTTGGTGGAGTATATTAAATGAAACAGATGGATTGCTTCGTATGATATATAATTCTGATGTAAATATAAAAATATGGGAAAAACAAAAGTTAATTCACCAGGATATAGAAAATCATTCGTTGCTGGAAATTGGATTTGCTACCTTTTTCCTTAATAGAACAAATAGATCTGGGATACTGCAGGCAGGTGTCATAGGGGGAAAAGATCAATCAGGACCATATAAGATTAACGCTCGATATAACAAAAAAGAATTATGCAACAGAATAGAACTCATAGCACAATATAAAAATAGAATACAGCTATATAATAATGATGCCATTAAGTTTATTCATACAATTTCAGAGACTCTACCTGAAAAGAGCCTTATATATCTAGATCCTCCATATTTTAACAAAGGTAAAACCCTTTATAAAAATAGCTACAACGAAGACGATCATAAATTAGTTGCAAAAGCAGTTAGATCTATAAAAACACCTTGGATAGTAACTTATGACAATGTTCGCGAAATTCGTGAGCTTTATTCTGAAGAAAATCAGGTAGAATTTAACATATCTTATTCTGCAAACAAAGAGCGCCACCGGGGATCTGAAATTATGTTTTATAGCAAGAATATTATTCTCCCTTCTATGCCCTATACTAGGCGTTCTGACTATAATAATTTTACATATTCTACCTTCAATCTATAAAATATTTAGATTTTATTATGTAAAATATCATACAATATTTGTAATTTTAAAAAATATCCTAGTAGAGCAGCAATTAAAATTAATCATATAGGCTACAAAGTTTCAATATTTTATTATATTTATAAATATATTTATCAATTCATTACAACAAATACTATTTAATGATTTATTAGTATAATTTTAAAATTATTTAGGATAAGAGATTGTTTTACCTAATATATAGATAGATGCAATTCAACCAACTAACCGTATAACTACAACATTCAAGGACCACATACATAGATAAGCGCTAAAATGAATGGTTTATTTGTAGCCTTGATATTAGCATATTTAACTATACCCTTTATCTCCCTATACACATTCTCTAAAGCTAAAAAATTCCATTTTATCCACCCTAACATTGTGTCCAAAACACTTCCTACAACTAGCCTACGGTATGTCGTCAATAAATTTTGCCCGAATGGCAATACACCTTATATGGACTGCCTCCAAAAAAGATACTGTATTTTCGCATATTTCGTTGCAATTTCACGCTATTTCTTCAACTCGGTAAAAGCGTTTTCAACCAGATGTCTGTAGCGGTATAAATAATGGTCATATTCTCTTTGGATTTTTCGATTTTTGCGTGAAGGAATCACCGCTTCCATACCATGTTCTTCTATATATTCAATGAAACTGTTGCTGTCATAGCCCTATCGGCAAAAATATAAGCAGCATCGAATTCCTCTATGAGTTTGCAAGCCTGTGTACAATCCGCAACGGTACCTGACGTGATAACCATTCTGACCGGCATACTATGCGCATCCACGGCCAGATGTATCTTTGAGTTGAGCCCCCTTTTGTACGTTCCATGTCTTGGTTGCCGCCTTTTGTTCCTGTCCCGTCCTGATGGACTTTAATATAGGAAGCGTCAATCATTAACCATTCAAAATTCGGTTCATTAATAAGGATTTCAAGAAGCTTTTCCCAAACACCATTGTCCCGCCATCTGCAAAATCTGCGATGTATGTTTTCCCAGTCGCCATAGTTCGGTGGCAAGTCGCGCCATGGAGAATCAGTTCGTAAAATCCAAAAAACCGCATTGATAAACAGTCTGTTATCTCTGGCAGTAACGCCTTTTACTACTTCATGTCCCGGCAAATGAGGTTTCAATAATTCCCATAAGCTATCTGATATGTCGTGGCGTCTATGTGCTGGTACCATTCATTCTCCTGAGAGTATGAGAATGAAAATAGATACAAAATATAAGTAGTCAAATGACGACACAGCCTAGGATAGTACCTAACTATATCACGATACACGGGGGCTCGTCAGGATTGATCATAAAGTGATATCCCCAATAATTGTACTCTCGGCTGCTCCCTATCAGTTTCCGGTGCACTGGTATGAAGTATAAAAGTATCCATCCTTTCACTCGAATGAGATAACGAACCGAACGATTATTTCTTAGCTGCGAAAACTACTGAAGCTCCAAAATAGATCATGCTCCCCCCTTCCTCTACCCCTCTCTAGCGATTTCAGTCAATCTGAAGGCCCCTAAGGATGCGCCGTACTCTTCCACGCTCCGCTTAGAATATTTCCCAGTTTTTTCGAAGAGCATCCCCTTGGAGCTGGCCCAGTCCAGTGCTCGAATGTATCACCGAGCCGTAGTGCGTACTTACCTGTGAACCGTGGTCACGCAGGAAAATTCCCCGGTAATCCGAGACTCATGCCTACAAACGCGACCAGTTCTGGCTACAGGAACGTCCGCTCAAAAATCTAAACAACACAGGGGAATATCTACGGCTTGATATGACATGCAACCCCGTGTAGATTTCCTGTTGGGACTTCCCTGTTCAGTCACCAGCGGGGGAATGCAAGGAGGTTCCATGCCACCATGTACGGATTCATCCGTATGCTGGCAAAGGCCGCTGTTTGGGCTGCCCTTGTCCGGCTGTTTAATTGGCTGATGGACGAGTTCCTGAGCTAGAAACAGCCCACTGGACAAAGCAACGCCCCTAACAGTGGTGAAGACTGTTAGGGGCTGTTCAGTGGGAAAACATGTGTTTTGTCACTTGGGGAGTCCCGAAAAAGACCCCGCGCAATGGGACGGTAGGTGTTAGCAGCACTTGCCGTCCCTCTTGTGTTTTAAGATAAGGCGATTCGGAAAGTTTGGCAAGTCACCTGGCACGGGTGAGATAGCGAACGGCACGGTTTACCGGGCGCGTCTCTACCGCTGTATAACCGGATTCCCAAGCGTTAGCGAGATCAAACCGGAGTTTCCTTGGGAAACTGTGACCGGAGTTACTTTCTTTTATTGTAACATCATATTCTGATTGATTTGGTATGGAAAATACTCCTGTCGCCCAGCAATTTTCAAAACTTTTCCAAAAATGCAGTACGCTCTCAGTTGTTGGATGCTTTATGGCATCCCCTTGTCTTTCTCCCAAACTGGCGCTGTTTCCACCAACTCCCCGCAAAAAGTATCCCCGATAGTCAGGGACAGTCGCACCTACAAGCGCGACCAGTTCCGGATACACTGAATCTGTAATGTTAATACGTCAAAATATAAGGACAATGACGAAAGAATTTCTATCGGCATTGTCCTGCATTTTGTTATATACAGCTACATAAATATATAATTACTGAAATACATATGATTGCGGAAAGCGTTCTCTGAACAGTTGTACTGTTTCAGGGGGACTGGCCGTGACAATAACCTGATCCCCATGATCAAGAACCGCTTTGGCCAAGCTTTTCCCAAGACCGGAAGAGCATCCGACAATCAACTAGGTATTCATTGCGTCAGTCCACCTTTTTTTCTTTTAACCACTGGGATAATATATCGGCTACTTTGATATTATTCAGATCGGAAAAGGGGAAATGGGTATTTCCCTGTACTCCTATTTTGGGAAGATGCGCTACGGTAGCGTCGCCGCCATGCCGGTTCACGGCGTCCGCCCAGAGTTTTGCCATGCTCATGGCTGCACGCCAGTAGTCCTGATGAGGTTCTGAAACGGGGTGTTCTGGAATATTGTCGCCATAATAGATGACGATGGGCATCCGAGTCAGAGCTTTGAATTGTTCCAGGGGGACTTCCGCAGCCGTGAATGGCCCGAAAGAACTGGCGTTGGGGATGGGTTTAGGCAGTTCGCCTTCGGGAAAGACAAAGCCGCTACCGGGTTCATAGGCCACGACAGCCCGCACGTTTTTGCTCTTTATTGCCGTCAGCCAGCCGGGGCCGCCGCCCTGAGAGTGTGTTACCAGAATACCGGAACCGATTCGGTCGAATACGGCGATCATGGCGTCGGAGATGACCTCGGCGTCATAGGGGCCGGTATTGGGCGTCATCTGGCGAAAAAATTGATTCAACGATTCGTCGCCACGGGCAAACTGCGTTCCTTCAAAAAAGTCGGGCCAGATGCCGAGCCGGAACTGCCCGAACCAGAATTGTTCGTCAGGCTTGGCCTCAACAGTGGCGGAAACGGTACTTCGCCCGGCATCGCCGCGTCGGGGCTGATCTATCAAATAAACGCCGAATCCCCGACGCAGAAAAATATTCTGAAAACCTTCGCGTCCGTCCGGTGTGGTTTCCCACGTCTTGGCTGACTGGCCCGCTCCGTGCAGAAAGACCAGGGGGTATTTTCTGGCATCTGCCGGAATCTGATAAAACACATAGGCGTGGTCACCATGCAATGTCTGTCCGGCAGCCTGAGGTTTCAAGGGGTTATATGGTTCCCTTGCGGGGATAACCGTGCCCCCCGCCGCAAAACTTCCTTGTTCTCTGATAACTAATAGGGAGGAATTGCTTTCATTCGCCATTGCAACCGTCGCCGTGGCAAGCCCCGCCGTAAGTAGAAGTCCTGCAAGAAGTGTTTTTGACTTCATCGCCACATCTCCTCACTTTTTCTTTGTTAAATGCTGTTCCCAAAAATGAACGGCATAGTCTATCCAACCTTCCGCATCGGTTCCCGTACCGAGGCCGAAACCATGTCCTGCGTTCCGATAGAGATGAAATTCCGTATCTACGCCCGCCGCGTTCAGAGCCGTGATCCTGCGTTCCATCACGCGCGGGGAGGCTATGGGGTCATCAAGGCTGACCACGGCAAAGGTCGGGGGATCGCTCTCCGTGTAACGGGTATGCCCGGTATAGCCCATGACCACGGCCGCCGGGCGCGGGACCTGCTCGCCGCCGAAGGCCGCCGGGCCGTAGGAGCCAAGGTCGACCGCCATGCGCGCGCCCGCCGAGCCGCCCCACAGGGAATAGCCTTGCGTGGATATTTCCAGTTCTTCCGCATGGTGGAAAATCCAGGAAAGCGCGGCGGCCATGTCTTCATAGGCCACGGCCTGACTGCCGGTGCGGTATTGCAGGACAAAGGCATTATAAACCCTTGCGGCTCAGTACATCCGCCAGCGGAAACCCTTCGTGCAGAGAACCGACATAGCTAAAGCCTCCACCCGGAAAAATCAGGGCAAAGGGCGCACCGGGCTTGCCTCTGTAATAAAACAAGCCGGTTCGCTCCTGCTTTTCCCCCTCCGTATAGAAAGGATAAAACACGGCCTTGCCGGTCATGGCATCATTTATCATGCGGTTCAGAGCAGCCGTCACAATGCTGGGCCGCACATGACTATGCCAGGGCATAAGCCTGCCGACTTCACGCAAAGGCAAACGGCTTTGTGCGTCACCGGGACGCGGCACGAGATGTTCCCCAAATCCGGCAAACGCGGGATGGTTCACCATATCGGCGACAGTATCTGATTCCGTAAGCCATGCAGGTTCGTCCATGTCCTCCTCCATACTGCCTTTCGCGGAATAAGCGGTCGAGGCGGAGAAAACCGTTGTTCCGATCAGTAAAAAGAAGAGGCAGAGAAACTTCATCATGCAGGGAATGAAAGAAGGAAAGACCTCTGCGCTTTTTAGAGGTAACGACGTTTTTCTGTCTGTACTCATGTTTTATTTTTCAGGCTTCAGTGGCCCATAGAAGTAAGATGCCGTAGCCCCGCCGTCGATCAGAAAATCCGCGCCGGTGATGAACGCGCCTCTGTCGCTCATGAGCAGCTCTGCGACGTTGGCGACTTCATCAGCCGTTCCGGGCCGTCCGGCAGGGCATTTCGCAAACATATTCCTGTAGAAATCACCTCGTGGCCCGTTGAAATCATCGAGTGCCAGCGGCGTCACAATGATGCCGGGGGAAATGGAATTGATTCGCGCTCCCCTGTTTCCCCATTTGACAGCTTCCGCCATGACTCTTTTCACATTGCAACGTTTTGCCATCTGGTAGGCATGCAGCGTATCTCTGATATTTTGGGGCTGAAGGGCTTCCAAGGTAAGCAATTCTTCCGTGGGAGCCGTTGCAAGTTGTTCATCAAGCTCTATGCCGAGGGCAGGCATCCGGTGCCCGGACTGGCTGGAAACAATCACGCCGACACCGCCTTTGCTGATGACCTTGCCGACTTCCTCCAAAAGAACGGCGGTGCCGTACAAATCTACTTTCAAAATGGTTTCTATTGAGGCTTGGCTGGGAGAAACGCCCGCCGCATTAACGAGCATGGAAATCTCCCCGTACTGTTGCGCAGAGTCTATCAACGCAAGGATTGACGCACGGGAAGACAAATCCATTTCAACAGGGACGGTAGTAAACCCCGCCTTGTTCATGGTGTCGGCTATTGCTTCCGCATTCTCCCTGCGCTTGTCGCCAATGACTATCTTCATCCCGTATCCCACCCGGCGGGCTATGGCCATACCGATCTGCCCTGCTCCGGTCAAAAGCATCACATTTTTCATGGAAACACTCCTGAGCATCATCGAATGAATAAAAATATCGTCTTGTTATGAAAGGCGGTTAAAAATACGTTTTATCCACACCAAGTTGAACCAGTGCTGCATTGATATCCGCCAACTCTTCCCTGGAGAGTTCAACGAGCGCCGCCCCCAGATTTTCTTCCAGCCGCACGGAATTCGTCGTGCCGGGGATGGGGATGATGAAAGGCCGCTGCGCCAATTCCCAGGCAAGGACGATCTGGGCGGGCGTGGCCTGCCTGCTTTCGGCCATGTCCCGGATAAGCTCCAGCAGGGCCTGATTGCGCTCCATGACTTCCGGCCTGAACCTCCCCATGAAACCGCGAAAATCGCCTTCTCCGTACACGGTATCACGAGTGAAGCGCCCGCTCAGAAAACCGTTACCCAAGGGGCTGTAGGCGACAAAAGCAATGTTCATGGCCGTGCACAGGTCGAACAGCCCCTGTTCAGGTTCGCGCCACATCATGGAATACTGGTGGGCGCGTTTCATATAGTCCACAGGCGCATTGGAAAGTCCCCAACCCAGAATCTTACCTTCCCGGATCAGGTCGTGCATGGTTTCTGCGACAAGCTCCGGTTCCACATGAGGGTCTACCCTGTGCTGGTAATACAGGTCGATATGGTCGGTTCTCAGACGGCGCAGCGAACCTTCAGCCTGAACGCGGATGGACGCGGGCTTGCTGTCCAGCAGATTGACCGTCTTGCCGTCCTCGATGCGCTGTCCTGCAATGCCGAATTTTGTTGCCAGCACAACCTGATCACGAACGGAAGAAAAAGCTTCGCCCAGCAGTTCTTCATTGGCTTCGCCATAAACAACAGCGGTATCAAAGAATGTGCACCCCAAATCCACAGCATGGCGGAGCAGTTTGACCATGTCTTTCCTGGGGGCAGGTTTGCCATAAGCATGATCCATGCCCATGCAGCCAAGCCCTATGGAGGAAACAGCCTGTCCGTTGCCTAAAGTCCGATTTTTCATGTTTTCTCCTTGCCGTTATACCTTGCGGCCCATGTCATAAGCTTCCCGCATGGCCGGTTTGGATTCGATCTCTCCCGCTCCGTACACACCTTTTCCATAGATGACGCCGCGTTCCACGGAACCCTCAAGACATTTGGCCAAGCCGCGAAAACATTCAAGCGTGCAATCCATGACGGTATCGCTTTCCTCTGCGGCGGTCATGATGTAATAGAATTCCTTGTTTTTGATGGTCAGCCATTGCGCCACCGTGCGGTCGATGAGCGCCTTCATTTGCGCGTCGACGGAATAGAAATAAACGGGGCTGGCCATGACAAACACGTCGGCTGCGTTCATTTTTTCGAGAATATCGGCCATATCATCCTTGATGATGCAAATGCCGCCGCTTTTTTTGCAGTGGTAGCAGGCCAGGCAAAAGCCGATTTTCTTGTCGCGCAGAAAAATGGTTTCCACCTGGTGGCCGCTTTCCTCCGCTCCGCGCGCAAAGGCACGGCACAGTGCGACGGAATTGCCGTTCTTACGCGGGCTGCCCGCCAGAATGAGAATGCGTTTGCTCATGGTTTTTCCTTATTTTTTCAGTCCAATTTCCTTCAGCCATTCCGCCACGCCGGACGGTGCCCGTTCCATACGGCTCCGGGAAAGGGAGTAGCCGTTGCGTATCACAGTTGCTCCGGGCTGTTTGTCCTGCATGGTTCGGATAGTACGGGAAAAACCGCTGCCGCCGTGGGTACAGAAAGGAATGATGGTCTTGCCCGAGAAATCGTACTGCTCCAGAAACGTGTACAGAATCATCGGCATGTCGCCCCACCAGTTGGGATACCCGATAAAGATGGTGTCGTAGGCTTCGGGGGATTCGATCTTTCCCGCAATGGTCGGGCGGGCGTCCTGTTTCTGTTCTTCCCTAGCCAAATCGACAAGGGTACGGTGGTCTGTGGGATACGG
>OGCM01003610.1_pt1 | contig 11651 bp, 7 predicted proteins | sample 1570151 | NCBI WGS metagenome assembly OGCM01 (sample SAMEA4370582, study PRJEB24528) | human gut metagenome
TATATAGACAGGAATGAGAAGCAGTGCGAAAGCACTGTTTTTTTCTTTGCAATAACTTCCATAGAACGAAATGTATTAAGATATCAGATTAATAGATACAACAACCAACTCGATGTATTTTAACATCACTTGACTATATTTAACGAATATAGCTAAAAAGCAGAGCACAGTCTGTTTTTTGCTTGACAAATCACTCCTTTGTGGTCTAATATACGACTCATAAAGAATATCAATTCGTTTTGAGGAGGAGATTATTATGAAGATATGGAAAAAAGTAGCAAGTGTTAATCCAGAATTAATTGATAAAAGAGAAAATTTATCAGTTGATTCTGGGTTATTTTTTGGGGGTAAAACACGTAACTTCTTGAAATAGTGTTATAAATCTTGAAATAGTGTTATAAATCTTGAAAATTTAATATTCATTAAATTGGAAAGTTTTGTTAACATAGTGTTAAGAAACAAATACAAGAGATTACCGATAGACAGCAGAGGGGAGACAGAATTATATTATCGGTTCATGGAAAAGGGATGGAGTTCGAAAAATGAGAGGAAAGGCAAAACAGAGAGTTAGTCTGATACTTGTAGTGACAATGGTACTTGGAACAGTATTAACAGGCAATACTGTATTTGCAACAGGAGAGAGTAGTGACGAACAAGATCGGATAAAAATTAATATTTCTAAAGATTCTGAACAAACTGTGGAACAGAATGTTACACAGACAATTCATGTGACTGCGCAGGGGCAGTGCTCGCAATCAGTCTGTCTGAATGTATATCTAAAAAACGAGGACGGATCTGCGGCAACAGATGTAGATGCAGTCAATCTTCTGACAAGCGATCAGCTTACAGATAAAAACACACAGAAAACAATCGATGAGACATTGAAAGATTCAGTGACTCTTAATAATGGAACAAAGGCAAGTCCAACAGCAGAGTGGAAGAACGACAAGGACGATAATGGAACAGTTACTTCTAAATATCTGCAGATCACAATGCCGGCAGATGCAATAGCAATCAACTTTGATATGCAGCTTCAGTATCGTACAGATGAAGCAAGCTATACAAAGAAAGTGCTGGTTGAGGCAAAGGCATTCGAAGAGGAGCAGGATATCACAGAAGCAGCTAAGAGAGCAGACGAGAGCAAAGAGAATGAAGCGACAGTTGCCTGGGAAGGTCAAGCAGTAAGTCAACCAGAAAGCGAAGCTGCGGATGAGAATACGGACGGAGAAAATGAATCACAAGTGATGGCTGCAAGTGTAGAGACACCAGTGACAATTTACTTTGCAGCACCGAAGAATTGGACGGATAAGGAATATACAATTAAATGGTAGGTTAAGTTCGAATGAAGAGCTTTGGACCAATCCTCCAGTAGAAATGCAGGATACTGGAAAAGAATATAATGGGAAAAAAGTATATAAGGCAGAAACAACAACTCCTCAAGGTGGATATTATGTTTTACAGTTTCAAGCATATGCTGGATCAGGTTGGCAAGATGAGATTTTGGCAATAGATAATAAATGGACACCAACATCTAATATTAATAATCATATATATGAAGATGGTCAAGGATGGAAAGATGATTTTACCCCATTCGATCCTAACGATCACACCTACTTCGCTGGAAAAAACATCCTTTTCTATAACAAAGGAAATGAAGATCTTTCCGGTGGTGTAACAGCAGTATTCTATGAAAAGGATAGTTCAGGAACTCTGAAAGAAGTAAAACGAATCAAGATGACAGCCGGTACTGAAAACACAAAATTTTCAGTAACAATTCCAGATGAGGCGTGCTCCTACATTCGTTTTGTAAAAACATCAGATAAAACAACATTAGGAGATTCTTACTCAAATTTCTATGGACAGGGAATCGGAGAAAAAGATGTCACTGAAAGCTTTGTATACAGTGACTCGACGTATTGTTATAACTACATAAGTTCTGTGGAGGATTCTTCTTGGGGAACAGCAGGTGCAGTAACAGTTTATTACGACGCTACATTATCCAAACTGTCCTATGAAAATACAAATGATGTGAAAAATGATGGAAAAGGAATTCCGTATCCAGGTACGACGAAGGTTTATTGTTATGCTACAAACGGAACGAATGTACAAACCGTGGAAATGGTATTAGATAATAAAGAAGGCTATCCAGATGTATATAAGGCAGATCTTCCGGATGGATACAATAAAGTAAGATTTGCAGCTTATGATGTCCAGGACGCGAAAGTATCAGAAAACGGTAATGCGACAGATTTAGTAACGATTCCAGGTGGTTTGATGAATCCATGTTATTACGGAGACTCAAGTGATGATGTTATTTACAAAGGCGGAAATCGTGGTGGATATTGGGATGAGGTTTATACCGTAAGAGATCCTGAAAAAGAAGCAGAACAACATAATAGTAAAGATGTTGTAGATATTAAAGAAAGTAAACTTACAAGAAATGCGAGTACTTTATATGTAAATTCAACATTTTATGACTATTATACAGATTATGAATTGAACGGGAAAAATAGAGATAATTATGATCAATATAATCCGAAGGAGGGTTCGCAAAGAAGTTATGTTACCTTCCGTCAGTTTGACCAAGCACTCAGTGATTACTATAAAAAGAAAAATGTAAGTATACCGATTTATACAGGTCATTTTCAGCCAGATTATGACGGTTGGGGGAATCCTTTTTCTGCAATTGCTAAAACTTTATCACTTTATGGATATGATTCAAAGGATCAAAAAGGTTTTATGTCTACGAACAACTCAACATTGAGTGCTGATGGAAAGAGTACATATTTTTATTCCGCAGCGCAAGGATTGGTAGCAAATGCATTAAATGAAAACAATCTAATGACTTCAGATAACAAAGCATTAGAACCACATTTTAATGAAGAATTCCTTACAGGAGATAATAGCAAACACACAGCTCTTGCAAAAGTATACAAGAATGTATCCTTTCCATTTACAAAACAAAAAGTAGATGATAATGGAAATAAGAGCGACAAGGGTGTTGAATACTGGTATTTTGACAGTGCAGATACCACATTGGCAATGCGCAATGACAAAGAATCAGGAAGTTATTATTTGAAGAATGTAGGTAACAAGGATTGGTCAAAAAATGTAAATAGTTCAAGTAAGACTGATAATGTTTCCAATCCTTACGGTTTCTTCCCATTTAATGAAACAACAACGGCATGCAGCGCCAGCAATTACAATTATGGATTTGGTGCGAAGTTGGAATTTAAATTCCGCCTGACAGACGATGGAACGGTAGTAGGAACAGATGGAAAAAAAGATCCAATCAAATTCAACTTCTCCGGTGATGATGATGTTTGGGTGTATGTGGATGGAAAGCTTGCACTGGATGTTGGTGGAGCACATGGAAAAGTAACAGGTCAGATTGACTTTAAAAACAAAAAAGCAACAGTTAGCAAGACGAAGAAAAGTCAGAATGAATCTTCAAAAGCAGGAGAGCCTACCGAGAGTAGTGTTGAAATTAAAGGCTCGAATTCAGATGAACATACACTTACCATGTTTTATATGGAACGTGGTATGTGGGAATCAAACATGAAAGTATCCTTCAACTTCCCGGATGAAAATGAATTCGCTGTGGAAAAGAAAGTTGATACAACAGATGTGAATACAGATTTATTCCCGACATCATTATTTGAAGATGCTAACGTATTCCCATTCACGATTCAAAATCAGGCAACACATTATGGAACAAAAGAAGCACAATCTTCCGATGAAAAACAGCCTAAAACTTATAATGATAGTTTTTCAGCAGAAAAGTTATCAAAAACGTTTCCACAAAATACATTTGAAACTATAGATAAGAAGGCTGGTCAGACAAATGTGGTTCACTGGAAGGCAAAAAGTGACGATGCGGAAGGAGAGCATATTAACAAAAGATTTGGAATCATACGACCAGCAAATGGAGAAACATTTGATGCATCTGATACAAATGCATTCTTGCAATTCAAGATGTACTATGACTATCAGGACATTCCGGGACTTACAAGCACCTATCTGGAACTGGAAGATGATAATGAAAAAAAAATAGGAGGTTATCTTTCAGGAAAGACTTACGGAAACAGTAGTCTTGTACATAATCAATGGAATACGATTCAGGTTGATCTGAGTAAACTACAGGGAGATAATACATTTGATTATTCCAAGATAAAAAATATCAAATTTAATTATAATTTCGAGAGAGATATTTACTTGGATGATTTTATATTCATTCCTTCCGTTGTAGCAGCAGCCAAAACTGGATTTGTAACACAACAACAGGATATTCCGGATTATGGTTCTGCGACAAGTGGAACGTTGAAATATCCGAAAGGAGCACAGTATACATTATCTAAAAATGATGGCTCATCAAAACTGTACAGAATTGGCAGTGACGGAATGTTCGCCTTGGCAGATGGAGAGACAGCAACATTTAGTGATCAGTTTAGACGAGGAAGCTACATTGCTGTATCGGAAGATGTGAATTCATCGGTATTTGATACGACATGGACACTTTATGAAAATGGACAGGCTGTGTCAACAATGGGAAACGGAGATACGGTGGTAAATGAAAATCCTATTCCATCAGTCCAAAATGTTAAAGGCAATACCATTCGGGATGGTCGTAAAGAAGAACATAAGTCTGGTCAAAATAATAGTGTAGAAATAGCTAACAGCGGATATCCTTCTACTGGATATGCGAAGAATCAAGATGGTCAGACAAATAATGAAAATACAATTGTATTCAGATCATATGTAGCTCCTGATAATCAGACAACTATGACAAAGCTGAAAGCAACATTTGTCAATAAAGTAAAAACCGGAAAAATAGAGATTCGGAAAGAAACTGCAGAAGGATCGAATACATTGGAGGGGGACTATACATTCCGTGTAGAGTTCAGTAATGTTGCAGAGCTCTCGTTGGAATCTAATAAGATTGTAAAGGAATATACAATCAAAGCTGGAGAGTCGGTGACTATTGACGGAATTCCGGCAGGAACAGATTATAGAATCAGCGAGATTAATAGTTCAGATGGTTCCACATTGGAAAGTGTAATTGTAAATAATAATAATTCATTCGATGCAGGATATGATCCAGTCACGAAAGTTGTTGCCGGTAAGGTAATTGCTTCCAGTGATATGAAAGGGGATGGAATAAAAAATCCAGATACATCATCGGATGCTACAATTATTACTTTCAAGAATACGTTAAAACCTACAATCAATCTTAATCTTACAAAAGTGTGGGAAAATACAGAGAGTATCACACTTCCAGATTCAATTAAGATCCGGCTTCAGAGAAGCAAGGATAAAGGAACAACATGGGAAACAGTTAAATACGATGGAACAAACGAAACAATAACACTTTCTCAAGGATATGACGGAAAGTGGAGTTATTCATTCAAAGATCTGGATCAATACGTAGATTATAAAGCAGATCCAAAGGTTCCATATATCTATCGAGTTGTAGAGGTATCAGGAGACGATGGAAGTGAGACAGTGATTGAAAGTGGCGGATATCTGAATGATAAGTACAAAGTAGCTTACAGTGAGAATGTTGATTGTTCAGAGATTACCAAAGGGACTTCGGAAAGTAAAACAAAATCCTTTACAATAACAAATACTTATAGTCCTAAGACAAATATTAAGATCACAAAACAGGATGCATCAACTAAGGAACCACTGAATGGTGCTAAGTTTAAACTGGAAAAGATGAAGGAAAATACATCGACAGAAAATCTTATAGTTGATGATAGTTTCAAAACCAAACCAGTAACAACAGGTGACAGTGGTTCTCCTTCAGGAATTGCAGAATTCAAGGATCTGGAAGATGGAACTTATCGTCTGACGGAGACAAAGGCAGCAGAGAATCATAGTTTGTTGAAAGATCCGGTTATTATAGTGATCAACAGGAATGGAGAAAGTCTGATTGACGGTAAAGTATGTAAGGTGGAGAATAATACCATTTCTATTACGATTTCCAATCAGGCAAGATTCAATCTTCCAGCCACAGGAGGATATGGAAGGTACATTGTGATACTTGGGGGGATTGCCCTTGCAGGGGTAGGACTCTTCATGTATAGATTACAAAAACGCAGAAAGAAGGGTAACATCTCCTAGACGCAACAATAAAAAGAAATAATAACACGATAAAGTGAAAGAGAGGAAGGAAAGTATGGGAAAATTTAGAAAAATGCTGGCAGGCGTGTTAAGTGCAGCAATGGTACTGTCAACTATGACAGTGACGGCATTTGCAGAAGATAATACAAGCGCACCTAAGAAAACAGCAGCAACAATTGACACTAGTTTAAAAGGAAGTATTACTATTCATAAATATGAATATAATGGGACAACGAAAATCTCTGGTACAGGAGAAACAACAGATAAATTGCCAACAGATGATAAAGAGATGAAAGCTCTTGAAGGGGCAGGGTTTACGATTTATAAGGTAGCGGATGTAAATGATTTAACAAATTATTATAGTACGAATTCGACAAATCTTCCAAAAGTAAGTGAATATGTTGATGAAAATGGAAAAATCAATTCAAAGTATTCAAGTAAGCAAGTTGGAGAAGAAGTTAGAACAAATGCTAAAGGTATTGCAAAGTTCGAAACTCTTGATCTAGGTTTCTACGTTGTTATTGAGACAACGACACCGGATAAGGTTACAACACCAGCTGAGCCATTCATCGTATCTGTACCAATGACAACAAAAGACGGAGATAATTGGTTATACGATGTTCATGTATATCCTAAAAATAAGACAACTTATGGTGGAGTAACATTAGAGAAAACGGGAAAAGATGGAATAAATCTTGAAGGTGTTACATTTGTTCTTCAAAAACAGAATGGAGAAAGTTGGACACCTGTGAATAATAATGATAAAACAGGTGAGACTTATAATCTTACTACAAATGAGCGTGGATTGATTACCGTAGAAGGTCTTTCACAGGGAACATACAGATTTATCGAGACTAACCGTGGAGCTAATCATGGTTATATCATGGACGGTGCTACTACATATGTGTTTACAGTAACAAAAGACGGAATGATTAAAGTAGGTGATGCAGATCCAGTAGCAAATGCTACAATTAATGTTAATAATGAAAAGCCTGATATGACAAAAGAGGTGCAGGACAGAGCAACAAAAGCCTGGAAACATGATACGGACTATAATGTAGGAGACATGGTTCCATATAAGATCACTATTGATGTTCCATCAAATATTACAAAGTTACAAGAATTTACATTAACAGATACACCGAAAAATCTTGAAGATAACCTTAACTCAGTAGAAGTGAAATATGGAGACGTAACACTGGAAAAGGATACTAATTACACAATTGGTCCAGATACAGCTAACGGAGAAGGATTCAAGATTACATTTAAGACATCAACAATGGAAGCTTATGCAGGAGAGAAGATTGTAGTTACATATAATGCAAAACTTCTTGACAGTGCAGATACAACAACAGTTGAAAACCCGAATACAGCAAAACTCGAGTATTCTAACCAGATTCTTCCGAATACAGATGATGGAAGTAACCCAAATAAGCCGGGAGAACCAGGAAAAGATGTAATTAAAGATACAGCAACAGTTTATACATTCAAACTGAGTATTAATAAAAGAGCAAATAGTGAAACTGGAGATCCATTAGCAGGTGTTAAATTTGATCTTTATAAAAAAGTTCCAGAAGGTACAACAGGTGCAGCTTCAGCAGATGAGGTGAAGAATGCAGGACTTGATGCAAGTAAGACATGGATGAAAATTGCAACACTTACAACAAAAAAAGATGGTACAGATGAAAAATCCGGTCTTGCAAATGGAACATATTATCTTGTAGAGACGAAAACTGTAGGGGGCTACAATCTGTTAAAAGCACCAGTAGAAGTTAAATTAGATATTGTTTACACAACAACTACAAAGAAAGAGTATGTAACTGAAGAAAATGGAGTTAAGACTCTTGTAAAAAATGAAATCGAGAAAACAACATTTACTGAGAATGGAGCTAATTCAACAGGTACTCATACAGAAACTATCATCAACAAGAAAGGTTTCACTCTCCCAATAACAGGTGGTATGGGAACAGTTCTCTTCTCCATCGCAGGTTTTGCACTGATGGCAGGAGCAGCATTTGTACTTCTGAAAGGTAGAAGAAAAGACGCGTAAGAAATCAGAACAATTGCTATAAACTTTTAATTTCATAATGCTATATAAATAGGAGAGGGCAGAAGAATCTGTTCTCTCCTAAAGTAGATTTTACGCTGCTGTGAACAGTAACATGTCGGGCAGTGATTTATTTTTGGGGAAGAGTCAGATGAAAAGGATTCGGGTTATATTTTGTGTTATTATATTCATAACGGGATTGGGAATCGCATCGTATCCATTTATCAGTAACATGGTTGCGCAGCGGCATGCCAGTCAGGTTGTGAAAGATTATGAGACAAATGTAGAAGAAATGGATGAAGAGAAGATTGATGCAATGAAAGAAGCAGCAAAGAAATATAATGAGCAGCTTAGCAATGTTGTATCAGTGGATGATGAAAATGAAAATAATGAGCAGGGAGAGAGTTATGCAGATCTTCTGAATATCGGTGAATCGTTAGGGTATATTACGATTCCGAAGATTGATGTGAATCTTCCAATCTATAACGGAACGAGTCAGGATGTCCTTTCCAAGGGTGTCGGTCATATGGAGCAGTCTTCGTATCCGCTTGGCGGAGTGAGTACGCACTGTGTGTTGACAGGACACAGGGGACTTCCGAGTGCGGTATTATTTACAGACTTGGACAAGTTAGAGATCGGGGATGAATTTTATCTTCATGTATTAGACGAGATTCTTGCATATAAGGTGGATCAGATCAAGGTAGTAGAGCCAAATGAATCCGGTGACCTGGAGATCATCGATGGAAAAGATTATTGTACGCTTGTGACATGTACACCATATGCGATCAACTCTCATCGGCTTTTAGTTCGTGGAGAACGGACGGAATATAAAGGAGAACAGGATAAGCAGACAAAGAATCAGATGCAGACAGGCGCTTTGACGAAGCGGATTGTTGATGTATGGCCGTGGCTTCTGGGTGCATTTCTTGTCGCAGTGCTGATTGAAAGCGGTATCTTTTTCTCGATTTTAAAACATAAGAAACAGGACATGGAGGAGTAAGTAATGGAGTATTATGAGAAACTGCAGAAAGCGATCGATGCAGTAGAGCATGTGATTATTGGAAAAGATGAATGTGTGGAGAAGATCATGGAAGCAATTCTTGCAGGAGGCCATGTTCTGGTGGAAGATATTCCGGGAGTCGGAAAGACGAGCCTTGCGCTTGCATTTGCGAAAGTACTTGATCTGGAACAGAACCGTGTCCAGTTTACTCCGGATGTTCTTCCGGCAGATATTACAGGATTCTCTCTTTATAGGAAGGAACTCGGAAGTTTTGAGTATCAGGAAGGTGCAGTTATGTGCAATCTGTTTCTGGCAGATGAGATTAACCGTACTTCCCCAAAGACACAGTCGGCGCTTCTGGAGGCGATGGAAGAGCGAAATGTAACAGTAGATGGAATTACATATGTGCTCCCGGAACCATTTCATGTGATTGCGACAGAGAACCCGATTGGATCTGCCGGAACACAGATGCTTCCGGAGTCTCAGCTTGACCGTTTTATGATCAGTCTGCAGATCGGATATCCGGAGAAGCAGGATGAATTAAAGATTCTTATGAGCAGAGACAGGACGAATCCGATGGATGCGCTTCAGCCGGTAATCTTCCGGGATGAGTTGAAAGCGATGCAGAAGCTGACCGAAGAGGTTCGAATCCATCAGGTGATCTATGAATATATCATTAACCTTGTGGATGCAACAAGAAAGAATGAAATGATCGAGCTTGGAGTCAGTCCTCGAGGTGCACTGGCACTTGCGAAGATGGCTAAGGCATCTGCATTTCTCTCAGGAAGAAGCTATGTGATTCCGAACGATGTTTCAGATGTATTTCTTAATGTTGCGGAGCATAGAATCCGTCTGAGTTCGAAAGGGCGTCTGAATCACCTGACCGCAGAGAAAGTGCTTGGTGAAGTGTTAGATACTGTGAAAAAACCGGTGCCGCAGAGACGATAAAATCTATAGAATGAAGTAGGACAGGCATATGAGAAATAAAAAAATATATGGCGGAATCTTATTTGTGACGCTTGTGATTGCGCTTTTCTGGGAATCCGCTTTGATTCGGACACTTTTCGCATATGAAGTGTTGATGCTTCCACTTCTCTTTCTTCAGGCAGAGTATTTTGCGAGAAATCTGGAATCCCGTCTACACGTTCCGGTCCGATATGTACAGAAAGGGCAGGAATTTGCGGTGGAAGTTGAACTGGAAAATCATTCTTTCATGCCGATGGAATCAATTCCTGTGGAAATCAGCTGTGAGAATGAATTTACAAAAAGCAGATTCAGCGCAAAGGATACGGCGATGGCCGAGGCAAGGAAAAAAGTGCGGTTACAGTTTTTCCTTGAAGCGAAATATTGTGGCAGAGTGAAAGTGTCTGTTGAGAAGGTGAAGGCACAGGATTATCTGCGGTTGTTTTCGAGAGGGAGCGAGAAGAAATATCAATCCGAAGAAGTGATGGTACTTCCGGTGATTCATAAAATACCGGTGCAGCAATCATTTCAACTGGAAGAAAATCTGGAAGGACAGCTGTTTTCAAAAAATAGAATCGGTGAGGATACTTCAGAAGTATTTGACATTAGGGAATATCGTTCGGGAGATACTTCTCACAGGATCCACTGGAAATTATCTGCGAAGACAGATGATTTTATGGTGAAGGAATATAGTCTGCCAATGGAACGCACAGTATTGCTTTTTCTTGATCTGCATATTGGAAAAGAAGAAAAGTTTACACAGCAGAAGCTGGATCATTTTCTTGAAATCCTGGCTTCACTGTCATGGTCTATGCAGGAGCAGAACTGGCATCACAAGGTGATCTGGTGGGATGAACAGAATCAGATGTTAAAGGAAGCGGATGTTTCTTCGGAGGAAGAAACCTTTCGTATGTTAGAACAGATCTGTTCCTCCAGAGTATATTCGAAAGCATATGAGATTCAGGAATTATATTTCCGGCAGTTTGGCGAGCGGACAGAAGAGCTCGGAATGCAGCTTGATATTTCAGGGAAACTTTATCATGGTGGAAGATGTATAAAAGTATTCCGACAAGAGAAACTGGAAGAGGATTTAATGGAATGGGAACTGGAACTGTAAAGAGGAAAAATACAAATCATACAGAAGAGACAGGAATCCGTGTGGTACGCAGACGAATTCTACAGGAAGATCCGCAGGGAGACAGACTTTCTTCTGCATCTTTCTGGTGGATGACGGGACTGTGCTTTTTAAGTACAGTGGCTCTTTGTATGCTGTTTACAAAAGCATTTTCTATTACATTTGCAAAATGTCTCGTTTATCCGGCGATGCTTGTGTACTGTGTTCTTTTTACATTATATTATGAACAAAGACAGTTGAAAAAATATTGCGTGTTTCTCTTTTTAGGAGTTGTTTTTGTGCTTTGTCTGGTCATGTTTCTGATACAGAAGGAGTTGATGGCAAGCATTTCTTATGTGTGGATGCAGATGGCAGAGCAGTTGAACCGGTCTTATCAGGGAGAT
>OGCM01003615.1_pt1 | contig 11639 bp, 10 predicted proteins | sample 1570151 | NCBI WGS metagenome assembly OGCM01 (sample SAMEA4370582, study PRJEB24528) | human gut metagenome
CTTCCAGATGGAACATATCGGAGATGGTGCAGTGGCCCTTGGTGATGTAGCCCTCAATGGCGTGGGTCAGAGCATCCATACCGGTGGCAGCGGTCAGGCCCTTGGGCATGGAAGCCATCATATCGGGATCGACGACCGCGATTTCCGGGATATCGTTGGTATCCACGCAGACGAACTTGCGCTTCTTCTCCACGTCGGTAATCACATAGTTGATGGTGACCTCGGCAGCGGTACCGGCAGTGGTGGGCACTGCAATGGTGAATACCGCGTGCTTCTTGGTGGGAGCAACGCCTTCCAGAGAGCGGACATCCGCAAATTCGGGGTTGTTGATGATCACGCCAATGGCCTTAGCGGTATCCATGGAGGAGCCGCCGCCGATGGCCACGATGCAGTCTGCCTCCGCGGCCTTAAAAGCAGCCACGCCGTCCTGCACGTTGGCAATGGTGGGGTTGGGCTTGATCTCGCTGTACACGCTGTAAGCAAAGTTTGCAGCATCCAGCAGGTCGGTCACTTTCTTGGTGACGCCGAACTTGATCAGATCCGGGTCAGAGCAGACGAACGCTTTCTTGTAGCCACGGGCAGTCAGCTCGGGCACAATGTTCTCGATGGCACCGTGGCCATGGTAAGAAATCGTATTCAGGACAATGCGATCAGCCATAATAGTAAGCCTCCAAACATTCTCTTCCCCGCCCCGTGCGGGGTTTTCTTTACCATTACTTTACCACATTGTTAAAAATAATGCAATTGGATTTTTTTGTAATTTTCATGAAATTTTTATACAGATGATTTTTGTTTCAGAAACTTTATCCAATTTACAACTATAAAAAAGAACCATGCAAGCTTTTCAGCCTACATGGTTCTTTTTCTTTTATTGTAATTTCAAGCGATGGGCCTTTGATTACTTCTCGTAAACCAGAACGATGAACTCGCCCTCATTAAAAGTGCCAAGGACATCTTTCTCAAAAGCGGCCTTGGTACGAGAATTGGAATAACCGTACTTAGTAGCGCCATTTGCTTTCAGGGTAGAAACGATAGAAGCAATGGTATCTGCATCTTTCTCCTGAACGGTAACGAAACCAAAGTTCTCACCACCAACCAGAGTAGCAGCGTCTACAACTTTACCGATTGCTGCTGCACGAGCTTTCTTATAATCAGCAGAAGTATCATACTTGCCCTCAGACTGCTTCTTCTCAATGCTCTTGATCTCAGCAGCATAACTATCCCACAGCTGTGCAATCTTCTCAGCCTTTGCAACATCTGCAGTGTTATACTCAGCAGTAACCTTTGCATTAGACAGAGCGTCGGTCAGCTGCTTGTGGAAAGTGGTCTTGTCGCTGTCGCTGCAGCCAGTCAGGACTGCCAGAGCCATGACGCCTGCCAGAACGATAGCAGCCAGTTTTTTGAATGCCTTCATAAGTAAGGTCCTCCTCAAAAAATAAAATTTCGTTCAGGATATTTTCCTGTTTCCTGCATTGTACCCTCCCCCGGGTGCCTTGTCAAGTGTTTTGAAAATTTCACAAATTATTTGTGCATCCCGACAAAAAGTGGCCGATATTTTTTGGATATCTTTTCAATTTTTTATCACAAATCAAAGAGTTCTTTCTATCCTTTCGCATTCCCGGAATGAGTTTCTTTTCCCCAAACAAACCTAGAAACATCCTCTCTGCTCCTCTTGCGGAATTTCTAGCATCCAGAATCAAACGCCTGCCTTTTTCTGTCCATCTATGTTATCCTAAAGTCGCTGCCCTTTCCACTCAATTTTCATTGAGATGGGAGGTGAACCTTTTGGAACTGTTCGTATCATTCGTTTTGTCCGTCGCAGCAGGTGTGGTTTCCAACTGCATCAGCAAGTGGCTTGACGGCAAGCACAAGGACAGCAAGCACTAACAAATGGAAGAACCCCCTTGGAGCTGCAACTCCGAGGGGGTTCTTTCCTTTTGGTGATACCCATTGGAAATGTGTATCGTATCATTCGCATTTTTATTATATGCGATTTTGCAAAAAAGTCAAGCCATGGCAGTATTTTTCCATCAGCAGCTTGCGGCCCCCTCCTGCGGGGCGATCATCAGGCGGATGATCTCACGGTCGGTCTCGGCCATGCCGTCGTGGGCCATCTTGCTCACGTTGCGGATGGTGTTCTCCACGCCCTTGAGCACGATGCCGTCGCCGCCCACGAACTCGCTGTCGTGCATCTGCATCTGCATTCCCAGCAGGCCTGCTTCCACGGCAGAAGCGATCTTTGCGGCGCAGCTGGCCTTGGCACCATCGCAGACCATACCGGAGTTGATGGCCAGCGCGTTGACCACCGTGTGAGCGATCTCGTTATAACGGCCGCCGTGGAGGTATGTAATGCCCGCGCCGGCACCGCAGCCGGCACTGGTGGCGCCACAGTAGGCCGAGAGGGGCCCGATGCCTGTTTTGAGGTGGATGGTAACGAGGTTGGACACCAGCAGGGCACGGTAGAGCAGTTCCCGCGAGGCTCCCATATCCCGGGCGTAAATGATGACCGGCAGAGAAGCCGTCAGGCCCTGATTGCCGCTGCCGGAGTTGATGACCACCGGCAGCTCGCAGCCGTTCATCCGGGCATCGGAACCGGCGGCGGCCCAGGCCTTGGCCCGGTTGTGGACGCTGTCGCCGTAGGAGCGGAGCAGGATGCGGCCGATCTCGGCACCCCAGTGGCCCTCCAGGCCCTGCTTGGCAATGGCCGTATTGCAGTCGATCTGGCGCTGCAGGGTCTCTTTCACGTCGTTCAGGTCGGCTTCATCGGCAAACTGGACGATCTGCTCCACGTTGAGCAGGGTGTGGTCGGTGGCCTGGGTGCTGGTCTGCTCCACGTATTCTTTCTGGAGCAGGACCTCGCCGTCCCGCTGCAGGGCGATGACATTGGTGTGGTGGCCTGCGATCTCCGCAAAAGCGGTATGCCCGCCGCCGAACAGCCGCACCTGGATGTCAAACAGGTAGGGCTTGCCCGAGCGCTCCACATGGATGGGCGTCTTTTCCAGGAAATCCGCCATCTTCTTCAGGTCATCCTCCGTCACGGCGCAGAGCACTTCCAGCTCCTTGTCCGCATCGCCTGCCACGATGCCTGCGGCAGCGGCGGCCGCAATGCCCCGGCGGCCGCCCGTGTGGGGCACCACCACGCTTTTGACATTCTTGATGATGTTGGCACTGGCGGCTACCTCAGCCTGCTCTGCCGGGCAGCCCAGTGCCCGGGCAGCCAGGGCAGCAGCATAGGCCACCGCGATGGGCTCGGTGCAGCCCATCGCAGGCACCAGCTCTTCTTTCAGAATTGCAAGATAAGTATCGTAAAGCGCTTTTTCCATTTTCCTGTCCTCCGTTTTATTTTACCGGGCACCCTCGCCCGCAAAAAACTCTTTCACCAGCTTTGCCACCGTGCCGGAGAGCAGCAGCAGGGCGATCAGATTGGGAATGCTCATCAGGCCATTGAATGTATCGGCAATGTTCCACAAAAGGCCCAGATCCATGGTTGCGCCCACAATGGACACAAAGGAATAGAGCACGAGGAACGGCCCCACCACCTTATCGGTGCGGAACAGGAATTCCGCACAGCGAGAGCCGTACAGGCCCCAGCCGATGATGGTGGAGAACGCAAAGCAGCACAGTGCCATCGCCGTAAAGATGGACGACCAGCCGCCGTAAGTCGCGGTAAAACCAGCGATGGTCAGCTCGGCGCCAGCGGCAGCCCCGTAGCCCACCGGCACGCCGCTGCACAGGATGACCATGGCTGTCAGAGTGCAGATGACAATGGTATCGGCAAAGACCTCAAAGATGCCGAACATCCCCTGCTTGACGGGCTTCCGGGTATCGGCGCAGGCATGGGCGATGGATCCCGTACCGAGGCCGGCCTCGTTGGAGAAGATGCCGCGGGAGACGCCTTTCTGCACGCTGAGGAACACACTGCCGATGGCACCGCCCGTGAACGCTCTGGGGTTGAACGCGCCCGCGATGATGGACTCCAGCACATAGGGCAGACGCCGCACATTGAGCATCACGACGCCTACCGCCAGCACCACATAGAACAGTGCCATGAACGGCACCAGCTTCTCCGTGACGCTGCCAATGCGTTTGATGCCGCCCAGCAGCACCATGGCCACCAGCATGGCCACTACCACGCCCACAATGAGGTTGAGGGTGGGCAGAAAACTTTTTACCGAGGTGTTGTACGCCAGCACGGCGGAATCAATGGCCGTGACGATGGTGTTGACCTGAGTGGCGTTGCCGGTGCCAAAGACCGTCAGCACGCCAAACAGGGAGTACAGCACCGCCAGGAACTGCCAGCGCTGCCCCAGGCCGTTTTTAATATAGTACATGGGGCCGCCCACCAGCTCCCCGTTTTTGTTCCGCTCCCGGAAATGGACGGCCAGCGTCACCTCCGAAAACTTGGTGCACATGCCCAGCAGCGCCGAGCACCACATCCAGAACACGGCACCCGGCCCGCCGATGGCGATGGCACCCGCCACGCCCGCGATGTTGCCGGTGCCCACCGTCGCCGCCAGTGCGGTGCAGACGGCCTGGAACGGGGTCATGGTGCCGTCCGAGGCATCCTTTTTGCGGAACATCCGGCCAATGGTGGTGCGGATGGCGTAGGGGAATTTGCGGATCTGCAAAAAGCCGGTCCGCACACTGAGCAGCAAACCCACGCCGATGATGCACACCATGGCCGGGATTCCCCAGATAAAGCTGTTGACCGCCTGATTGACGGCCGCAATGGTTTCGATCATATGTTTGTTTCACCTGTTACTTGGATTTTTAACACAACAGAAGACATTTTATCTTATTTTAGGGGTGGTGTCAATTTGTTTGGGTGGTGAAATCTAAGCGTCTTGGCTGAAAGTTTCTTAAAGGAGTTTCACGTCGGCGTCCGCACAGGGCTTGCGGCAGAACGACGCCTGCCATGTGATGGTTTCCAGCTGGACCGGTTCGAAATAACAGGCGGAACATGCCGCAGCCGCACCATTTGTCTCTTCTGTTTCCCCGCGCACTGTGCAGAAAACGGCGGTCGGGCCGTCGGCACCCCCGATCACCGCAATGGCCGCGTCTCCTTCCATCTGCGGTTCCAGCCCATACTTCTTTTCCAGTGCCGTCCGTTCCGGGTCAATGGGCGGACGCGCTCTGCGGCGCGGGTGGTCTCCCTCCGCGCAGTCGTCGAGAAAGAAGTTTTCCGCTTTTGGGGTCAGGCGGTAGGTCATCAGGCAAAAGCAATTGGGCCGCTCCCATCCATCATCATCCGGGAGCTCCAGCGTTTCCGACCTGGCCCCCAGCACCGTCAACCGATAGGCTGTTCCATCTGCCGCATCGTGGACCATCACCGACTCCCCCACCACAGGGGTCCGGAAACACTCGCTCCGATACTGTTCCAACTCTGCTTCCATTTGTACTTCCAGCGTGCGGAACCGTTTTGGGCAGCTTCTCCGGCTTTTCGTTGCCCACGGATAGCTGTTCCGCCAGAACCGCCAGATTTTCGTTTTCTCCAGTCCATAGTGGAACAGAAGTTCTGCCGCCTCATCGTTCCCGGCAGCATCCCCCGGAAGATACCCTACCCCACAGCCGTCGCTTGGGCGCAGGCGCATCCCGTTCAGCACCAGCTCTGCACAAAATCCCCCATCCAGCGGATTTTCCTGCTCCATCTGGCGTTCCTCGGCTCTGGTCAGGGTGCGGGTGCATTCGCCGTCTTCCGCAATGCCCCATTTTTTCATGAAGGCCCGAAGCTCTTCCTGCGGCACCTCCATGGCAAAGTCCACGACCAATCCCTGTCTGCACCGGTAAAGGGCCGGGATCTGCCACCGATGGCCGTTCCATTCAAATTCCCGGTCAAGGCACAGTTCCTCGCCGGGGTCGGTTCCCTTTTGGGTTCCCCAATAGTTCGTTTCAAAGCAGACCTTCCAGCGGCGGCGGTCTTGTTTCATGGCAGTGCGCCCCTTTCGTTTTTTCTTATTGTAGCAAGGCGGCTCTGCAAATGCAAATCAGTTTCTTTTTTCTTGCCGCATCTTGTCCGTTCTCCCCTACCAAACCATCCGCATTTGTGCTATGATAGGGCTGAAAAATTGGTTTGGCAATGCCAACCGCAAGGAGATGTTTCCGAAATGGTCACAACTTCCACTCTGATGGAAAATTTACGGCAGGAGGGCGTCAGCCCGGATCTGCTGCTGGCCGTCAATGAATATCGTACCACCCACCCGCTGACCGAGGCTTTGGCTCCCCGTGTGCCGCAGTCGGCCTTTACTTACTATGGAAAAGACGTCTGGGAGCAGGCACTGGCTGCCCTGCTCTGCGGCGAGAACCTGCTGCTGGCCGGCGGCAAGGCCACCGGCAAAAATGTGCTGGCGGAGAATCTGGCCACCGCCTTTGGCCGCCCGGCATGGGATATCTCGTTCCATGTGAATATGGACGCGGCCTCCCTCATCGGCATGGACACCTTTGTCGACGGACGGGTGGAGTTCCGCCCCGGACCGGTGTATCGCTGCGCCCAGTGCGGCGGCTTTGGCGTGCTGGACGAGATCAACATGGCCAAGAACGAGGCGCTGGCCGTGCTGCACGCAGTGCTGGACTTCCGCCGCGCCATTGACGTGCCCGGCTACGACCGCATCCCGCTGGCCGAGGAGACCCGCTTCATCGCCACCATGAACTACGGCTACGCGGGCACCCGGGAACTGAACGAAGCCCTCACCTCCCGCTTTGTGGTCATCCAGATGCCCACCATCACCGAGGAAAACCTCGAAAAGCTGCTCCGGGCCCAGTTCCCGGATCTGACGGGCAAGTACGTCCATCAGTTTGCCCAGCTTTTCCTCGATTTACAGAAAAAGTGCGACAGCGCGGAAATCTCCACCAAAGCGCTGGACCTGCGCGGGATGCTGGACGCCCTGCGGCTCATCCGCCGGGGCGTGCCTGCCGGGGCCGCACTGGACATGGGCATCACCAACAAAGCCTTTGATTCCTACGAGCAGGGGCTCATCCGGGATGTCATTGCCGCCCGCATCCCGGCCCAGCTCACCGCCGCCAAGCTCTTCAGCTGAGGGGCTGCCCTATGGAAGCGCAGAGCTACACCGCGCAGGAGCGGCGGGCCGCCAATCAGGTGTGGGCCGCGGCAGGCGAATACGGCTTTGAGCCGCTGTTTCTGGCCCGCAACACCGATGGCACCGTGGATTTTTACATGAACTGCATCGTGGGGCTGGTGCACAAATATTACGGCGACGACCTTGTGCGGGGGCTGTTCAATACCTGGGACGGCGACGTGAAGCAGTCCCTGCTGGACGACCTGACCTGGCTGTACCTCGAAAGCGCCGCCTACGCGCTGGAGCTGCCCCGCCGCCCGGTGCTGGCCGAACTGCGGCGGGCCCACGCGGATTATTTCTTCGGCATCCAGTACAAGCTCTCGCGGCAGGAGTGGATGGCGAAAAACCAGCTGGTCTACTCCATGCAGGCCACCCGCTGGCGGCGGGTACAGGGTCGGGCCGACCCGGTGCTGACCCCTTATGAAAGCCAGCTGGCGGCGGCCCTGGCCCCGGAAACACCGCCCAAGCCCGAGGAACTGAAAGCCAGCGTACTGGCCTTTTACGCTAAATTTGCCCTCTTTGACGGCACGGTGCACCAGAAACTGGCACTGCACCTGCACTTGGAGGGGCTTCTGGCCTCCCTTGCCACCAAGACCATGCCCACCCAGATGATCAAGACCGACCGGATGACGGTGGAGCACTCGGGCAGTGTGGACGCGGGCGGCGGCGGGCCGACTGCCGACAAGCGGCTGGCCCATATTACACTGAAACAGAACGCCGCCGAGGACCGGGCCTACATCGAGAGCTGCTTTGGCCGCTCTCTCTACCCGCCGGAACGGCTGCGCAAGGCCGAGCAGGAGCTCTGCACCGGAGACCATCTGGGGTGCCATTTGTGGTTTGCCTCCGGCGTGCCCAGCCCGGAGCAGGCCCCCACCCCCGAAGCGAAACATCTGGCCGAGCAGGCCGAATTGCAGGCCGACCGCAACCGGGCTTACGATGCCAAAAACCGGGAGCTCCACCGCAGCGTGGTGCTCCGGCTGACCGAGCAGATCCAGAACTGCATCCTCGTCCACCAGCAGCCCAACGCCCGGATCGCCCGCAGCGGCAATCTGGACCCGGAGCGGGTCTGGCGGGCTCCTCTGCTGGACGACAGCCGGGTCTTCCGCTGTGCCGAGGAGGAGAACCAGCCCTCGTTCACCGTAGACCTGCTGCTGGATGCCTCGGCCTCCCGGCTCCACTGCCAGGAAGTCATTGCGGCACAGGGTGCCATCCTGGCCGAGAGCCTTTCCCGCTGCCACATTCCGGTGCGGGTAAGCAGCTTTTGCAGCCTGCGGGGCTACACCGTGCTCCGGGTGCTCAAGCATTTCAAAGACAAACAATGGCAGGGTGTCAACCAGTATTTCGCCTCGGGCTGGAACCGGGACGGCCTGGCCCTGCGGGCGGCAGGCGACCTGCTGGATTTTGACCCTGGCCCGGCTCCCCGCCACCTGCTCATCCTGCTGACGGATGCCTCCCCCAATGACAGCCGCCGCATCCCGCCCAGCCCGGAAAACCCGCTGGGCCGGGATTACGGCGGGCCCTACGGCGTGGACGATACCGCCGCCGAGGTACGTGATCTCCGCCGCAAGGGGATCCAGGTGTCCGCCGTCTTTATGGGCGAGAACAGCTCCATCCCCGCCGCCGAGCGCATTTACGGCAAAAACCTGGCCCGCATCCGGGGCATGGACCAGCTGGCCCGTGCCGCCGGGCAGCTCATCCAGCACGAGATCCGGGCCCTGGGGGATTGAGTTCATACAACCATATTGTTTATTCTGTTTTCCGTTTTAAAAATATTTTTGTCCAGTAAGCAAACTTATAGTTGTATTTTGTTGTTGTTTGTGGTATACTCCTCTCAGAAATACAACCAACATCGGTCCCGGAAGAGAGGAGAACCACCATGGATGCTGCCCGTTACTTTGAGATGATGCACCGCGCCATGTCTGCCCGGAAACGTGATACCACCCTGCTGCTCCGCGTGAAAGTGCAGGACCTTGGCGGGGCAGACGCTTATCTGGAACTGCGGCAGGAGCCCGGCAGCGCCCGGGTGCGGTTGTTTTACTCCACCATGGGGCGGCGCAACCTCAACTTCCAGTTGTTCCGCAAGGGCTGGCAGCTCTGCCACAACGCTTCCGGCGAGATGACGGGCCGCTTCCCTGCCAAGGCGGATGAACTGCTGAGTGCGGACGACTTTGCCGCCTACATCCGGGATGATGCCCTTGATGCAGGCCGGGCCGAGCGCGTCCTGCACGAGCTGCGCCGCTGCTCCGGCGACCACGCCGCCGCCCTGCCCCGCAACGCGCGGGAGGGGGCGCTCATCACGGTGGACAGCTTTGTAGGCCGGGGCGCGCACTGGTGCTACTGGAGCACCGATGCCGCCGCCCAGCTGCCCATGGCCGCCGTCCTCTGCTGGCTGGGCGATTTCCTGGCCGGGACGGAGCGGCGCACCCTCCAATCCTGCCCGGAGGCCGTCCAGCTGGCCGCTCAGTGGCAGGCCGACCTTGCTTCGCCCTTTGCCTGCCCGGTGGACCGGATGCCCCAGCCCATGGCCCCCGCCGCTCCGGCTGCTGCCCGCCGCACTTCTGCACAGCCTGTGCAGAACCCCCGGTGGCAGAGCATCCTCGCCGTGCTGGCAACGGTATAAGAAATGCCCGGAGAACGCTGTGATTTGCAGTGTCTCCGGGCATTTTTTGTCTTTTGCGATTCTAAAAATCTTCAACCGTTCCAGCCCCGGGCCGTGGGGTCCAGCATCTCAGCGGCAGAATAAATGAGGGCGTTGCAGATGGCGGCGGCCACATTGCTGCCGCCCTTGCGGCCCATTGCCACAATGGCAGGCACGCCGTGGGCCTCGCAGGTGACAAACAGCCGCTCCTTGCTCTCCACCACATTCACAAACCCTACCGGGACACCGATGACCAGCGCCGGGCGCAGGCCCGCCTCAATCTGCTCCGCAATGGTGAGCAGGGCTGTGGGTGCATTGCCGACGGCCAGGATGGCCCCCGGGTGCTCGGCGGCTGCTTTGTGCATCGCCGCCACGGCCCGGGTGGTGCCCTCCGCCTTGGCCCGCGCGGCCACTTCAGGGTCCGCCATATAGCAGGCTGCCTGCCCGCCCAGCTTGGCAAGACCGGGCTTGGTAATGCCCGCTAGCGCCATGTTGGTGTCGGTGACGAGGAACGCCCCTTTGTGCAAGGCCTCCACGGCCTTTTGCACGGCCCCGGGCGTAAAGCGCAGGTTTTTGGCGTAGTCAAAATCCGCCGTGGTGTGGATGACCCGCCGGACAACGGCTTCCGTCTCCGGAGGCGGGGTCAGGCCCATCTCGGCCAGCTCCGCGGCAATCATTTTCAGGCTCGTCCGCTCAATGTCAGCGGGCAGATGGTGCTGCGGCGTCAATATTCTATCCCCTTTCGCGCCGGGACCCCTTTCTGGTAGGGGTGGCGATGGCATTTCATTTCCGTCACATAGTCGGCCTCGTCCAGCATCCACTGGGGCGGCTGGTGGGCCGTCAGCACGCACTCCCGCGCGGCAGGGCGCTCCCGCACCGCCTTTTGGAGCAGTGCCTTGTCCACCATGTCCAGCTCCCAGGCCGAACCGGCCTCGTCCAGGACCAGCAGATTGGCAGGCCGGGCCATGGCGTTCCGCAAGTTCCGGTTCTGTAATTCCCGGGTGGCGGCTTTTTCGGCTTCATTCATCTGGAAGACGAATTTCTGCCCCGCCTTGCCCCGGTAAATTTCGGCCCCCAGCTTTGCCAGCAGCGGGATCTCCCCGCTGTTTCCGCCTTTCAAAAACTGGACGATGACCACCCGTTTGCCGCTGCCCAGTGCCCGCAGGGCCAGGCCCATGGCGGCGGTGGTCTTTCCTTTTCCGTCCCCGTAATAGAGGTGCAAAAGTCCCTGTTCCATCTCAGCGCTCCATTCCCATGGCCCGGTAAACCGCGGCCATGTCCAGCGCACCCCGCACACCGTCAGCCAGCAGATCAAACTGCTGCTGGCGGTACTGCTCCATGGGCACAAGGGCAGCGGCTTCCGGGGCGATGCCCTTCTGTTTGCACAAAAACACGGTCAGTTTTTCGGTCAATTCGCCGGTATCAAAGAGGCCGTGGAGGTAGGTGCCAAACACACTGCCGTTGACACAGCCCTCGGGCTGGCCGTCCGCAAGGGTATCAAAGGGCGTGCCCTCCACCACGGTCCGGCCGGTGTGGATCTCATACCCCGTCAGCTTTGCCCCGGCAAAGGGCTCTGCCGTGACCGTGGCCGTGACCTGGGTGCGGCGCTTCTGCTCCGAGAAGACCGTCCGGGTGGGCAGCAGGCCCAGCCCCCGCAGGGACTGCACCCGGCCACTCTCGCTGCCGGTGGGGTCGTCCAGCTGCTGGCCCAGCATCTGGTAGCCACCGCAGACGCCCAAAATGGGGGTACCGCGCTCGGCCAGCTTTAAAATGGCCGCTTCCAGCCCGGACTGACGGAGCCAGAGCAGGTCGTCCACCGTGTTCTTGGTGCCGGGCAGGATGATGCAGTCCGGTGTGCCGAGGCCGCGGGTGCTCTCCACATACCGCACGCCCAGCAGCGGGTGCTGCTCCAGCGAGATGAAATCGGT
>OGCM01003626.1_pt1 | contig 11616 bp, 10 predicted proteins | sample 1570151 | NCBI WGS metagenome assembly OGCM01 (sample SAMEA4370582, study PRJEB24528) | human gut metagenome
TATCTCAATTTTTTATTATCCGACTAAAGATACTATACTATAATCAGGATGCTCTATCAAGCAGGTAGCAGACACAATTCATCTCCCACCTTAGAGGTCGGAGTCTTCTTGCTGTAAGAGGATAAAATATATCTGACTTTATTTTATACATATAGATATACCATTATTTTACTATATAGTCAATATTTTTTCGAACATATTTTTGTTTTCAAAAAACGCATTCAGCTATATACAAAAACAAACACTTTTATCTCGGTAATTAAACTACCGAGAATTCTCGCTTAGTTTTCTAAAGGATTATAAACATCTTTAATAATTTATTCTTTACTATTATGTTCTATCTTTTACATTCCATAATGTATCTATTAATTCTGAGAAAGAAGGAACGGTGAGTGATGTAGTAAGTGGATTTACATTCCATAATGTATCTATTAATTCCAAGGAATGGCCGGAAATTGAAATCTGTACTGCCGTATTTACATTCCATAATGTATCTATTAATTCTCTGCAATATAGCGTATTTTTTGCAGATATTCTTTATTTACATTCCATAATGTATCTATTAATTCATTAAATCAGCTTACAAAAAAAACAAATACATCATCATTTACATTCCATAATGTATCTATTAATTCAAGACTGAAGACCGTGGGACATATGAAGTTAATCCCATTTACATTCCATAATGTATCTATTAATTCCGGCTACCTTCTCTATGAAAGCAAACCTTATCCACATTATTTACATTCCATAATGTATCTATTAATTCGTTGACATAATAGGAATATCATCGTCTCAACCAAATTTACATTCCATAATGTATCTATTAATTCAGCGACAGTGTGAAGAAAAGAACCGTGTCCATCAAATTTACATTCCATAATGTATCTATTAATTCCAATAAATCCCTCGGTAGTAATATTGATAAACTTATTTACATTCCATAATGTATCTATTAATTCGTGGTATACTATTTATTTATAGTCTGACTCATACATTTACATTCCATAATGTATCTATTAATTCTCCCGGAATATCCTCCCATGTGCTGCCGTCCCCTAAAATTTACATTCCATAATGTATCTATTAATTCTTTGTTGTGCTTGATTTGCTATTGTTTGTAAACTTTTATTTACATTCCATAATGTATCTATTAATTCCTTATCATCCGTTAACCTTGCTTTTACTTTGATTTCATTTACATTCCATAATGTATCTATTAATTCGAGAGTCAAACCTTTTGTTAACCCTCCCCCTACTGATTTACATTCCATAATGTATCTATTAATTCCAATGGTGGCTAAATAAAAAGACATTTTAAGTGAATTTACATTCCATAATGTATCTATTAATTCATTTTACAGATTGTCTATGAAAAGAGTATGTTTGAATTTACATTCCATAATGTATCTATTAATTCTAAAAACCCTCTTGCCTATAGTATTTAATTGTCTTATTTACATTCCATAATGTATCTATTAATTCACCAAGCAGGATTGCAATGTGTAGAGGAAAGATTATATTTACATTCCATAATGTATCTATTAATTCCCTGCTACCACACAATCATGTTTATCAATTATAACATTTACATTCCATAATGTATCTATTAATTCTAAATTTCCTACCGTTGAATCATGGGTTGAATACTATTTACATTCCATAATGTATCTATTAATTCAGCAAACAAAAAGATTTACACAAAACAAATCATGTATTTACATTCCATAATGTATCTATTAATTCTCCTAAAGATGTTTTTCGATAATGGAACATTGTTATATTTACATTCCATAATGTATCTATTAATTCTCTAAGGCTCTCTAACAGCCTTTAAATCCATTCTAATTTACATTCCATAATGTATCTATTAATTCTGTTTGCTTCTAGTCTAGTACGTTCGTCTAAACTTCATTTACATTCCATAATGTATCTATTAATTCAACCATTCAATACATTTCTCCTTTGTTGTAAATATATTTACATTCCATAATGTATCTATTAATTCCAATTACTAACTAAACCGAACTAGAGTTAATCCTATTTACATTCCATAATGTATCTATTAATTCTTTTGCTCTAAACAGCCTCTTAAGCTTTTAGAATTATTTACATTCCATAATGTATCTATTAATTCCCGTCCTCCAACTACCATTATATCATCTATAGTCTTTCTTCTTTTTCTGTCGACCTCTTTCTATTCTCCTCATCTTATATCCATATTTTTATTATAATTTCGCTCTCAGCCTATATTTATCCCATTGTCGACCTTCCTATATTTTCACATCATTACTGGTCGACAATTTTTATTACCTCTACATAGACAAAAATCTTATTAATAGACTACACTTTACCTTTCACCAAGATTGTAGCTTCATTATAGCATCTATCTCAGCATTTTACAATATTAATCTAACTGGAATAATATTTTTCTTTCTATATTAACATCAATTAGAATCCTAAATATATTGTCATCTCAATTATTTTCTTCTATAATATAAATTTATAGTAATAACATATTGGAATGTAAAGGTTAGTTTAATTTTGAAACTTTCTTTTAACCGCTACATTTTGGATTTTCCTAATCTATACATTCCACTTGTTATTACAGAATGCTATCTACTTCAACAATTCCGATATATTAATCTCCAATCCTTCATAAATCCCACTTTGAATCGTCTGAGTAAATAGGCTTATCATCGGTGCTTCATCCTGCTCGTAATAGTAAATCGTTGTTCGCTCCTTTTCAGGATCAACAATCCAATATTCTCTTACACCGGCATCCGAATATAATGCATTCTTTGTTGTATAATCCATCTTCCTGCTAGACTTTGAAACAACTTCGATTACAAAATCCGGGGCACCTACACAGCCCCTGTCATTTAATTTATCTTTATCACAAATGACACTGATATCTGGCTCCACATATATTTTTTCATCTTTATTTAAAAAACCGCAAATGGTGATGGATATACCTCACATTCCCCTTTATTTTTCTCAATATAGCTTTTGACGGTGTTACGCAATCTTTGAAAACTATATTCTTCATTTCTTTGTGCTTTTAACGTTTAGAAACCCCCACAATTCCAGCCTGATTTCCTAAATAAATGCCCCAATGATTTTTCAAACACGCTCTAGTACTTAGAAAGTGATTAAATGCTTCACCCGTTCTTTGAGCATATAAAAAATTCTCTGGCAAAATCCTATTTCCCAGCAATATCCTTCACAACTTCCCCTGCGATAATAAGCCCTGCCACAGATGGTACAAAAGCTACGCTTCCCGGAATATCGCGTCGTTCCGTACATTTATGCTCCGCTCCCGGAGGGCAGATACAATTTGTTCTGCAGCTTATGGACATATCTTCGATTGGACGTGTTGGCTTTTCTTCGGAGTAAACAACTTTCAGTTTTTTTACACCTCGCTTTTTCAGTTCGCGACGCATTACTTTTGCAAGTGGACACATTTTGGTTTTGTAAATGTCGGCTACTTGGAAGGCTGCCGGATCAAGTTTGTTGCCAGCTCCCATGCTACTGATTACCTGAGTTCCGTACTTTTGCGCCTGCATAATAATCTCGATTTTTGCGGTAACAGTATCGACTGCATCGACAACATAATCATATTCATCAAATGGAAAATCATCTGCATTTTCTGGAAGGAAAAAGCATTGGTGGACATTGACCTGTGCATCAGGATTAATGTCTAAAATACGCTCCTTCATTACTTCTACTTTGTATTTGCCAACTGTTTTTCTTGTGGCAATAATCTGACGATTTAAGTTTGTAAGACACACTTTGTCATCATCAATAAGGTCAAATGTACCGACTCCGCTTCGCGCTAATGCCTCGCAGACATAACCACCAACTCCGCCGACTCCAAAAACTGCCACACGGGAATTTTTTAATTTATCCATTGCTTCTTCCCCCAGTAAAAGCTGGGTTCTTGAAAATTGATTTAACATATATTTCTTCCTTTTCTGTGTTATTTTTAAAGATTTGCAAAATCAAGAAACAGCATATGCATCTTCTCTTCGCTGTCTACAAATTCATACTCATGTTTTGTACCCGTATAAATAAGCTTCCCATCTTCATAGGCAAGTAACTGATTCATTGGGACGTTCTTCCATTTATCACGGTCGAGAGGACGAGTTGCCATAACGATTGCTTTGTCTTTACGGCAACGGTACAGGCTGTCTTTATAATTAGTATGAATGTACATAATCTCTCCGTCAAAAATAAGCAGATTCAGCTTATTCTCTGGCGCGATTTCCAGGATAATACGATTAAGAAGCGCAAAACGTTCTTCTTTTGTCAGTGCCGCTCCCTTTTCATCCTGCGCTGCATTTACCTGATCAATAATATAGCACAAAATGCGTTCGCTGTCCGTATCTCCGTCTTCTGTTGCTACAAATGGCTCAAGTACTTCACTTTCAAATATTGTTCCATTATGCGCTAACGTCCAGGTGCGGTCATAATTATCACGCATAACAAACGGATGTGTATTTTCATAGTCCATTGTTCCCCTGGTCGCAAGACGGATATGTGCAATCATCTTGTCTGTCTCTATTTTAGCACGAAGTCTCTGCTTTAAATAATTGCTTGTCACAGCAGACTGTGGCTGCTTTTCTAAAGAAACAGCATTGCCGTAAAAAAATGCCATACCCCAACCGTGGGGATGTTCTGTTCCATCCGAAAAAAATTCTCTTAATAACTCATTTAACGGTATCTTTTTTGCAGAATCTACTCCAAACAATTCACACATTGATTTTCTTCTCTCCTCATATATTGTATTATGACCATTTTGAGCTATTTTGATTTTCTTTCGCAAGTATCTGATTATAAAATCTCTGAGATTCCAGTCATATCTAAATATCTCTAAACAGTCATATTTTGTTTTTGTCTCGCTAATACAAGTCCTTTTTCTACATAGTTTTCCTGATATTGTTTTCGAACCTGCCATGCATATCTCTTCTCTGGATCAACAAATTTCTCATATTCAAAATCTAAGATTTGTTGAACATCGTCCATTTTCAGGCCTTGATAAAACTCTTTCATCCATCCGATAACTTTTAATGCCTCATGTACGATAGACCGCGCTCTTTTTTCCGTACGGGCAATTTTTACTGTCTTTAAATCGTAATGGGCCGCATTTTTAAAATTCTGCACAGCATTTACCTGATCCTTTTTGGAAACATACCAGGATGGCATCGTTGCGAGCCACACCATTAAAAGCTGTGCAAACTTCACATCTCTCGCATCAATTCCAGCTCCTGTGAGAGGATTTAAATCAAACATACGAAGTTCGATATGATCGATTCCATTCTTCCTCAAAGATATAAGATTATTTTCTCCTGCAGGTTTTAAACGAATAGGATAATAGAGTTCTGACGGTGCTTTTAGTAAGCCATTTTTAACATACTTTTCAATAGAATTCACGTAAGAATCAATATCGCTGTAATCAAATGTCGGTGGAAATTCATTCCAGTAACCAAGTTCACTGCATCTTACAGAACTTAATCCTGTAAAAACACTTTTCCCATAGACACCTTTTTCCATAAAAGAACTGTCTACAATCGGACTGGCCGCCGTAACCGCCACTAAAATCCAGCCATATACAGCTATTTTCTGTGCCAGCTCCAAATACAATTTATTCTTATATTTCATAAAATCCGGCTCGGACTGCAGAGCAAAATCTGCTCTTAACAAATCTTCTGAAAAAGAAAAATTTACATGACTTCCCGAAAATGTCATCTTATAACGTCCGTATTTATCGGAAAGATATTCACGGTAGGCTGTTTTATGTGCATCTTTCCCATCAAACTGTGCAATTGGCACATCTTTCTCCCCGCCAATATATGGAGGATTAGAAAATGGCCACAGCAATTCTGGCTCTGGAAGTGCCTTTAACTTTTCCTGAATTCTTCTGGTATGTCCTTTTAATTCTTCAATTGCCGCCTCGATGCTTTCATTTACTCCTGTATTAATTTCGGTCTGGTTTTCACTGAAGTCTCTGACGATATGTGCATCTCCCGGAAAAGGATGTGCAGTCTGTGAAAGCATACCATCTCCTACAACACGCAGACTTTCCATCTCAATTCCAAATGCACCATCTAATAAATGTTCTCTTATATACTCATTTTCAATATGCAGCATTACATTCCTCCATACTCTTCGATGTAATCCTCCAGTGTTTTTCCGTTCTCCATTCCTTCTGCCATCTGTCTGCCTGGACTTAAAAGTTTCTCCGCCCTTCCATATAAAGGCCTGAGGAAATGTTCTTCTCAACTCAGATGCATTATATCCATTATGATAGATGGAAGTATCTTTCTCTAAAAATTCCGAAAGCTCTCCGATATTTTCCATAAGGCCAGCATACAATGCTCCCGATGCCATAATTTCACCTACCGGCTGCTCACATACACTTCGAAACTCTACTGTCCCACGGAAAGTCAGATCTTCAAATTTAAATGACCGTAAATGTTGCAAATCGGAAATCTCCGGATGGAATGTGATTTCCCGATATCTATTTCCATCGAAGTATTCCCCTTTTATCCGGTCAGAGGAAAAATATTTACTAAGAACCACTGGTGAAAAATTAATATATTTCCCTTCTCTTTCTACACAGTATAAGCTCATACTCTTTATGTATCGAACAATTTCATCTGTTGTATCAAATACAACATTATACATATCAACATTATGGCGATTCAAGCCATGAAGACTGTTTCTCCAAAAGTTATCCCTGCTACATAAAATCTCCGCATTCTCTCCCCATAAGGAGTTCGCTAAAATCAATGCCTTAAACGGTTCTAACTTTGTAAATGTATTTAGCATTGGAACTACCTGCTCTTCTTCTACATCAAGCTGAATCTGACTTGCACACGAAAACAGTCCAAAATTCGGATAAGAATGAAATGGAATACTGTTGCCATACTTTTTATAAGAAGACAGGTGATGAAATAACATACGATACCGCTCACTTACTACCGGTACATTCTGATTCACTACATAACGGGGATTAATACCCATGCCAGTCAGCATATGCCCCTACTTACGCAGTTCCTTCTGTATATAAGTATAATACTGACAAAATCTTTTGTACAGCACATTCATATCTTCTTCTTTCCCAAAAGAAAATTCTAACGTATTATAACTGCAATCATAAGACAGACCATCTCCTGTCTTGTCATCAACTGCCAGATAAATATGTTCATTATCATCTCTGCTCACATTCAAAAAAGAAAATGTATCAATAAATCGATCTGTTACCTGATAAATCACTTCAAAATTGACAGGTTCATTCTTCTCATTCACAATCGGCAGCTCAAACTCCAAACCAGCTAGATGGGTTCTCTTCTCGGGTGTCTTTGTCTGTAGTTTGTCTAATGAATTAAATAGTAAATTAATTATGTCTTACTATTAATTCTGCTGTTGGCTCATCAATATAGAGACTGTCTACCAGTCCTCCTTGAAGTGCCGCTGTTATAATCTTCTCTTTTTCTTTTCCCACGGCAACAACTAACTTATTTGGAATCTTTTTAATCGTTTCAAGGGAAGCCCCTACAACACGGGCATCTATTTTTTTATCAAATAGTTCCCCGTTTTGTTTTATAAAGTGGGAACAGCAGTCTCCTACTGCTCCTCTTCTGCTGAAGTCTTTATAATCATTTTCATCAATAAGTCCCATTTCATATACAATGGACGGACGTTCTAAGTTACCTACGGAATAAATTGCTGTCTGGCACACTTCCGCCATTTCAAGGATTTCATGAATCTGTGGATCTTTTTTCAAAGCTTCAACAATCGAAGATTCCGCCACCATTGCCGGCGCTGGAATCTGATAACCTGTTCCTCCAACACTGTCTACAAACCTTTTCAACACATCCAAAGCACCCGATTCGAAAATTGCTCTGGAAAATCCTCCAGTTAACTGAATCACAGATACCCCGCTTCTCTTAATCTTTGGAAGCTGCTGGGCTAATACTGCAAGTGCATGTCCCCATGTTACTCCAATGACACTATCATTTTTTATATAACGTGGGAGGTCTTCTGCTAATGCCGCACAGACATCCTGCATTAATATCTGCGAATTACCTACCAAATCTGGCACAATAATCGCCCTTTTAATCGGAAATCTGGCAATCAGTTCATTCTCCAGATTCCCATTTGCCAAAACAGAATCTTTAATTCGAACTTCTATAATCCCCATGTCCATCGCATTCTTTAAAATACGGCTTACAGAAGACTTGCTAATTCCCTCTCGTGCCGCAATTTCTAACTGGTTATAATGTAACTCATAATATAGCTTGGCAATTCGAATTGCCTGATTCATCTTCGCTGCATCCATCTTCTCTCTTCCTCCAAGCTTCTTCTCCAAATGTTGCTTTAAATTCTACTTATAATCTTAATTTAAGATTATAATTTCTCCACACAAAGAAGTCAAGGTGAGCTGATTTGATTCAGTATATCAAACAGACGAAAGTTTGAAAGGCAATAGTTTACATCTGTGACTTTAGTCGCGGCGGTTTGAATGTTCGCGGGCACGCTTACATTCAAACCTTGCTCCCAGGCCACAGATGTAAACTATTGCCTTCCAAGCTTTCTGTCTTTGCTTGCCGTAGGAATCAAATCAGATATGAATGGGATTTAAGGAATAATTAATGCTCCCTGAAAATTTTAACCTCATAATAAATTTACAAATCCCTCAATTTGAAATTCTACTAAATTTTATTCCTAATCCTTGCCAATATGACACAACAGCAGCCACAGTCAGAACTATAGAATTAAAATAATCCATATCTGTGGCCTCGGAGCAAGTGTTGGATACGAGCATATAAGCGAGTATTCAACACGCTGCGACTAAAGTCACATATATGGATTATTTTGTTCGTCTGTTTCTATACTTGCCTGTCTAGCGAATTAAATTTCCGAATTCTTCTTTGAGGCGAAGTAAGCCCGGAGTGAATTTACTACGATGATCACTCCAAGTATCATCAGTAAAATAGCGATAATCAGCTGTAAGCCTTCTACTAAAAATGTTGCGGAACCAGCAGAAAATGCCTGTACGAGAGAAATGGTTCTCTCTACTAATGCGGTTCCTGTTACACAAAGCATGATAATCAATGGTGGGAAAAGCATTTTGTTGCTTCGTCCGGTTACTTTTAAGAATACGCAAAGTGTTACTAATACTAAAGCAGATAAGAGCTGGTTTGCGGAACCAAATAATGGCCAGATATTTGCATAACCAATTCTTGTTAATACAAAGGCTGCTACTAAGGTGATGATTGTTGAGAAGTATGTATTACATAAAACTTTTCTCCATCCTTCTGCGTGTTCCATATCATCAACACTGAACAATTCCTGAAAGCTCATTCGGCCAATTCGCGCTACGGCATCCAAACTTGTAAGTGCAAGCGCGGATACGCACATTGTCATGAAGCACTGTGCTACATATACTGGAATTCCAAACATTTCAAAGAATCCAGCTACACCGCTTGAGAATACCTGGAATGGTGTTCCATCTGCTGGTGTTCCGTTAGCGGACGCTGCCGCTCCTGCTACACATAAAGCGATAACTGCAAGTAAACTTTCTAATACCATTGCGCCGTAACCAACTTTTAACATATCTTTTTCATTGGATACCGTCTTTGAAGATGTTCCGGAAGATACTAAACTGTGGAAACCAGAAACTGCTCCACAAGCAACGGTTACGAATAAAATAGGGAATAAATCACCAAGCTGATCATTATGGAAGCCTGTAAATACAGGAAGATTCATTGTAGGATGCGCTACTAATAATCCAACAACAGCTCCTGCGATCATTCCAATAAACATATAGGTTGTCATCGCATCACGAGGCTGTTTTAATAACCACATTGGAAGTACTGCCGCAAAGAAAATATATACAAATGTAATATATGTCCAGCCGTCCTTTCCTAATGTAATTGGCATTGTCATACCAATAGCAAGTGCTGCTACAGTACAGATTAATCCAACAACCGTTTCCTTCCATCCTGTCAGATGCAGATGTTTATGAAGTAAACCAAAAATCATTGCAAATGCGATAAATAAAAGGGAAATTGTTCCTGCTGCTCCATTTGTTTTTGCTGCATCGGAAAGTGCAATCACACCATTGGCATCTACCGTATAAGCATTAAATGTACCTGCTACCATATCAGCGAAAGCTGCGATAACAATTAAAGTAAACAGCCAGCAGAAAATAAGAAATAACTTTCTTCCAAGTTTACCGATGTATTTTTCGATCAGAAGTCCCATGGACTTACCATCATTTTTTACACTGGCATATAATGCTCCAAAATCGGTAACTGCTCCAAAGAAAATACCTCCAATTAATACCCACAAAAGTACTGGAAGCCATCCAAATACTGCCGCCTGAATTGCTCCTGTTACAGGGCCTGCTCCAGCAATAGATGAAAACTGATGGCTAAATACTGTCCAACCGTCAGTTGGAACATAATCCTGTCCATCTTCAAACTTATGAGCTGGTGTCTCTGCTTTTGGGTCAATTCCCCATTTTTTAGAAAGCCACCGTCCATAAAATGCATACGCAGCTGTCAATAAAACAGCAGCAATTAAAACAATGACTAATGTATTCATTTTTGTCCTCTCCTTTCATGTATACAAGCCATTTCTTGTATATATGAAGTTTTATAATCCTTTTCCTTCATTTTGTCAATGTTTTTTGCGCTTTTTCTTGCATTTTTATAGGAACAAATAAATTTTAAATTCAATTCACTTCATTTCTAGATTTTTATGCAAGAAGTTCTGAACTTTTTTAAGCAAAAGATACTAGAGCGTGTTTGAAAAAAGCATTTTTCAAACACACTCTAAGAAACAAATCCCGTCATTATTCCAACTTTCTTCCGCACCCATTCCATAAAATGTGCGAACTCGCTCTTTCTCACAAAAATCTCGGCATAACAATTCAATATTTCCGAAACCATCTGCCGCATATATGCCATATCATTCTCATAACACATTTTCTGTGAAAGGTATCTGTCATGTAATTCCTGAAGTCTCTCCTCCACTTCCGCAGCAGAATCAAGCTTCTTACAGCTCGGCAGGGACATCTGCTCTAAAGCTCCCTCCCGCATCCACTTTGTCATTTTTTTCTCGTAAGCATAATGTTCTGAAATTGTTCCCTCAAAAATCGTATTATGCGGATAGGTAAAATAATCTTCCACATAATGAAGAATCCATCCAAGTTTTAAATAAGAAAAGCTTCCGCCTCTTCCTTTTGCCTCTAACGCTTTCATCTGTTTTGTAATCTGTTCGAAGGTTGCTTCCCATGTATGACCCTCCAGATAAGTATACACCAGCAGATCTGGCAGAATACTTCCAAACAATAATGCTGCTTTATGTGCTCTGTGTATATTTCCCGATAATGACTTTGTCATAACTAAATGTCCAATTTTATCCATTCATTTCTCCCCATTCACTTTCAACCTGGTATCATTTCTACATTTAAAATTAAATTCCATTCACTGCCTCTCAAAACACAGTATACCATAATTGTGACATCCTCCCCACCTGTAGAGGTAGGAGCTTCCCAACCTCGGCAAGTTTGGTTCTCGTTCGATAACACTACTGTGCTAAGCA
>OGCM01003627.1_pt1 | contig 11610 bp, 12 predicted proteins | sample 1570151 | NCBI WGS metagenome assembly OGCM01 (sample SAMEA4370582, study PRJEB24528) | human gut metagenome
AGCGGAGGTCCTGCAAAGAATCCGACTATTTACAATGCAGCTACAGACGAATATATGCAGATTCTCGGTGACATCAAAGACGGCGATGTTATCACCATAACTACGAAAACAGGCAATAAGACGGTTACACTGGAACGTGAGGGTGTTGTTACTAATATTATCAACCGGCTTGTTTCGGGTTCCACCTGGCTGACCTTAAAGCAGGGAGAAAATAAGTTTTATGTTCGTGCGTCTGAGGGACTGTCAAGTCTTAAAGTCCGTCTGATACACCGCAATGCGTACTTGGGAGTGTGAAAAATGCAAATTGAAATATACAACATGATTCCCATAGAGGACAAACTCTCCATAACCCTGGAGGCTGTGTGTGACAGCTTTTCTTCGCTGCTTTGGGATATTGAATACTATGCCTGCGGTGTATTTGAAGTGTACATTGCGGCATCTACGAAAAATATTGAAATCTTCCGGACAGGCAGAATTGTGGGTCGTGATGATGATAAAGAACACTACGGACTGATTGAATCGGTACAGCTGGAAACAGATGCAGAGGACGGCGATTATCTCATTGTGAGCGGTCGCTTTTTAATGTGTCTTCTGGAAAGAAGAATCATTTATCCTACATTCAACTTTACAAAGAAAGTTTCATACGCACAGATTGTGAACAATGTGGTTTATTACAACGCCTGCAGAACAGGTGCGAGAAAGATTCCGGGGCTTTCGATTGGTGATTCTTCCGGTTCTTGCTGGAAACAAGATACTAAACTGCAAATCAGCTACGATAACCTTATGAAATGGGTATACACCATCTGTGAGAAAATCGGTGGGACTGCCAATATACGACTGGCAAAGACAACCGATGAACAGTATGAAATGCTGCTGGAATTGTCAGAGGGTACAGATAGAAGTATCTTACAAGATGATAACCCACATATTGTTTTCTCAGATGGATACAACAATCTGCTTTCATTTTCCTATTCCACAGATAGTTCTGTGCAGAGAAATTATGCCTATATATTGGGTAAAGGCGAAGGAGAAGAGAGAAAACGCACCACATATTGTGACGGCGATGAACCGGAACACCTTGACCGCTATGAGGTGTATGTTGACGCAAAGGATATGGCGGACGAAGAACAGGAAGACGGCGAAACCAAGCCAATTCCCAATGATGAATACATTAACCTTTTACAGGAAAAAGGCAAAGAAAGTATGGTGCAGCCACTTGTGGTTTCCGAATCGCAGATTGCGGTACAGTCTACGCAGTTTCAGTATAACAGGGACTATTTTGTTGGCGATTTTGTTACCGTAGAACACCGCAGATTTGGTCTGAGACAGAATAAAATACAGCTGATCGGTATGATTGAAAGCTTCGACCAGAACGGAAGAAATCTCACACCCACATTCAAGGAGGTATGACTATGGCATTTTCATATGGATTTTTCAACGCAAAGAATCTTGACAGAACGTATACTGCCGAGAATTTCTGCGATTATCTTGGCAGTATCATCTGCAACGGCATTCAGGATAACTACGGTCAGTGTTTCAAGCTGACAGCAAACAAGCTAAAGCTGACCATTGGCAGCGGTAAGGCGTGGATAAACGGACATTACTTTCTTTCCGATACGCCGTATACCTATGATTTATCAGGCTATGTGAATGAATCTCTGGGCAGATATTTATCAGTGGGTATCTGCTGTAATACCGGCGAAAATTATCGTAAGATAGAGTTTGAAATTCTATCCGGTACGCCTGCCACATCGCCGTCAATTCCAAGATTCAAAGATACAGAAACCAAAACATATCTCACCCTTTGTGCCGTCAGGATTGATGCCGGTGCAGCAGAAATCAAAGTGACGGATTATCGAGAGAATACAACCTACTGCGGTTATGTCCGATGTATTCTCGGAAAATGCAAGGTCACGGATATGATGTCACAGCTTTCGGAGATTACAGCACAGATAAAGGATTACAATTCAACCATTCTTCAGCTGACCAATCAGGTGGCAGAACTTGCAACAAAGGTAAATGAAATGACCGGAGATGTGGTTTCAGTGGGCAAATGCGGCGCTGATATCAATTACGTTCTCTATTCTGACGGCAGACTGATTCTCAAAGGCACGGGGGCAATGTATGATTATGTAGGTGCATATGAAACAAGCGGAAACAAATCTCCGTTCTGCGAAAATGATAACATCACTTCTGTTGTCGTCTCAGAGGGCATCACAACGGTTGGTGAATATGCATTTCAATACTGCAACAATCTGAAAATAGCCGCTCTTCCGACAACGCTCAAAACCATCAAGCGAAATAGTTTCATACCGCACATTGATGAATATCTGGTTCATCAGAATCTTTACGGACTGACTGAAATTACAATTCCGTCTAAAGTGACCGAGATTGCAAAGTTCGCCTTTTCAGGTACAGCTATCAAATCCCTTACCATTCCTGCATCTGTTACAACAGTCGGTGAACAGGCGTTTGGAGAATGTCAGAAGCTTGAAACTGTTCGCTACAGCGGTAAGGTTATCGGTGACAGAATGTTTGTACGCTGTATCAAGCTGAAGAATTTCACGATCACCAAAAGCACAACAGAACTTATCGGTGGCTGTTTCAACTACTGTGAAAGCCTCACGCAAATCACCTATGAGGGCAGTCTTGCTGAATGGAACGCTGTGAAAAAGAACACAAACTGGGACGGTCATTCAAGCAGTACAGTAGATAGTCCCCTTGTCAAAATTCAGTGCCTGGATGGATATATGGAATATGATGCAGATACGGAAACGTGGAAGGAAGTGAAGGCATGATAAAATTTCTTGTAAAGGGACAGAACATCGAAACGCTGGAGCATGAGGTCATTGCAGCTGATCAGATTGCTTTTGTAAAGATACATTTTGTATTTGATAACAGCTGGAAACCCCTGCATAAAGTGGTGCAGTTCACACAGGACGAGTTCACTTACAACAGAGTTCTCGGATTTGACGAGACAAGCTGTCATCTGCCGGCGGAACTTGCAGCCGGTGCTGTGAAGATGTCTCTTTTCGGTTATGACGCAGAATCATCTGAAACAGTCAGGGCAACAACGGTTGTGAAAACCCTGCATATCAGACCATCTGGTTTTGACGGTGAAAGCAGCAATGTATATATGGAATATTTCGACCTGGGCTACTGGAAAACGTATTAAAGGAATATTGAGAGCTTAAAAGGTAAAGACGGAAAAGATGGAGTTGACGGAAAAAATGGTCAGGACGGTAAAGATGGAATTGATGGAAAATCTGCATATGAAATCGCCATTGCAAATGGCTATTTTGGCACAGAATCTGAATGGCTTGAGAGCTTAAAAGGAAAAAACGGTATTGACGGACAACCCGGCAAAGATGGAATTGACGGGACAAATGGACAGGACGGTAAAGATGGCATTGACGGTACGCCCGGAACTGACGGAAAATCTGCATACATTATTGCTGTAGAGCATGGATTTACCGGAACAGAAACTGAATGGCTTGAGAGCTTAAAAGGTAAAGACGGTACCGACGGACAGCCCGGAAAAGATGGAGTTGATGGTAAAGATGGCGTCACGCCTGAAATGTCGGATTATCCGAATAAAGCAGATTTCGAGGCTTTACAGCAGAAATTACAGTCTTTGCAGGATAGCACTATGGACTACATCATGGGGCTTACAAGCAGATGCGACTCATTTGATACAGAAATTCAGGAAATAGACGCCAATGCTCAGCAGCTAAGAGATTCTGTTCAGTTTGATTTTCAGACAAAGGAAGAAGAAATCCTCGCTCTTGAAACCAGAATTATCGCTCTTGAAAGCCGTTCCGGCATCGAATACATCACGGTCTTTTCTTCCGGCAGTGATGCTTTGCAGAAATATGGTGAGAGCGTCTACACCTATTACAACGACGGTTACCGTTCGCTTGCAGGCTTTGCGGAAAGCTATCCCCATTTCTGCTGTACAGAGAATGACTATGCTTTGTACTTCAATCAGTCTGATTTCAGCTGGGCAGGAACAGTATTTGTGCTTTGCCTGACGCCTGTTGCTCTCACTTCTTCTATGAATCTGATTCTCAGTTATACAGTCGGTGCGTCACAGGACGCTGAATTTTATCTGGTGAAGAAAACCGACAAGACCGGGGCTGAACTTGCTCAGTATATCTATGAGGAAATACAGGCAGGAAATGCAGTAACTTTACAATTCAAATGGCTTTATTCCGATACATATATTTCCGTGATGCAGTCATTGGAAAACGTACCGGATGGAGAATATTATCTTGCCTTCAAAGGCACATCGGATAATTCACATCCGATGATAAAATCAATCAAATTTATGGGAGGATGATGTTTATGAAAGAATGGATCTGTACAATTGCAGGCATTGTAGGCGGATTTATTGCCACGCTGTTTGGCGGATGGGACTCGGCTCTTGCAACACTTGTAGTGTTCATGGGTATCGATTTTGCAACAGGTCTCGTCACTGCAATTATGGGAAAATCCAAGCACAGCAAAAGCGGAGCACTCAACAGCAAGGCAGGCTGGATTGGTCTTGCGAAAAAGTTCTGTATTCTGCTGATGGTTGTGGTTGGTGTGAGAATTGATATTCTCATCGGCACAAACTACATACGTGACGCAGTCTGCATCAGCTTTTGTCTGAACGAGCTGCTGTCTATTGTAGAAAACACCACACTGATGGGCGTACCCTATCCGCCGGTATTCAAAAAAGCAATTGATGTTCTGCAAACCAAGGTTGGCAGAATGGAAGAAACAACTGACAAGGAGGAATCTGATCATGGCAATTCTGAAACCTGATAACACATCTACTCTGAATGGAGTAAAAATCAACGAGTATCTGCTCACCAAACACAATCCAAACAGTATAGCAATGCCCACCGTTTCTATGGAGGGCAAAGTTATCGGTATCACTGTTCACAATACCGATTGGATTTCGGTAGCAAGCGGAACTACTCCTGCAGAACAGTATACCAGAGCAACTTACAATGGCAATATGAAAGATGTCAGGGTGCATTATTATGTGGACAACACCTGTGCGTGGCAGAATCTACCTTTAACGCTTAGTGGCTGGCACGCCGCTGATGGAAGCGGCAACGGCAACCACAGAACGATTGCCATTGAATGCATTATGTCATCTGCGTATAATTCTACGGATAAGAAGTCGGAAGACAACTGTGCGAGACTTGCCGCAGCACTTCTGAAGAAGTATGGTCTTGACATTAATCACCTCTACACTCATACCCATTGGCTGAATGTACGTGACGGGAAAAGTGGTACTGTGGACTATCTCAATACTGCAAAAAATTCTTACAAGATGTGTCCTGCCTACATTCTGCCACATTGGGCGGAATTTAAGAAGAAGGTCGAATCTTATCTGAATACTGGTTCTACAACTTCAAATCCTACACCTGCAAATCAGCTTTACAGAGTAAGAAAGTCCTGGTCTGACGCTAAGAGCCAGATTGGAGCATATTCTTCTCTGGAGAATGCAAAGAAAGCCTGCAAGGCGGGTTACAGCGTTTTTGATAATTCCGGAAACGTGGTATATACCGTTGCCGAAAAGACATATACAAAAGGCGCAAAAATTACGCTGAACAATACCACATTGTATTCCTCCAGCACAGTCAAGACTGGAACAAAGAAATCCGGTACATACTATCTCTATGATGGACAGGTTGTAAATGGCAGAATGCGTATTACAAATTCTGCTGCAAACTGCGGAAAAACGCCTGCCGGTTCCTATGTCACCGGTTGGGTGAACAAGGCTGACATCTGATAACGATCCCCACGAGATATGAATTTTTCATATTTCGTGGGGATTTTTTGTTTTTCGGTACTCAAAAGCCATATTTCCGTCCTATGTAAAGTAGGAGGTGGTTTCAATGACAGATGCACAAAAATCTACTGTACTCACATTGCGTTCAAAGGGAATGTCGTTTTCTAAGATTGCAGAAACTGTAGGATTGTCTGTCAACACGATAAAATCCTTTTGCAGCAGACATAAAGGGCAGTTCTGCCTTTGCTGCGGCGAGCCAATCACGCAGCCGCCAAGAGTACGTCAGAAAAAGTTCTGTTCGGATAAATGCAGAATGAAATGGTGGAATGCTCATATAAAAGATGTTAACAGGAAAGCCATGTACGATTTTATCTGCTCAAATTGTGGTAAGCCTTTTCAGGCATACGGCAATAATCACAGAAAATACTGCTGCCACAGATGCTATATTCTTGCACGATTTGGAGGTGAAAAAGATGGATATTCAGAAGGAAGCCATGTACCAGGTGACGATGAGCATTGTAAAGAAGATGTTTCATGCAAATTTGATTTCGGAGGATGAATATCGTCAGATTGATACAATGTTCAGGGAGAAATACGAGCCGAAAATCGGCACATTATTCGTTGACTTAGAGCCTGAACAGCGGTAATATGTGTAGTGAAAGGAGGGCTGTTATGCGTAAAATCATCAAAATAGAACCTACGGAGCCCGTATTGCCAAGGCGAAAGCGAGTGGCTGCTTATGCTCGTGTATCAATGGAGTGTGAACGCCTTATGCATTCAATGTCAGCACAAATAAGCTACTATAGCGAACTGATACAAAAGAATCCCGAATGGGAGTACGCAGGTGTTTATGCTGATAATTTTATATCAGGAACAGAGACCAAGAAACGGCAGGAGTTTCAGAGAATGATTTCTGACTGTGAAAAAGGACTCATTGATATTATCCTTTGCAAGAGTATATCACGATTTGCCAGAAACACAGTGGATCTTCTGGAAACGATACGGCATCTGAAAGATATCGGTGTTGAAGTACGATTTGAAAAAGAGAACATCAATTCCTTGTCGGGTGATGGCGAACTGATGCTGACCATTCTCGCCAGCTTTGCACAGGAAGAAAGCCGTAGTCTTTCTGAAAATGTAAAGTGGGGCATTCGGAAACGCTTTGAAAAAGGTGATCCATGCAATCGAAATCCAATACTCGGCTATGAATGGGTTGATGACAAACTGGTCGTTGTCCCGGAAGAAGCAGAAATTGTAAAGAGAATATTCCGAAACTTCCTTGACGGAAAATCAAGGCTGGAAACGGAACGGGAACTGAATGCCGAAGGTATCACAACAAAGAGAGGATATCGCTGGATAGATTCCAATATAAAGGTTATTCTGACCAATATCACGTATACAGGCAATATGCTTCTGCAAAAGGAATACATTACCGACCCGATTACCAAACGCCGAAAGAAGAATAACGGCGAACTGCCAAAATACTATGTGGAAAATACGCATGAAGCCATTATAGATATGGAGACTTTCAGGTGGGTGCAGGAGGAAATGGAAAGAAGGAAAAAGTTAGGCCCTCTGGCAAACAAATCACTGAATACCTGCTGCTTTACAGGAAAAATCAAGTGTCCTTTCTGCCATAAAAGCTATATGCATGAAGTCAGAACAGACCGAGGTTATGCAGAATACTGGCTTTGTGGAAGCAGAAAGATAAAAGGCGGTCGCTGTACTGTCGGCGGCAGTATCAATCATAAGCACTTACAGGAAACCTGTGCAAAAGTACTTGGATTGCAGGAATTTGATGAGGCTGTTTTTCTTGAACGTGTGGATGTTATTTATGTTCCGAAGCGTGAAACATTAGAGTTTCATCTGAAAGACGGAACAGTTGTAACGGAAGCGTGTAAAAACACAGGCCATCAGGACTGCTGGACGGAAGAACGAAGGGCTGCCACTTCCTTGAAACGCAAAAATGGAAAAAGACCGAATCGGGCGGATATGACTTGTTTCTCAAAAGTGATTAAATGCGTAAGGTGCGGATGTAATTTCCGGAAAGGCACACGCACCTCTGCAAATGGCGACAAAGTTAGTCACTGGAGATGTTCGGAACATAAAGGATGTAATTCCGTAAGTCTTCGTGATGATTTACTGCGTACTATGGCAGCACAGGTTCTCAGCATCGATGCATTTAATGAAGAGGAGTTTGAACAGAGAATTGACCATATCGATGTGGAAGAAGACAGACTGGAGTTCTATTTTCGAGATGGTCATTCTGTAACGGATCATTGGCCAATACCAAGGAGGAAAAAATGCCAAAAATAACGAAAATACCTGCATCAATCAGCCGATACACATCAGCACCGATTGATGCACCTGTCAAGCGTAAGGTTGCTGCCTATGCTCGTGTGTCAACCGACAGCGAAGAACAGTTAACTTCATACGCTGCTCAGATAAGCTATTACACTGAATACATAAAAGGACGTGAGGACTGGGAGTTTGTTGGGGTGTACACTGATGAGGGTATCAGCGGTTGTTCCACCAAACGCAGAGAGGGCTTTCAGCGAATGATATCGGACGCAATGGCAGGAAAAATTGACCTTATCATAACAAAAAGTGTGAGCCGTTTTGCAAGAAATACTGTTGACAGCCTGACAACCATTCGTCTTCTGAAAGAAAATAACGTGGAGTGTTATTTTGAAAAAGAGAATATCTGGACGTTCGACGGCAAAGGAGAACTGCTTCTTACCATTATGTCGAGTATAAGCCAGGAAGAAGCACGTTCTATTTCAGAGAATGTAACCTGGGGACACAGAAAGCGTTTTGCCGATGGTAAGGTTAGTGTTGCCTACAGCCGGTTTCTCGGATATGACAAAGGCCCTGATGGAAAAATGGTTGTGAACCCGGAACAGGCCGAAATTGTAAAGCTGATATACCGTCTGTTTCTTGAAGGCATGACACCGCATACGATTGCTATTCATTTAACAGAGAAAGGCATTAAAACGCCCGGCGGAAAAGATAAGTGGAATGCAACTACAATCCGCCGTATTCTGACAAATGAAAAGTACAAAGGTGACGCACTCCTTCAGAAAGAATTTACTGTGGACTTTCTGACCAAAAAGACAAAGAAAAACTGTGGTGAAATACCGATGTACTATATCGAAGATGACCATGAAGCCATTATCGATCCTGCAGTATTTGATATGGTTCAGCAGGAAATGGAACGCAGAAAGACAGGAACATCACGCTATAGCGGTGTCAGTATCTTTTCAAGTAAAATTAAGTGCGGTGAATGCGGAGGGTGGTATGGGGCTAAGGTCTGGCACTCCACCGACCAGTACCGTAAAGTTATCTACCGCTGCAACAACAAATATAACGATGAGCGCTGTACTACACCGCACATCATGGAAGAGGAAGTAAAGGCTGTGTTTCTGAAAAGCCTGAATAAGCTGCTTGCCAATCGGGATGAACTGATAGAAAACGTAAAGCTGATTTGTGATAAGCTGACTGATACATCAGAACTGGAAGCCGAAAAAGAAAAATATGCCGAGGAAATGTCCCTTGTTGCGGATATGGTTCAGGCGGCAATGCTGGAGAATGCTCGTATCGCACTTGATCAGGAGGAATACCGGCAGAAAAATGATGTCCTTTCCGCACGATTTGAGGCAGCAAAGAAAAAGCATGACGAATTGGCCATGCGGATTGAAGAAATAGAAACACGAGGACAGAATCTCCGTCACTTTCAGGAAACGCTGGAATCCTTAAACGGACAGGTGACTGAATTCGATAGCGACCTTTGGGGTTCATTGGTTGATTACATCACGGTTTATGAGAACGGAGAAAAAACAGTTACTTTCAGAGATGGAAGTGTGATATAGAGGAATGATAAAATAAAGGGTCTGCTGCAGTATCTGCGTACTGCAACAGACCCTTTTTGTTTGACTCCTTAAGAGGTAGTGGATATGCGTTTTGGTCTTTCAAATATCTGATTGATAAAAAGAAGAAATGGATCAAATACCCGATTAAACAGCCACATATAAATTGAGCCAAATACATTTGTAAAAATACGAAGTAAAACTGCATAGGCAAGACCAAAAGTTGGTACAGCCACTGTAATTGCGCTGAATGCATTAAATGCAGATTGCCATACATAGCTGGCAGAGAATCCAGTTCCGATTCCTCCAATAATTCCAAGGCAAGGACGAATTTCTTCCGGCAAAATCAAATATGCAATGAAAAAGATTGCACTGCCTAATATATTGCCTAAAACACGGTGCTTTGTGCGATATTCAACATCTTTACGAAATGGTATCAGAACGGACATTGCGGCAATACCAATCCAGTATACTCTCGGAACATTGAGAAGTGCAGCGATTAACATTGCGCTGGAAATGCCCACAGAAAGACAGATTTGCCATCTGGTACGGGAAGAAGAAAGATGAATCTCTTTAAATAAGTCCATGAAGCTGCGTTTATATTCCACCTTGCGATGCTTAAAATATAGAATAGAGGCGGTCAAAACAGCTCCGATCAAAAGACTGATCAAACGCATCTGGTATGCTTTTCCGCTTACATCATAACCAAACAGGAGAAGATAGGAAAGCACAAAAGTGGAATGGTTGAACATCGTAATGTTATGACATCCTATCAGTGCCAGAGCGAAAATGCAGATGAGATTGATGCAGAATGACAATCCGGTGGGAGCGAGATTAGACAGCTTCGGACCAAATGCAAGAATACCATAGATGAAAAGAATTCCAAGTGTGCCCTGAGAATTCTGGATTCCAAGGTCGGAATATCGAACTGCTAACACGCAAAGCAGTACAACCACACCGGCAATGCTGTTTTCATTGCCAAAAAGTACAGAAAATAATGTGACAAAGGAAACACAAAAAGCAACAACCAGTGCAATTTTGAATAGATAAACAGCAATATGCTTACATTTATCTTTTGGATTCTTAAAGCTTGCAATATACGATTTTGAACCTGCCTGGTTGAGTTGAAGTTCCTGATAAAAATTCATAAGTTACCTCCCATTTTTCATCATTAGATCATTAGCTTCTTTAATGTATTTTATTAAGGCCTCGAATTTTTCATCTCCGAGAATTTTTCGAAGCCGATAAATAGGCTCCAGATAATACTGGTATGTCTTTTCCAGCTCCATTGTTCCTTTGGCAGTACAAAGGAGCGTATAACTTCGTTTATCATTTGAATTATATTTCTTTTGTAAAAGTTCTTTTCGTTCAAGATGTTCGATTAACCGGCTCACTGCAGATTTGCTTAAGCCTGTCAGTACCGTTAATTCAAGGGGTGTCAGTTCTGCGTCCGATAATACAATACGGGAGAGAAGATCCAGTTCCTGCGCAGATGTAATGCCGCCTTTTTGGGCACGCTTTATTTGAAGACTCGTAAAAAGCCGAATTTCCTGTGCTTTTTTCATCATTTCTATCCAGCTCATGTCTTTCATACCTCATGCCTCCTTTTTACCAGAAAATATAGTTCACAATGTAAACTATCCAGCAGTATACACCTATCAGATAAATTTGTCAAGCTTTTGAGATATATTTCAGAAGATTAAATAATTTTTTCTCTTTGGAGAGGAATCTTTCGTGCGATGTGATGAAAAGAGGAATATGCTTTGACTGGGTTGATTCTTTGCTTGGCACCTGAACAACGGTGCTGCCGTATTTTTTAAGAAAAACATCTTGAAAAAATGTGCGAAATTGTTTATAATATACTTATAACAAATTTCACAGTTCATCGGTGCATCATTCGCTCAAATGCACCCAGTAATCTACAAATGCAACCGCTTGGGTGCATTTTCGTGTATGCGT
>OGCM01003635.1_pt1 | contig 11592 bp, 10 predicted proteins | sample 1570151 | NCBI WGS metagenome assembly OGCM01 (sample SAMEA4370582, study PRJEB24528) | human gut metagenome
CGTACTGGGCGTTGGTCTCGATAAAGCGGCGGCGGGGCTCCACCTGGTCGCCCATGAGGATGGTAAAGGCTTCGTCGGCCTTTTCGGCATCGTCGATGGTGATCTGCACGATCACCCGGTTGTCCGGGTTCATGGTGGTCTCCCACAGCTGGTCCGGGTTCATCTCACCAAGGCCCTTATAGCGGTTCACCTTGGCACCCGGCATTTCCTGCGAAAGCACGGCCATTTCGGCGTCGTTGTAGGCATACTTGATGGTGCTGCCCTTCTGCACCTTGAACAGGGGCGGCTGGGCCACATACACATGGCCCTGCTCGATGAGCGGACGCATATAGCGGAAGAAGAAGGTCAGCATCAGGGTGCAGATGTGAGAACCGTCCACATCGGCATCGGCCATGATGAACACCTTGTCGTAACGCAGCTTGGAGATGTCAAATTCCTCGCCAATGCCGCAGCCCAGGGCCAGCACCACCGGCATCAGTTTATCGTTGCCGTAGATCTTATCGGCGCGGGCCTTTTCCACGTTGAGCATCTTGCCCCACAGCGGCAGGATGGCCTGAATCGCCGAGTCACGGCCCATCTTGGCGGAACCGCCTGCAGAATCGCCCTCGACGATGAAGATCTCGGTCTTGGTGGGGTCTTTCTCACGGCAGTCGGCCAGCTTGCCGGGCATGCGGCTGGTCTCCAGCGCGCTCTTGCGGCGCACCAGTTCCCGGGCCTTCTTGGCGGCAGCGCGGGCGCGGGCAGCCTGGGTAGCCTTTTCAAAGATGGCCTTGGCCACACCGGGGTTCTCTTCAAAGAACTCCATCAGCTTTGCATAGACCATGTTGGACACGAGGGTGCGGATCTCGGTGTTGCCCAGCTTTGCCTTGGTCTGGCCCTCAAATTCGGCCTCCTGCAGCTTGACCGAGATGACGCAGATCAGGCCCTCCCGCACATCGGCACCGGACAGGTTCTCGTCCTTGTCCTTCAGCAGGCCGTGGCTGCGGCCGTAATCGTTGAACACGCGGGTCAGGCTGGACTTGAAGCCCTCTTCGTGGGTGCCGCCGTCCGGGGTGTTGACGTTGTTGGCAAAGCTCAGCAGCAGCTCGTTGTAGCTGGAGTTGTACTGCAGCGCGATCTCGGCCATACCGCGGTCGGTCTGACCCTTGAGGTAGATGACATTGGGGTGCAGCACTTCCAGCTTGCGCTTCTCGCCCAGATAGGTGACGAAGCTCTTGATGCCGCCCTCATAGCACATGACCTCGGTGCGGTAGCAGGGCTCGCCCTCCTTGCCGTCTTCCAGCACGGGGGTGTACAGCTCGCGCTCGTCGGTCAGGGTGATCTTGACACCGGCGTTCAGGAAGCTCTCTTCCCGCAGGCGCTTTTCCAGCGTGTCGAAGTCGTACACGGTGGTATCCCGGAACATCTCCGGGTCCGGCTTGAACGTGACGCGGGTGCCGGTGACCCCGTCGGCCACCGGTCCGATGCACTTCAGCGGGCCGTCCGGGTCGCCGCGGCGGAAGGTCTGCTCATACTCATGGCCGTCCCGGCGCACGTTGACGGTGAGCCACTCGGAGCAGGCGTTGACAACGGATGCACCCACGCCGTGCAGGCCGCCGGCCACCTTGTAGCCGGAGTTCTCGCCGCCGAACTTGCCGCCGGCGTGCAGGATGGTGTAGACGACGGTGACGGCGGGCAGGCCGGTGTCGGCCTGGATGTCCACGGGGATGCCGCGGCCGTTGTCGGTGACCTGGATGATGTTGTCCTTCAGGATCTTGACCTCGATGTGGTCACAGTAACCGGCCAGTGCCTCGTCGATGGCGTTGTCCACGATCTCGTAGACCAGATGATGCAGGCCCCGCTCGCCGGTGGAGCCGATATACATGCCGGGGCGCTTGCGCACGGCCTCCAGACCCTTCAGGACCTGGATCTCGCTGGCGTTATACTCGTGGTCGGTAGCGGTTTCGGCATTGGTGCTGGTGATGATTTCTTCTGCCATTTCCTTTCTCCCTTTTTGTTTTTCGTGTAGATATCGTGTTGTTTCTCTATTCTGGAAACGCAGCGGCAGGCACTTTCCACGCCTGCAGGCTGCGGGGTTCTCGCAAGGGGCGGCTGCACAATATTCACTCGATCATCTTTTCGGCGCGGCGGCGCAGCACGGCGCTGGACAGCTCCGAAAGGTATACCGTGTCCACCACGCCGCCGTCTGCCAGAACATAGCTCTGGGGCAGCTCATCCGAAAGGCTCACCACAGCTCCGTTCTTCTGGGCGTAGTTCAGAAATTCCCGCCCGCGGGGGGAGATGGTGGTGGTCTCCAGATTGAAGATGCCGATGATGTCACGGTCGTTCAGCACATAATCGCGTCCGAGATGAATATACATACTGTATTTTCCTCGTGCAGTTCCGATTGGATATTTCCGTATTTCATGCAGGTTTTATGCATCCGTTTTCGCAACATTTCTGCATGCTGTCAGGCGCGGCTCAGCACGCCGCCGTTCATGCGGTATACCTCGCCGTCCGTCTTGAGGAAGGCGGTGTCATCGCAGCTGGTGACAAAGGTCTGCTTTTCCTTCATGCGGGTCAGCAGATACTGCTTGCGGCCCTCGTCCAGCTCGCTGAGCACATCGTCCAGCAGCAGCACGGGGTGTTCGCCGGTGATGTGGGCTGCGGCGGCGGCCTCGGCCATCTTCAGGCTCAGCACCACGCTGCGCTGCTGTCCCTGGCTGGCAAACACACGGGCAGGCTGATCGTCCAGCAGCAGTTCCAGATCTTCGCGGTGGACGCCGCACAGGCTCTGCCCGGCCCGCAGCTCCTCGTTCTGGCGCTGCTTCAGCAGATCGGCCAGACCGCCCGGCGCAAACTGGGCCGCATAGCGGATGCTCATGCGCTCCGCCCCGTGGGAAAGCTCCTGATAGTTGGCGCAGGCCAGCGGCCCCAGCAGGGCAAGGTAATCCCGCCGCCGCTGCTGTAGGACCTCGCCCTGCGCGGCCAGCTCCACATTCAGCACTTCCAGCAGAGCACATTTTTCCGCATAAGGGCGCTCCTGCCCGGTGGCAGAATGCCGCAGCAGCGCATTTTTCTGCTGCAGTACCCGGACGTAGCGGCGGTAAGTGGCCAGATACCCGGGGTACAGCTGGCACAACGCCGCATCCAGAAACCGGCGGCGGCCCTCCGGTGCGCCCTTGACCAGGCTCAGATGTCCGGGGTCGAACACCACAGCGGGAAAGCTGCCGGCCAGACCGGCGGCCCGCTTGGGGGCAGCCCCGTTCACCGAGGCATAGCGGCCGGGGCGGGGTGCGTCCGGGGTGCCCACCGTGATGCGCACCCGGGCCGGGTCATCCGGCTCCTGATCTTCCTGCCGGGTGCGCTGGGTCACGGCTTCCAGCACCGCGAATGTCTCCCCGCGGCGCACAAGCTCGGCATCCTTGCCGCCCCGGAAGCTCTTGCCGCCGGTAAGCAGCCAGATGGCCTCCAGCAGATTGGTCTTGCCCTGACCGTTGTTGCCGCAGATGACCGTCAGCTCCCGGCCGGGTTCCAGCCGGGCCGACGCAATGTTGCGGTAATTCGTAACTTCCAGTGAAAGCAGCCGCATTACTGGCCCTGCCCGACTTCCACGGACTGGCCGTCCAGCTCGATCACGTCACCGGCACGGCACTTCTTGCCGCGCATGGTGCACACCTCGCCGTTCACCTTCACGGCACCGCCCTGCACCAGCTCCTTGGCTTCGCCGCCGGTCTCGCACAGGCCTGCGTACTTGAGCAGGGCATCCAGCTTGATAAATTCCGTATGAATGAGAATTTTCTGCATAAAATCGCCTTTCTTAGTCGTTCTTGAAGCGCACGGGCAGCACCAGATACAGGAAATCGCTGCCATCCACGGGCAGCACCTTGACCGGGCTCAGGGGGCCGCTGATCTCCATGCGCACCTGTTCGGTGCGGGCGTTGCGCAGAGCGTCCAGCAGATAGCGGTTGTTGAAGCCGATCTCCACCTCGTCGCCCTCACACTGCGCGTTGAATTCATCCACCACGCGGCCCAGATTCGTCTGGCAGCGCACCACGACTTTCCCCTCTGTAAAGGTAATGCGGAGGGGATTTTTTAAACGCTCTGTAATAATCAGAGAGGCGCGCTCGATGGTCTCGATGAACTCCTTGGTGTCAAGGATCACCCGGGTACGGCTGCCGGCGGGGATCACGTTGTGATAGTTCAGGAACTCGCCCTCGATCAGGCGGCTCATGATGGTGTAACCGGCAGCCATGAACACCACATAGCGGCGGTTGGCACAGATGTGCACCGGCTCTTCGTCGTCGTTGGGCAGCAGGTGGGCCACTTCGGTCATGGTCTTGCTGGGCACGATGATGCGGATGTCCTTCACGGCGGTGACCGGGCGCTCCACGATGGCCAGACGGTAGCCGTCCAGGGCCACGATGGTCAGCTTATCGGGTTCGATCTCGAACAGTTCGCCGGTGTGAGCCGGTTTTTTCTCGTCCTGACTCACGGCGTACAGGGTGCGGTCGATCATGTCCCGGAGTACGCCGGTGGGGATGGTCAAGGTCTCCTCGGCACCGGTGTTGGGCAGGTCGGGGAAGTCGGTGGCGGCCATGGACTGGATCTCGAATTCCGCCACGCCGCTCTTGATGGTGGTCTTGCCGTTGTCGGCAGACAGGATGCTGATCTGACCGGCGGGCATCCGGCTGATCATGCTGCTGAGCAGTTTTGCGTTCAGCACGATCTCGCCGGGCTCCTTGACGTTGGCCTCGATGGTGGTCACGATGCCCATTTCCAGGTCATAGCCGGTCAGGGTAAGCTGGAAACCTTCGGCTTTCAGCAGGATGCCTTCCAGCACCGGGATGGCTGACCGCATGGTGACGGCCTTGGAAACGCCGTCGATCGCTGCACTGAGAAGGGTTTTATCGCATACAATGTTCAAACCAGAATCGCTCCTTTTTGTTCACCGGCCGTATTGTGGGTCTGTTCTTCAGAATTGCCTGCTGACCGGTCTATCTTATTGAACTTGTTGTAGTAACCGTAGTAGGGGGTGGGGAACTTGTGGAAAACTCGGAAAAGCCTTGTCGGAATGCGGGGGTTTTGGTTTCCACCGGATTGTGAATGGGTTGTGGAGGAATTGTGGAATCGTGAAGAGAAGTCTCGCTTTCCACAGCGGATGTGGAAAGAACGGGTTGAATGTTGAAAACTCGGTGGAAAGTGTGGAAAGGTTTGCGATTTTACCACAAGATATGGGTCTGTTTTCCCCATTTTGCCCCGGTTTTTCCCCATATTTTGGGGTGAGACCCTGAAATGAGTATGACTTTTACGTCAAAATCTGTCTCAGGCCTTGACGTTTTTGATGATGTCGCTCACGGTCTCGCGCAGGTGCTGGTCGTTCTTCATGTCCCGTTCCATGGTCTTGAGGGAGTAGACGATGGTGGAGTGATCGCGGCCGGAGAACTCCCGGCCGATCTCCTCCATGCTCATGCCGGTGACCTCCCGTAGGATGTAGATGGCCACACGGCGGGCAGAGGCCACATTGGCGTTGCGCTTGGTGCCGCGGATGTCGGCAGGGGAGACGTTGAAGGTGCGGGACACCTCGCCGATGATCTTTTCGATGGTCACCGGTACGGGCTGGGTCTCGTTGAGGATGTCCTTGATGGCGTTCTGGGCCACGCTGATCACCGGCTGGATGCCCTCCAGCATGTAGTAGGCGTTCAGCTTTTTCACGGCGCCTTCCAGCTGGCGGATGTTGTTCTTCAGGTGGTTGGCGATGAACTCGGCCACATCCTCGGGCAGATCCAAATGCAGCAGCTCGGCCTTGCGCTTGACGATGGCCACGCGGGTCTCGAAGTCCGGCGGCTGGACATCGGCGGTCAGGCCCCACTCAAAGCGGGTGCGCAGGCGCTCTTCCAGGCTCTTGATCTCCTTGGCCGGGCGATCAGAGGCAATCACGATCTGCTTGTGGGCATCGTGCAGGGAGTTGAAGGTGTGGAAAAACTCCTCCTGGGTGGATTCCTTGCCGGCGATGAACTGGATATCGTCCACCAGCAGCAGGTCGGCCACGCGGTACTTCATGCGGAAGTCCTCGGTGCTGCCGGCGCGGATGGCGGCGATCAGCTCATTGGTGAACTGCTCGCAGGTCACATACATGATGACGAAGTCGGGGTGGGTGCGTTTGATCTCGGTCTGGATGGCCGTCAGCAGATGGGTCTTGCCAAGGCCCGAGCCGCCGTAGATGAACAGCGGGTTGTAAGCGCCGGAAGGGTTGGCCGCCACCGCCTGCGCCGCAGCAAACGCAAACTGGTTGGAGGGGCCCTTGATGAAGTTCTCGAAGGTGAACTCGTAGTTGCCCTGGGGGGAGGCGGGGTTCGCCTCGTACTGCTGGGCCAGCACCACCTCGTGGGGCGGGGTGCTGGGCACCACCAGCGTGATGTCCACGTCAAAGCCCAGCACGGTCTTGAAGGCCTCCTTCAGCAGGCCCAGGTAGCGGTCGGTGACGATCTTGCAGATGAAGTCGTTGCGCACCGACAGGGTGATGTGGCTGGAGTCCTCAAAGCTGATGGGCTCCAGGCCGTCGATGTAGAGATTATAGGTCGGCTCGGCCATCTGCGTTTTGCAGTACGCCTGGGCGGCCTCTAAAACGTCCTTGAAAGAATCCATAAAAACATCCACTCCATTGAAGTTTTCAACAATGCTGCTGATACCAGGTTAGTATACCACAAAAATCTCTGTGCGTCTATATTTCTATAAGGTAATTTTATATACATAAAATAAGACCGCCCCGTGTCGGGTTTTTCGCGTTGTGGCGCGGCGGACCAAAAGCCACAATATCTTGTGGCAGACGGGTTTTCCACGGCAGAATGGTGAAAAAGTTGAAAATCTTTTCACAAAAAAGTTTGCAGGAAAGCGAAAAAAATGCTTGACAGAACGCCATACTGTGCGATATACTGTTGAATTGCAAGCCTGTCCCCATTTTGGGACCAGAAATACCCCATCATCGGGGACGAGTTTTTACGGAGGATACAACCATGAAGAGAACTTTTCAGCCCAAGAAGCGTCATCGCAAGGAAGTTCATGGCTTTCTGACCCGCATGAGCACCAAGAACGGCCGCAAGGTCATCAATGCTCGCCGTGCTAAGGGCCGCAAGAGCCTGACTGTCTGATCCCGCGTTTTATGACGAGATCCGGCGCAGAACCCAATATGCGCACAAAAGACCGCTGATTCTGGATCGGTGGTCTTATTTTATTTGAAAAATTCCGGCAAACCGGAAAAATTTTTCGCAAAAAGCCCATGGGGCCTTTTAAAGTCGAAAAAATTCTGATATACTGGCTAAAGAATCTGCTTTGTGCACCCGGCTTGGTGCCGGGCAGAAGAGAAAGGAGGCGCCGAAGCAATGCGCTACCGTCCCATCCGCCGCAACAACGAATTTGGCCGCGTGTATGCCCGCGGCAAATCCTATGTGAACCAGGCTCTGGTGCTGTATGTGCTCAAGACCCGCGGCAAACGCACCCGCGTGGGCCTGACCGCCACCAAGAAGATCGGCCACGCCGTGCAGCGCAACCGCGCCCGCCGTGTGATGAAGGCCGCCATCGACGAGCATTTGGATTACAACATCGGCGGTTACGATCTGGTATTCGTGGCCCGGGGCATGACCCCGCGGCTCAAGAGCTGGCAGCTCAGCAGCATCGTGGCAAAGCTGTTTGCCCAGGCCGGCCTGCCGGACAAGGCAAAGCAGCCGGACGCACCGCCGCCCGCCACCCTGCCTCCGGCCCATAAAAAGCCGGCAGCGGACGAGAAGGCAAAGGCATGAACCGTCTGCAGGCAGCTTGCCGCAGGGCCCTGTGCCTGCCCATCCGGGCCTATCAGCATACCCTCAGCCCATGGATCGGCCGCAGCTGCCGGTTCACCCCCAGCTGCAGCAACTACACCATGCAGGCCATCCTGACCCACGGCTGCATCAAGGGCATCCTGCTGGGAGCCTGGCGCATCGCCCGGTGCAACCCCCTGGGCAAATGGGGCTACGACCCGGTGCCGCCCCCGGGGCGGTGGCAAAGCCCTGCCCGGCACCTGGAGCCTGCCAGACTCTTTGAAAAGCGGCATAGGGGATAGAATTTCAGCTTCTTGTGACGCATCGCACTGTGGGCGGTGTGTCCTACGATAAAAAATAACGCGTCCCGTGCCACAGGCGGGGCAGAATGGACAAAGGTATGAACTTCTTTTACATCCTAAGCGCTCCTCTTGGCTATGTGATGGAGTGGATCTACAAGCTGCTGCCCAACTACGGCTGGGACATCATCCTCTTCACGCTGCTGATCAACCTCGTCAAGATCCCTCTGCAGCTCAGCCAGCAGAAGAGCATGGCCAAAATGTCGGCCTTCCAGCCCATGCTGCAGGAGATCCAGACCAAGTACAAGGATAAGCCCGAAAAGCAGCAGGAAGAAATGCTCAAGCTGCAGCAGGACTATGGCTATAAGCCCACCGCCGGCTGCGTGCCCATGCTGCTCAACTTCCTGGTCATCTTCGGCGTTATCGGCGTGGTGTACAACCCCCTGGAGCGCATCTTCCACATCAGTGCCGCTGCCCTGGCCAGCGCCGGTGAGGCCCTGACCGCCGCCGGGGTTTCCTTTACCGCCATCACCCGCGACACCAACATCATTGCACAGGTCGTGGCCGGCAATTCCGGCGTGATCGGCTGCTTCAGCGCAGACCAGATCGCCACCATCACCGAGTTCAGCCAGCACATGAACTTCCTGGGCATCGACCTGACCCGCATCCCGCAGATCGGCCTGTCGCTGGACCTGGTGCTGCCGCTGCTGTCGGTGGTGACCATGTTCCTGTCCACCCACATCAGCATGAAGGCCTCCGGCCAGCAGATGCAGGGCAGCATGAAGGTGACCATGTACCTGATGCCGCTGATGTATCTGTTCTTCTGCTTTACCTACCCGCTGGCATTCTCGCTGTACTACGTCATTTCCAACATCGTGATGACCGTGCAGACCCAGGTCATGCGCAAGATCTACGACCCCGAGAAGATGCGCAAGGAAGTGGAAGCTCAGATCGAAGAAAAGAAAAAGCAGCAGAAGCGCGGCGTGAAGAGCACCACCGTGAAGGTCACCGATCCCAAGACCGGCAAGACCGTGGAAAAGAACCTGTCTGCCAGCGAGATGAACAAGCGCCGCCTGGAGTATGCCCGTCAGCTGGACGCTGAGCGTTACAAGGACGAGCGCACCGTGCCGCTGAGTGAGCTGAACAAGCAGGACAAGGAATAAAAGAATAAAGGAGGACGAACGGTTATGATCCGTAAGCAGGAAGCGACCGGCAAGACGGTCGATGAAGCCCGCGCAAAAGCCTGCGCTCTGCTGGGCGTACAGGCCGATGATCTGAATGTCAGCTATGAAGTGCTGGAGATGCCCCAGAAAACCGGTTTCCTGGGCCTGAAAACCACCCCTGCCAAGGTGTGCGTGAGCGTGGAAGAACCCGATGCTCCGGCAGCGCCCGCCGCAGCCCCGGCTCCGGCGGCCGAGGCTGCTCCGGTGCAGGAGACTGCCCCGGAAGTTCCCGCTGCCCCCGTGGAAGAGCCTGCCGCACCGGTGGAAGCACCGGCTGCCGAGGCTGAGCAGCCTGCCGCAGAGCAGGCCGCCCCGGCTGCTGCCGCAGCCGCAGACGAGGAGACCGAGGTCCCCATCGTGATCGAAGAGAACGCCAAGGTCAAGGCTGCTGTGGAGTACCTGCAGGAAGTCATTGCCAAGATGGGCGTGGAGAACGTGACCTTCAGCGCCGTGCAGAAGGGCGAAGCCACCATCATCCGTCTGGACGGTGAGCACCTGGGTGCCCTGATCGGCCGCCGCGGCGAGACCATGGAGAGCCTGTCCTATCTGGCAAGCCTGGTGGCCAACCGTCTGGAAGGCGATTACATTAAGCTGGGTCTGGACGTGGCCGGCTACCGCGACAAGCGCGAGAGCGACCTGACCGCCCTGGCACAGCGCATTGGTGCCAAGGTGCGCAAGACCGGCCGCAGCTTTGCCATGGAGCCCATGAACCCCTACGAGCGCCGCATCATCCACTCTGCCATCAGCAAGATGGAGGGGGTCCGCAGCGAGAGCAAGGGCGAGGGCCGTGACCGCCGCGTGGTCATCTACTCCACCGCACCGGATGCCCAGACCGAGAACACCTACGGCGAGCGCCGTCCCCGCGGCGGCCGCCCCGGCAACGGACGCCGCCCCGGCGGCAACCGCAATGGCGGCTATCGCGGCGGCAGCCGTTCGGAGCATGGTGACCGCAACGGCAACCGCGGCGGTTACCGCGGCAGCCGCAACGGCGGCAACCGTGGGCCCCGTCCTTCCGGTGTGCCGGAGCGCACCTATGCGCCCCGCGATGCCGAGACTGCCGCACCGGTGGCACCCAAGCGCACCGAGCGCGTGGATGATTTTGCTGATTTCAGCTTTGGCAAGATCGAGCTGTAACAGGATCTTTTTAACACAAAGCCGGGCAGTCCGTAATGGGCCGCCCGGCTTTGTTGTGTGTGTGGGGGGGAGAGGCTGTCCGAAAAAGGGCGCAGACGGCCAGGAGAGAACCCTCCCGTGAAAATGCTGCCCCAGGCGGTCCGCAGACTTTCCGGTACCACAAAATTAAAATAATTCTTCTGCGCTTTTCCACCAAGATTTCAGAAGATGTGGAAAAAACCATCGGTGGGTGTATCTTTTTGCGAAAAAACGTGGTAAAATAAGCTGTAAAATCCGAAAGTGCGTTCTCTCGGCAGCTCTGGCCGCCGGGAGGCCCCCAACACCCCATTGCCCCGGCGGCCAAAGGCCCCGGGCGGAAAGGAACAACTATGCAGGGATCGACCATTGCAGCCATTGCCACAGCCCCCGGTGCGGGCGGCATCGCGGTGGTGCGCCTGTCCGGTGCGCAGAGCTATGCCGTGGCAGAGCGGGTGTTCCGCCCGGCAAACCCGGGCAAAAAGGTGGCGCAGGCAAAAGGCTACACGGCATTGTTCGGCCATTTTGTGGACGGCGGCGAGAAATTTGACGAGGGCGTGGCTCTATTTTTCCGTGCGCCCCACAGCTATACCGGCGAGGATGTGGTGGAGCTTTCCTGCCACGGCGGCAGTGCGGTGGCACGCCGTCTGGTGGAGGCCTGTCTGGCAGCCGGTGCGCAGCCGGCGGCCCCCGGCGAGTACACCCGCCGTGCGTTCCTGAACGGCAAACTGGGCCTGACTCAGGCCGAAGCGGTCATGGACCTGATCTCGGCCGACGGGCGGCAGGGGGCAGCGCTGGCCAATGCGGCCCTGTCCGGTGCGCTGGCCCGCAAGATCGGGGAACAGAAGGATGCCCTCACCGCCCTGCAGGCCCATCTGGCAGCCTGGGTGGATTTCCCGGAGGAAGATGTGCCGGAGCTGGACGAAGCCCATCTGCGCAGCGTTCTGGGCAGCGTGCAGGAGACGCTGGACGGGCTGATCCGCAACTATCAGGCGGACACCGTCCTGCGCGAGGGCGTGGACTGTGCCATCGTGGGCCGCCCCAATGCGGGCAAGTCCACCTTGCTGAATCTGCTGGCCGGGTTCGACCGTGCCATCGTCACCCCGGTGGCAGGCACCACCCGCGACGTGGTAGAGCAGGCGGTGC
>OGCM01003638.1_pt1 | contig 11585 bp, 6 predicted proteins | sample 1570151 | NCBI WGS metagenome assembly OGCM01 (sample SAMEA4370582, study PRJEB24528) | human gut metagenome
AACGCTTTCATCTCAGCAATTGAATAACTGAGCATTCTCGCTTAAATTCGTAAATTCATAGCAACTTGGTTATTGGATTGTGCAGACAAATTATGCCCCGGCTCAATTCACAATATAAAAAATCATGATTTAATAACATTAGCAAATAAATATTTGCCATATGTTATAACAAAAGAATACATCAAAGAAAAATACTGCAACGATGATGTTATCATGACAGCACCAATGAAAATGATTCCCTTCATTCTTAATAATAACAAATATATCCTCACGTAAAAACACACATAAGAAAGGACGTAACATTCATGAAACAGAAAATATTACTCATTCATACCGATGGGTATGACATTGACATCATCACATTTGATGACCCTGCAGCAGCACAGCAAGCCATGCAAAATGCATATAATAATTTAAAGCCAAGTGAACTTGCACCTGAATGGGCTGACTTATCCTATTGTGATGATGATAGTGCAAAATTGTATTGCAAAGGCGAGGATGTGCATATCTGGAAACTTCATAAAGTATCTCTTTAACACAAAAAACCACTCTTGAACTCAAGAGTGGTTTTTTATTTTTTTATGCTTATCTTAGCACTTAAATACGTTTCTTCTTTTTCTTGAAAAATACAACGCATGTTACACCCATCAGAACAACCATACCACAAGCAATCGGAATAAATCTCTTTGCTGTAATCATTGCACCTGAACGTGGCATATCAAAGTTCCAATCATTTGATACATTGAATGTCTGACTAAGGACATAATAAATATCATCATCAGGGTCATCAGGATTAACAGGGTCAAATATAACATTCTTTCTGTCAATGCCTAATCTCGTAATGTCATCATCTGTGACACGCATTGGACAGTTGACTGTGATAGGCTCTTTCAGCAACGTATATCCATTCGGTGCACTGACTTCAGTTACAGTGTACACATCAGGATAAAGGTCTTTGAAATGAACAACACCCTTTGAATCAGTTGTCTGTTTACCAACAACTTTACCGCTATGGTCTTTCAATTCATAAACAACACCAGCTAACGGCGTTTTGCCATCCTGCTTGTATTTTACAATCTTGATGTCATTTGCTTTTGGTGTATTGTAAGCTTTATGAACATTATTACCTGAAATGATAACACTATCACCTTTCTTTTTAACCTGCTGGAAAAGTCTATCAGCCGGATGATAAACTGTATTATCACCTTCCATATACAAATCACCTTCTAAGGTATAACCCGGTGCAGCTTGTGACTCCCAACATACATACGTACCTAATGGTAAAACAGTTATACCAGAAGCATTCTTATATAAATCACTACTACGTGTTCCATGACTATCAACATCAACAATCCAAGCATCATCTAATTGTGCATAATAACTATCAATAGCATCATCATACTGCAATCCAACAACCCATGTTCTTGTAGGTGATGATGGTAAATTATTCTTATCGTAATATCCATCATAATACTCAATCGTAAACTGAGTGCCCCATAACGGCGGAACTGTTGCCGTCTTCTCGCCATCCCACTTCTTTGTTATTGAAAATGCAGCAGGGTCATTCTCTGGCTTCTCTTTTGATGTTACTGTTGGATTAAGTGTCTGACCAGAAGCATTTGATACTGTGACAGTATATATCGTAGAATCCAAAGCATAAGATTTATTAGTTGGTGCCTTTGTTTCTTTTACATAATACGTACGCATTGCTAATCCGCCAAGTTTACCTGAACCATTCGCACCAATCGTAATCGTACCAACTGAGTCACTAAGTGCACCATTATTATTTGTCTTATAAACAGAATACTGAGCACCTTCAAATGAATAACACTTATTATTATCCGTTATATTAGGTAATGTTGACTGCTTCGTTACTGTAATTGAACCAGTTATAACAGGCTCTGTTGAATTTACAACATGCTTACTAGCACCTTCACCAGCAACAACCGTAACAGAATGTGTAGTGGTATCCAAAGTACAACCCGGCGATGCCGTAACTTCTTTTATATAATACGTTCCAGCACCATAAGATTCATCACCAGTAGCAGCTTTACCATTAGCATCAGTTGTTAAAGAACCAACCTCTGTTGTACAACTTGCATCTGAATAAATCTTATATACGGCACCAGCCAATGAATAGCTTGAATTACCATTTACAAGAGTAGAATTATTATAAGCTTTCTGAATAGTGAATCCACCTTTTTTTGGCTTATTCTTTACAGCAAGACTAAATACACCACCACCAGTTTGTTTCTTATAAATCTGCTGTTTTGTCATACAAAGTATTGTAACATACGTATATGACCCATCAGTACTCTGCCAATTATTAAGTACCTTGTAAAATACATCATGTACTCTATCCTGATGTCCCATAACCGTTGCACTAACATGATGACAAAAACCATTGATTGGTTTATTATAACCACTCGCCCACTCGCCATAATCAGTACCCCTACTATTTACACAAATAAAACTAATACCAAATAAATTACGTGGAATACCTACCTGAAAAGACTCATCACCCCAATCACCATTAACACCACCGTGGTCAGTATAACCTTTTGATTCCATATTAAAAGGATACATCGTACCAATAGAAGGGCTTACTTTATTAAGCTTACCATAACCATCAACAGAAATATATGATGGGGCTGACGTAGACGTACCAACAGTCAAACCACTAACATCGGTACCGTCTGGCAAATAAAAAGTTGATGCCAAATTATTATAAGTCTCATTTTTACCAGTTTTAGCAATAAAATCATCCCATGAAACGGCAACCTGAAAAGCAGCATCAAATTTCTTATCAATCACAACACGTAATGATGAAACAACAGCCGCACAAGTACCATCCATACGTAACATATGTTCATCTTCATTCCATTCAGCGCCATTTGATGGAATATTACTTCCATTCAAATAAACTTTAAAATCATCAGATGTCAACGCAGCATCAACACCTGTAATAGAAAGTGGAACACTCTCAGACTGTAAACCGTAATACGGCACCTTATAAGAATAAGTTGCACCTGTCTTATCTTCAACAGTTACGTTCTGAATAACACGGTCAGGAATACCATTCTCAGTAATCAAAATCTGAGCCTGTAAATCAGCAAAATCCGTATCAGACTTACCTTTAAATGCATCAGCAGTTACAGTAATGATGCCCGTATGCTTATCTAAAGATACACCGTCAGAAACAACCTGACCATTATCATTACCACGAGCAAATACATAATCTATATAATCATGTGTTGCATAACCATTCAAAATAGGTACATTTGCTTTGATTTTATATGTACCATCACCAACGTCATATACATCAGGTTCATCAACAAATACACCATACATTGAATCCAAACCTTCATCAGTAGCAAATAAATCATCAAGCTTTACATCATCTGATAATTTAGATGCATCAGCAAATGTATATCGAACCAAAAATCGCTTCGAACGGTCTACTTTATATTTCGAAAAGTCAACATCATCTGCAATCGGGTCAAAATCAGTTAAATCCTTTTTATAGTTTGATGCATAAACAAAACCTTTGTTTAACACATCAGCAACTGAATCTAAACCATTCTTAGATACATAACCTGTAAACAATGCTGTTGCATCTGATGTTGAATCAGCTACTACATTATAATCTACAGTTTCACCAAAGTTAGATAATGTCTGTCTTGTACCATCCTCTTTTGCAGCACCAATGATGTATGCTTCCATAACAGAACCCGGTACATAATCTTTTACATCAGCACCATCGTTACCAGCAGCACCAATAACAACAATACCAGCTTTTGTTGCTTTAATAATTTCCTGCTCTAACACGGATGTTGTCAGTGTTGTACGAGCATAAAGAGAAAGGTTAATATAATCAACCTTCTGGTCGATAGCATATTCCATAGCTGCAACAAGCGATGAAATTGTACCAAAACCATTATCATTCATGGCTCTGATAGATAAAATCTTTGCATCTTTATCCTGAGATAAAATATCAGCAAGCATCTTATCACCATGACCATTACCAGTCAAAGCATCATCAATCATAGATACTCTATCAATGACATTCTCAGATTCCGATACACCTGTATCGATTAAGGCAATCACACCTTTTTCTTTCTGAGCAGGCTGTGATGCATCCATATCATTCAATGCTGCAATTGCATTTGAAGTATCTGCATCTGTAGATATTTCCATATTAGATGCTGCTTCCGTAGACTCTTCAGCTGATGCTTCTGTAGCCACGGTCACATCCTTATCTGGTTCTACTGCTGTCACACTATCTTTCAAACGAGCATAGGCATCTTTTGTCGCCTTTACAGAATCATACTGTAAAAGATAAATATTGCCATACTGACCAATTACTTTATCAGCATCTGTAAAAACAGATTTCTTGTCAGATACAACAACCAAACGCTTTGATGCAAAATCAGACTTGTCTACATCATCAACAGTTTTCTCTGCACCCTGTACATCAGAAATCTGAATATCATCTGAATTAGATGTGTCATCTTTTATAATCGCGCCTGCAATCTTATCTAAGATTGTAATACCGTCATCATTCTTCCAAGTAAGAGTTGCTGCATCACCAAATGATGTTACTTTCTGCTCCATTACCGGAATAACAGACACAGTACTTGCATTTGTATTTGCAATCGTAATATCGAACTCTGTTGATGCTCCCGCCGGAAGCTCTACAACAGCATATCGAGATAATACAACATCATCTTTTACTTCTTTTAAGAACTTCAATGCTGAATCCATTGTTTTCTCATCCTGAGTCTTTACAGGAACAGTCAACATACATTCTTTATTTAAGTCCTTGATTGACATTGACATCGCTGGCTTTGTCAAATAACCACTCCACTGCGTTTTGTCTGCTGTCAACTGTGTATCTGTATCAGAAAAATACAACTTCAAATTCGCTGTATCGGCTGATTTATTCTCAGCTTTTACATGAAGTTTTGCTGTATCACCAACTGATAACTTATCTTTTGCATCCTTATTTTCAACAGACGCTGTGAACGAACTCTCGATTGTTACATCATCTGTTGCTTCTGTATCTGCTTTATCAGTAGCTTCCGTAGACTCACTTGTTTTACCAGTATCATCTACTTTGTCTTTCTTATCCTCTACGGTGATATCGTCCGTAGACTCCTTTGGTGTTACCTTAATATCAGAATCACCATTAGTTACATTAATATCGTTACTTGACGAATCCACTTTAATATCATCTTCTGATGAAGTCTCCGAAGTTACCTGAATGTTAGAATCAACATCTTTAGCAAATACAGAAGAAATGGAACTTGGCACGCTCGTCACTAACATAGCAGATGCCATCACTATTGACATAATCTTTTTATGCTTCATTTTTGTAGTCCTTTCTTTTATAATTTCTAAAAAAATTTCCAGAACATAAGATTGACTGTCTCACATTCTGGAAATTACACATTCTATGAACAGTTATCTTAGACGACTTAAACAAAATCATCCATTGCATCCCCATCTCGTTTTCTACGTATACATTCGCGAATATATCGTATACCAAAGATGAATAGCAGACTTGCTACAAAGAATGCCATGCTAATTGCCAAAGCACGTTTGTACTCCGACATCCATTTAGATTCTGCTTTCTTCGGCTTCTCCGCTTTAGCAGCATCTACAGCTTCTTGATAATCTGTACGTTTACCTCGTACCAAGAGTCGATGTGTATTCACACCATAAGGCGTACACGTTAATAATGTACAATAATCCTCACCCGGAACGATTCTCAAATCATCCATTTCAGTAGGTAAAACTACTTTAATCTGGTCAACCTGATAAGCTAATTTCTCACCCATGACCTCTAAGAAAAATATATCGCCTTTTTCTAACTCGGTCAAATCCGTAAACAACTTAGCACTACTAAGACCAGTGTGTCCAGTAATGACTGTATGGGTACTCTCACCACCTACAGGTAACGATGTACCTTGCAAATGACCTGCACCTTTTTGAAGCGTTTCATCGGACGTACCATGATAGATTGGTAGCGAAACATTTATCGAGGGAATTTCAACAGTTCCCATAACCCCATCATCCGTAAGATTCAACAGCGATTCATATTCCGCCGTATCCTCTTCGGATTTATCTTCTTTGAAGGGGTCTGTTAATACTACATGCCCATTTATCAACGATTCATTATACCGAACCGCATCTTCTATTGCAGCTTTCTGCTCAGAATCATCCAATTCTTCTGCAGTCTGCTGTACAGAATTTACAACCGAATCTGTTTTATGTTCAAACAGATAATTGGCAATAAAAGGGTACATCATCAGAGCTAACGCGATTCCAAAGAGCAGGAACACCAAAAGTTTCTTACTAATGTCCCTTTTTTTCATGTCTCACAGTTCTTTCTTATTTATTTTTAACAGATTCCACCGCCATATCTGACGGCAGAATTATGATTTATTTATTTTGTAGGTGTATGCTTTTTAGACTTCTTAGTCACAACAGCTACACCACCAAGTGCTACTGCACAACCAGCAAGTGTAAAGATGATTGTACCATAACCACCTGTACGTGGTAATGTGAAGTTCTTGTTGTTGACAACATGCATTACAACGGTAGCATCAGGAGACTCAAACTTCTCAGGCATATCACCCTTTGTATAAGTCTGTTTTGTCATTTCAGCATCTACATTATCAACCTTTGCAGTTGCAGGTTTGATAGCACCTACGAACATATCGGTCTTACCAATTGTACGTCCGTTTGCATCCTGAATAGCTGGACGGCTACCATTTGTATCTTTGATATAATCTTTACTTGCTGTTACAAGGTCACCATTCTCATCAAAAATACCACCATGGTAATACTGAACGATAGAATCGATTGCAGCCTTATCCATACCTGTTGTACCAGCAACAGAAGCGTTTATCTCACGGTCAGTTGGTGTGATAGCTACGTTGATAGAATCCTCTAATAATGTATAACCATTATCAGTAGAAATTTCTGTCAAACCGTATGTATCAGCTTCCAAACCGTAAACGAAAATCTTACCCTTATCATCCGGTGTAAATGTTGTACCGTCTTCCTTCTTCATGGTCTTACCAGTTACATACCAGTTACCATCTTCTGCTTTGTTAGCAACTACATAGTAAGAATCTGTTGAATTATACAACTTGAACTGTACCTTACTCATATCACCCTTATTATCAGAGAAAGACTTTGTCAAATCAACACCATATGCGTAAACATAGTTACGGTCTTCCAAAGTATTGTAATAACTGTCAGATGTACGGCTCCATGTAAGAACAACATCATTCTCATTACCGTTATCACCAAGTGTAAGTGTAGCATCAGAGTTTACAGTAGCTGTATAATATACAACCATATACATATCACTCATACTGTTAGCACTTGTACCAGCACCAATACCCTGACCACCTTTGTTATTACCAGTTACACCATCACCATTAATGATGTTAAGACCCTTCTCTGTCAATTTGACAGTCATCTGAGTAGAACCATCTTTCCACTGCTGACCAGTCATACCATCTGTTACAGAAATATCAACATAATCCTGTGTCTGGTTTCCAGATGTTACATTCCAAAGTTCTACAGCCTTTGCTGTATTGTTTGCATTTGCATCAGCAGCATTATTGTAAAAAGCAATCTTTACATCTTTATTGTAAGTAATACCCTTTGATAAGATATCAGTAAAGGTATACTCAGAAAGGAAAGATGCCTTTGATGAAATGTGTGGAAGCTTTGATACAAGAATGTAATCAAGCACGTCACCAGCAGATGCTGTCTGAGTATCACGATACTCATAATCTGTACTGTAACCAGCACCATCTTTACCAGCGTTTACACCATCTTTTGTGTAACCACCACGGTTAGCAACATACTTATTTTCGTCCTTATCAGCTTTGTTAGCAGCGTTCGTATCATCATTGAATACAATCAAACCACCCTGTCCAGTAGCTTCACTGTAATCATAATTATTACCCTTATTTACAGTACCATTCTTATCTGTTGCTGCTGTAGAGCTGTAAGCATTACGAACACTCTTATCAAGTGTTGGGTTACCAGTCTGATTCTTTGGATAGCAATCCATATTATATAACCAGTAATCTCCACCATCTTTTGTGTCAGCCTGAGAACCAGTCATATTTGTAAATGGCAAACTTACAAACCAAGGATTAACAGTTGTTGTTACCTGCTCAGGAACCTCTGTTTCAACAACAAGATAAAGACCAAGTTCCAAATTCTCAGCATGTGTATAACCATTCTTATCTGTCTTTGGCAGATTTACTGCACCAACGCCTGTTGAACCATCAACATTTGTATTACCATCCGCAGTATCATCCTGTGTACCATAACTATACAAATACTCTTCCAATGCACTCTTAGCTGCCAAATTATCAGCATCAAGAATTGCTTTCAATGCATCAGAAAGCTGTGTACTTGTGTAATGAAGAACACCTTTCTTATTACATTTCTTGGCAACACCTTTACCAGTCATATCGTAAGCATCTTTCTTTCCCGTACCTACATTTGGGTTAAGCTCAAGAATCTTCGCAAGAGCTGTTGGAATCTCGTAAACAACCTCTACGTTTGTATTACCATTCTTGGTATCACTATAAGTCTCGATATCACCAACACGAAGATATGTAAACTGTACACCTTCGATAGCATAATCTTTCATTGTGTCCTCAAGAGTGGTATCCTTTTCACCATTGGCAATACGTCTACCCTCAACATAAGAACCCGCAGCTTCTGCAGATGTAATATCGTATTTGTGGATTGTAAGGGAACCAGTCTTTGAATAATCAATGATATCTGAATCCTTTAAATCCTTTGAAACAGCCGTATTATTTGAATCCGTGGCTGATGTTGCAGCAAAAACAGGAACTGATGCAACCGGAGTTAATGTGCACATTGATGCAAGAGCAAATGTGCCCGCTTTTCTCATAATGTTCATGTGTTTGTCTCCTTTCAATCATTCATTTATATTCGTTCTTCTGTCATGAACATGGAACTGTATGTAATCGTTTACGATTGGGCATGTAAACCGTACAACTTTACATTACGTGCCCATTATAACCAATTATGGTAATATTTGCAAGTCCAATATTAAATTTTTTTTGTGAAAAATCAGTCTTTTTTATAGTTTATCACAAAAATATCCCCAAACAAATCTGTCTGGGGATAGAGAAAAATATAAAAAAAACTACATCATGATTTTATTTTTTTTTTATTTATTATTTCTTTCTACGATTTATGAAAACAATCAAAATCGAAATCAAAATCGTAACAATCGGAAGTCCTATACGTAAATACTGCTCCCAATGCAACAAATTATTAGAAGCATCTAATTCATCCTGAGGAATCTGAACCGAATCATCTTTCTCTGTTGCATCTACAGACTCATCAATCGCAGGATTTTCCATCTTCACGTCCTTTTGCTTTTCTTCTGTGCCAACACGTTCACAATAAGCAATATATCTGTACGGTCCACCACCGATTACATATGGATGACAAGAAATCAATGTCACCATATCTTTTCCCGGCTGTAATTTAATCACATCAATATCATCTGGATTTACAACCTTTGTCGATGTGACTTCGTAAACCAATGTCTCCCATGGATTCGTAACATATACTTTAGAGCCTTTCTTTAAATTCTCAATACGCTGAAAATATGCACTGCCTTTCCATCCACGATGTGCGGCAATTACACAGTTCGTATCGGTTCCACCAATTGGCATACTCGTCTGTGACAGTACCGCTGCACCTTTTGACAGGTTATCCATTGAAGCACCAAGCAACAAAGGCAATTTCACTTTCATATCAGGAATATCAATATAACCTATTGTTGCATCACCACTTGGCATGTGGTCCAGAGAAATTGGTGCTTGCTGATAGCTCCACGCATCTGTGAGCTGCTGTCCATTCACAACAAGGTTTTTATTATAATCCTGCATCTCCTGATACAACGCTGTAAACTTCGTTGGTGTCGCATCACTTGATTCAGATGATTCCGTATCAGATTTAGATGATTCTGTATCATCAGTCTTAAAATCTTCTTCAAACTGGTCTACAATCTGATTCACTTCATGATTGGTTTTCCATTCCCTGAAATTAGGATAGAAAAATACACCTAAACCAACCAAAATAAGTACAACACTTACAATTATTTGAAATGTCTTCTTCATAATGTATCTGCTGAGTATAACATAGTATATCCAGCTTCTCCTTTCACCATAAAAATCTTAATAATGTTATCATATTCATATATCATTATAACTATTTTTTACTCATTTATCAATATATTTTTCAACATGAAACAAAATAATTATACAAAAAAAGAAAAAGCCACACATCCGTGTAACTTTTCCTCTGTCAAATTTAAGTCAGAAAAGAACAACGACATGAAAAAAACATGCTGTTACATCATGACTGTTATGCCCTAAGACACAACAAAAACGTTTCTGTGTTGCAAGTTCCATCTGCAATACCAATATTACAATACACTTACGCAATTTGTCAACAAAAGAATCATGAATATTGTATGAACTCGTGAACAAAAAATGACTGTTGCAAATGCAACAGTCATCTTATTAATTATTTTGTCTTACGACGCTTTAATATTAACAGAATCGCTACTCCAGCAACACATATGATACTTATCATTGCAATGATATTCGTATCAGCCGATGTAGGAACCATAATGTTACGTACACTCGTGAATGTTGCGGCTGTATTGTCTGTAACTTTGCCAGAAGCATTGCTACTTGAAACTATATAATCGCGAACATTATCTTCTGTTATCGTATACGACGTATTGTATGGCACATTCTTAAACACAACCGTTTCTCCATGCTTTAAGATAAATACAACCTTGCCATTATTCATAGCAAGTGTCTTCGTTATCTGCTTTCCTGAAGCATCCGTAAACACAGCAGTAATGTTATTTCCTGACATTCCTGATAGATTTAACGTAAATGAAAAATCTGAACACTTATTTCCCATATTGCCTGAAACTGTATGCTTTACAGACAAATCATACTTGTTTATCTGCCACTGGGCATGAAATGTTATCACATCTTTATCGACTGTCGTTACATGACCTGTCTTTTCACCATTTGAATATTTATAAAGACTATATCCCGATGGCTGACTTCCTTCATTATACCATTCACCTCGTCCACCAGAAGAACTTGCATATAAATACTGCAACTTGCCATTATACATTCTGGAAGCATACCAACCATCAAACAAATAGCCATTTTTCGTATACTGGCATTTTGTTGTATTGGTCATATTACCGTATATGTCGGTATATGTTATATCCTGAGATGCCATTGTGCCAGTTCCACCATTGGCATCATATTTAACAGTATAATGAATTGGTTCCCAACGTGCCGTCAAAGTCTTATTACCAGTAGTTCTTGTAGCAAGTTTTGTATACAAATCGTCAGCACTACTAAATATTGCATTGCATCCTTCGTTTATACCTGTCACTTTATTACCATTCTCATCATACCAGCCTGTGACCTACTCCGATATTGAATATCAGAGCTTCCTTCTTCATTGAAAAATGC
>OGCM01003640.1_pt1 | contig 11580 bp, 7 predicted proteins | sample 1570151 | NCBI WGS metagenome assembly OGCM01 (sample SAMEA4370582, study PRJEB24528) | human gut metagenome
CAGCTAGGGCTTGGAGGACGCCCCAGCAAGGGCACCGTGCCCGCAGCGAAGCGAGCACGACAGCTTCAAGGGACTCCTTAGTAGATACCCACGTTCGCCATGATGATCATGACCACGAGGGCGCACATGCCAGCACCGATGGAGATGGCGGCGATGTGCTTGTAGGAGTTCTTGTGGTTCAGGCCCATGGCGGCGAGCATGCCGAACATGGCGCCGGAGTTCGGCAGCGCGCCGCCGATGGTGGTCGAGGGGCGCACGCGCACGCCAAGCGAGCACATCACGTGACGGTACTTTTGCACGAGCGCACGGGGCAGGCGGAACTCGGGGATACCGTATTCCAGCACACCGCCGATCTCGGGGCGCTGTTCAAATACCGTGACGGCACAGCCCAGCTGGGCCATCTTAATGGCCACGGTAATACCGGCGGGACCGGAACCGACCACAGCAACCTGTTTGCCGCACGACGGCGCGGGCGTCCACTCCTTACGATCAAAATACGCTGTCGAGATATAGTTCTCGATGCTCGAGAAATGCACGGGTGTACCCTTGCGGCCCTGGATGCAAGCACCCTCGCACTGGCCCGAATGGTTGCACACCATAGAGCAGACCGCGCTCATGGGATTGTTCTGGAACAGCAGCTCGCCCGCCTCTTCTAGACGGCGCTGTTTGAACAAGTCGATGACCTGCGGAATAGGCGTCTGAACCGGGCAGCCCTTAAGCTGACAGAACGCCCTTTTACAACCCAGGCAACGATTCGCCTCTTCGACAATGTGGATAGCCACGCAACTCCCCTTTTTAATGCAATCCAATGGGGCGACGATAAAGACCCTTCACCGCCGCCCCCATACAGGTAATCTCAATCTGCCGACACGGCAAAAGCCAATGCTATAACTCGCGATGCGAAGCCCCGCAGCGAGCGGACATGTGCTTGAGTGTCGCCAGGCAGTCAGCCGCCGTCGCCGGCACGCTGTTCTCGACCACGCAGGGAATCCCAGGGCAGGCGGCAGCCGCCCAGGCCACCACGGGCTCAAAGTCATAGCGACCCGTCTCGCCCACGCCGTGGCACACCAGGCGTGAACCCGTACCGTCGCACCAACCGGCTTCGTCCTCGTTATCAACGACCTCAAAATCCTTGGCGTGCAGCACGCGGATCTTACTGCCGCATAAGTAGAGCATGCGCGCTGTGATTTCCTGCGCTTCGTCAACGACGCTGGGGTGCAGCAGCGACACCGGGTCGTAGATCACGCCGAGCGACGGGCTCGAGACGCGCTCCAGCACCTCACGGCAGCGATCCGGCGTGTTAACCGCCTCGTTCCAACCGGGCTCGATCAGTATTTGCCCGCCCACGGCCTCGGCCCGATCGCAGACGTGTGCAAGTCCGTCTGCAAACGCATCGAGCGCCTCGTCGGTCATGCGGTCGTCCGCGACGCGGTTCTGCGCATTGGGGCGACCGGTCTCGGTGCCAACCGGGCATCCGCCGAGCATCTGGGCAAAGTTCAAGCACGCCTCGTACTCGGCAAAGTTATCCATGAGTTGTTGGCGATCGGGCGTCGCCAGATTCTTATAACAGCCGAGCACGGCGACCGAAACGCCCGCCTCGTCGAGCACCGCACGCAAATGGTCGGCAAGCTCGCGGGTCAGGCCGCCTCGATCGATCCCCATCGATGCGTAGAGCACCTTGCTCGGCAGCTGAATGCACGAAAAGCCCAGCTCTCCCGCCATGCGAATGCGTTCCTCGACGGTCCCCTGCGGAAGGTCGTGCAAACGTACGCCCGGAGTAATAGCCCCCACGTTATTCACATCCCTTGTGAGCGTTGATTCCCGGGGTGTATCCGCCAAACGGGTCCTCGATGGAGCACACGCCCGAGGGGGCGAGCGGATCGCGCTTACCGGCCAGCTTGTCGTGATGCATGGTCTCGATATAGGCAAGCACCAGCGGCGCGACGCCCTTTGCATCATTTTTGACCACGGGCTCGCTCATGTAGTAATCAAACGTGCCCTCGCGGTGCGCGGTGTTTCCCAAGCCCGCAACCAGGCAGATGTTGTCGAGCGCCAGCTGCCCGTCATACTCAGACAGGCAGGTCTCGCAGATGCCGTCGAAGGCGCGACGGCCGTACTGGTAGTAACGCTCGCCCAGCACGCCCAGACGCACGCCCTTCATGATGGCGTTGGCAAAGATGGCGCTGCCCGACTCCTCCAGGTAGTTGGGGGCGATATTGGGCAGGTTGATAACCTGGTGCCACATGCCGGTCTTCTCGTCCTGATACGGCAGCATGGCGTCGATCAGATCGTGGAACATCTTGCGGATCTCGTCCTTCTCGGCCGACATCGAAGGCGGCATAAGCTCCCAGGTGTCGATGAGCGCCATGGCAAACCAGCCCTCGGCGCGCAGCCAGAAGTTAGCCGAAAGGCCGGTGACCGGGTCGCACCAGAACTGTTTGCGGCTCGCGTCGTAAGCGTGATAGTACAGACCGTTGAGGGGGTTGCGCATCAGGTCATGCACGACCTGGAACATATGGAAGCTGTCCGAGCAGGCACGACGGTTGTGGAAGCTCAGCTCGTACTGCATGTAGAACGGCTGCGCCATGTACATGCCATCGAGCCAAATCTGGTTGGGATAGACGGCCTTGTGCCAGAACACGCCCTCTTTGGTGCGCGGCTGGGTCTCGAGCTGGCGGTAGATGGTGTCCATGGCGGCACGGTACTTGGGCTTGCCCACCAGGTCATAGAGCTTGTAGAGGGTCTTGCCCGCATTGACGTTATCGAGGTTGTACTCCTGCGGGTTGTAATGCTTTATGGTACCGTCGTCCTGGACAAAGAAATCGATGTAGTCATCGGCAAAGGTCAGGTAGCGCTGCTCACCCGTGATCTCATACAGCTCGATGAGCGCCTTGATCATGCAGCCGTCGATATAGTTCCAGGTGTTCTCCTTGCCGGCGCGAATCTTTTCGATATTCCAAGCCGGCGCCTGCGGCGTAGAGGTTTCGATCAACTGCTCGATATAACGGTCCAGGATTTGATTGCAACCCATTGCTGTCCCCTCTGACATAAACGATAGGTGAACGTTACCCCTAGTGTAACGCGAACGAGGAATATAGGGTGAACGTTAACCCTATATTCCTCGCGAACGGCAGACTTTTAGCGGCAAACGGCGGTGAGACCCGCGGCGATGCGATGCGCCAGGCGCTCATAGCCAGCCGGGCTGTAGTGCAGACCGTCCGGCATATAGAGCTCGCGGTGCTCCGGCAAAAACGGGCTGATGCCGCTTTGCGCATACAGGTCAATCACCGGCACGGAATAGCGGTCGCAGACCTCGAGCATCGCTCGCACGTAGGCGACCTGCGTCAACCCCAGGTGGTTGAGCTCGTCGCTTGCCGGGATATCCTTCTCGTGCTTGCCGCTCGTCTTGCACGGCGTCATAAACACGAGCTTTGCCCGAGGCGAGCGCGCCGTGATGGTACGGATCAGGTAATCGAGTGCACCATAGAACTCATGCACGTCCGTGCTGCCGAGCTCTCCAAGCGGCACGTTGCGGCTAAAGTCGTTGACGCCGCCAAAGACGATGTAGATATCGGCCGCATCGTCGATACCGTCAAGGCGCTCGACAAACGAATCGGTACGGTCGGCCTTGATGGCGATACGCGAACCCTTGATGCCAAAGTTCTCGACGACCGCGCCTCCCAGCAACGCGCCCAGATGCGAAGTCCAAGAGATGTCGTTGCCGCCTGCGCCGCATCCGTTATCGCCCCATGTGGTCGAATCGCCAAAGCAGCAAATGGTCGATTCACTCAAACTCTTCGTTTCCATAATCTTCTCCTCATCCGCCCATCGGCGGTCATACAGGAACGTACCGTTTATTCGCAGCATGCCGAGGGGCTATGCACGGGCGCATTCCGCAACGTGCGAATCGAGCCATTCGATATCCTCGGCAAGATGTGTCACGCCCAGATGGTGTTCACCCGGACATACCTCGTGCCGCAGGCCATCTCTGCGACCCAGCAACTTGTAGGCATCGCGCACGATCTCGAGCTGCTCGTCAACATTTTTCAGCCCGCGCGAACCGTTCAGATGATCCTCTTCGCAGCTTTGCACCAGCAGCGGATGTGGCGCGATGAGCGAGGCAATATCGCCCATGTCGAGTAAGCGCCAAAGTCCGGGTGTGTAGTTGCAGCTGCAATTGCCATTGAGATGCAGCAGCGAATCGTCGACACCGTACAGATAGCCCGAGACAAACGCCTTGCGCACACGCGGGTCGAGTGCGGCCAGGTACAACGTCATGTAGCCGCCACCCGAAAAACCAAAGCAACCCAGGTCATCCATGGCAATGTCGCCGCGCGCCTCCAAGTAATCGATCAAGCGCATGTTGTCCCAGACGTTGAGGCCCGCGACCGTAAGACCCAGTGGCTCGGCCATACGTGCTTGATTCAGACACGTACCGCGCAGAAAGCTGTTCTCGTCATCGCCCTGACCCTTCCAGTCACGACGGTATCCCCAACCGCGCGCATCAGGGCAGACGGTCACGTAACCCATGCGTGCCAAACGCAGACCGTAGTCGTAATTGAACCTACGCACGGCATCATCGACAGCCGGCACGCCCGCAACACCGGCTACGCTTGCAGCACCCGCTCCCTGATGGCCATGCGGGCAGATATAACAGCGTTTGAGTCCCCGCTCATCAAGCTTAGGATGAGACGGTTCCAACAGGTAGAACGGCATCCAAACATCGCGCTCGACCTGCAACATCGCATGGGTGCGCACGATGCCGCCGGCAACCCGCACGCGGCTGAGCTCACGAATCTCAATCGGGACGCGGTCCATAAGCGAAAGGACCAAAACATCGTACAGACGAGTCCTGGTCGCAATCTTCCATGCCTCAAAATCCGCAGGAGTCTTGCCCGTAAAAGCAGCCGAACGCCCCTCGCGCTTCAGCCGGGCACGCAGCGCAGGTTCGTCTTCGCAGTACGTCTCGATGTGCACGGTGCGGCCGTTGGCAGACAGTTCAGCCGTCTCAACCGCATCACCGTCGCCGCCCTCGGGATCCCAGCCATCCCCACCGGCAAGCACCTGCTCGCGAGCGTACCCGGCGGCAGCCATCACATCGAGTTCATTCGCCCACGGCACCCAGCCGGTAGTATCACCCGCCGGCCCATGCAGAATCGCGCCAGCATACTGCACGCAGTTGTGTGCCGCCGGCTTATTCCAATCCCACCAGCCTTCGCGCTTGATATGTCGCCCCAGCCAGCAATCGATCAGCACAGTTTGCGCCCATTCGCGCCAAGGACGACCCAGGTAGACCGAATCCGGCGCCACGCCATCCGGAGCTGTAAACGAACAGCCGTGGAACACAAAGCCGTGCGGCTCGCCTTCGGGCGTCGACGCCGCCGTCACGTAGCCGTTCACGTCCATATCGCGGTTGAGCGAGCGAATCTCGCACCCCTCAAAGTAGGCACGCGCGCCGCCAAAGATAAAGTCGACATCGCCCTCGATCCGGCAACGTCGAAAATACTGGCGCCCCACCCGGCGCGGCGCATACTGTTTGGGTCCTATAAACCCGCCCGGTTTGGCCTCATGCGGCGGCAGCGGACCCAAAAACAGCGTGTCTTGGTGTCCCTTAATGCAGCAGGCATCGACAACCAGACGGTCGCCATCGGCATACAGGGCAATCGCTTGACCGACCTCGCGCCCATCGCCCGCATCGTTTTCGATCGTGAGGTTCTCGAGCCGTACGTCGTCGGCATCGACCAAAACGGTATAGGTCCTAAACGTGCCGAGCGTGCCGTCGACGCCCGAGCCGTCCTCCGAAGGCATCTTGGCACCCAGGCTGCCCACGATACGCACGCTGTCGGCCGTCTCTCCCTCAATCGTCACATGCGAGCGATGAATCTCGACCCGCTCGCGATACTCGTCCGGATCGACGTGAATCATCACCGGTTGCTCGGCATCCGGATAGAGCTGATCGGCTGCCGCCAAGGCATCGGAAATCGTTGGATACGCTCCTGCCGCAGCCATCGAAACGCGCAGCGTATAGATACTTTCGCTCATCGTCCATCATGCTCCCAGGAAGCGAACTGCTCAGGCCAGCCCTGAACCTGTGGCTGAATATGCTCGGTGCAGCCCTTAAATGCCGTTTGGGCCGTGGCGAGCGATGCCCCATGCTTTCCATGCGGAAAGACATGTAGGCTAAAGCCAATCCCGTGGTCGGCAAGAGCCTGCGCAAGAAGGAGGCTATTTTGAACTGGTACCGATGCATCCTCGGCGGTATGCCACAAGAACGTACGGGGGAAGCCATCGCCCACCATATTCTCGATCGACAACTTTTGAGCCAAAGCGCCATCGGCACCCGTTAGGTGTTCAAACGAACCACGATGAGCATAGGCCCCCGAGCTTACGACCGGATAGCCCAAGCAAAGTGTGTCAGGCCGAATCGACTCAGGCGATGCCGCAATCGACTCTGCAAGCCAGGGTTGGTCCCAAAGCGCCCCGAGCAAGCCAACCAGATGCCCACCGGCCGAAAAACCCATGACCGTAATCCGATCAGGATCGACACAGTACTCTGCCGCATGGCCTCGGACGGTATCGACCGCCCGCGCGAGTTCTTGCAATGCCAGCGGATAGACAGCCGGAGCAACCGAGTAGTTCAGCACAAACGCTTGGTAGCCCATCGCCAACAAACGGAGCGCTACCGGCTCGCCTTCGCGCGGCGAAACGTGATCGTAGCCGCCTCCTGGCACGACCACAACTGCAGGCAGCGGTTTTAAAGCATAAGCATCTTCGGTCGGGGCAAAAACATAAGACGCAATCGTGGCAGACGAGCCATCGACCCCGACAGGAATCGTTTTATTGAGCATGTATTCCCTTTCACCATGATGCGTAGCGCAGCGCACACGGCCGTATCGCATAAGGGCTGCATTGCCGATCTATCCGACAATGCAGCCCTGGTCATCAACCCGGGTTAGGAACGGACGGCTTTGTCGACGTTCTGGAGCTGCAGTTCCTCGCCGTCCTGGCCCTCGATCACCACATTTTGCAGGTCGAGTACCTTGACGTTTTGCGCGATGATGCCCTGGCGCACCATGGGCTCAACGCCGCAGGCCATGGCCGGGACAAAGGGCTCGGCATCCGGCGCGAAGGTCACGTGGACATCCTGGAACGTCAGGCGCGTCACTTTGCTCTCGGGCAGGCCCGTGATGTAAGCAGCAGCCGCGTGGCAGTTAGTAGCCTCGATATCACAAAACGTCGTGGCACCAAAGCCGGGTGTGCGGTCGTCGACGGGCAGCGCCTCGCGAGACTGCACGTAATCGGTCTTGCCGTCCTTGTCGCAGAAGTAGAACGAGTTGACCACGAAGGGCGTGAGCACCTCGTCCATGCGAATGTGCTCAAAGGTAATGCCCTCGTTGACGGCGTCCTTGCCGCGCCCGCGGCGGGTCTTGACGCGCAGGCCGCGGTCGGTGCGTTCAAAGAGGCACTTGCTCACGGTAAGGTCCTTGATGCCGCCGGCAGCCTCGGATCCCAGCACCACGGCGCCGTGACCATCGTGCATGTAGCAGTGAGAGATCAGCACGTCGTGCGTGGCGGGACGAAGCTCGGGCTCAATGCCCAGCTTGCCGCTCTTGACGGCGATGCAGTCGTCACCCACCGAGAACTGGCAGCCCAAGATGCGGACAAAGCCGCAGCTCTCAGGATCGAAGCCGTCGGTGTTGTGGGAGTTCTTGGGACCCTCGATGGACAGGCAGAGCGCATCGACGTGCTCGCACAGGATGGGGTGGATGTTCCACGCCGGGCTGTTGCGGACGGTGAAGCCGGCAAGGCTCACGTTTTGGCACTCGGACAGGAAGATCATGCGCGGACGGGCGACCTCGCGGCCCTCCTCCGGGCGAAAGATGTTCTTAAAGTCCTTGTTCCACCAGTTGTCCTCGGCAAAATCGGTCTGACCGTCAATCGCGCCGCGACCATAGATGCACACGTCGTGCACGCCCAGACCCGTAAAGGTAGAACAGTAGGTCGAGAAGCTCTCCCCCTCCCAGCGGCCCAGGGGCAGCATATCGGTACCGGCATAACCGGCGCCCTCGTTGCCCGTGACCGTTCCCGGAATGTAGGCAAGCGCGGCACGATCGTGGCGGGCCAGCAGCACCGCTCCCTCGGCGAGCTCGATGTTGATATTGCTCTTAAGGAAGAGAGACTTGATGCGATAACTGCCGGCGGGGATCAGCACGCGGCCACCCTTGGGGCAGGCCATGATGGCAGCCTGGATGTTGGTGGTGTCATCATGCTCGGCATCGCCCTTGGCGCCACAGTCGCGAACGTTGATGGTAAAGGGCTCAGCCGGCGTGGTGACACCTACGCTCAGCTCACGCTCGCCACAGACAAAACGGACCAGGTTGCGCTTGCCGGGGGTCAGGCCGTCGACATAGGTCTCGACCGTATTCGTGGTACCGGCGGGCTCGTCGTTGACAAAGATCTCCCACGTATCGGCGCAGGTAAAGTAACCGCCGTCGTCAAGCTCGATAACCGCCGCGCGCGCGTTGCGCCAGATAACGTTCGTCTCCATGGGTTTCTCCCTCAAAAAGATGCTCTAAAGGCAAATTGTACGCTGTTGAAAAAGGGCCGTGCCTGCCGGCGGAATTCCGGTGGCACGGCCCTGTGATTTGGACGATATGTCGGCCTTACTCGGCGGGAGTTACGCTACCGTCCTGGAAGCCAACGTTGTTGTGGGCAAAGCAGTCCTCGTACTTAAAGCCGGAGAGCTCCTCGCAAAGCGCCTTGACCTCGGGCTTGACGTCGGCCATCTTGCCACCCTCCTTGACTCGGTGAATCTCGTCGCAAAGGACGTCGCACTGCTCCTTGTCGATCTTGATGCCGCGGGCAAGGACGGCCGCAAGCAGGAAGAAGCCGGCGCAGCCGATGATCATGTAGCCGCAGATATACAGAGGCACGGTAGCGGGCTGGGTCACGGCGTCGCTATTGCCGGCGGTCTGAATGAAGCCGGAGGCAGCAAGGACGATAGCCCACACGTTGACGGCGATAGCCTGGGCGATCTGCTGGCAGAGCTGCTGCGCGGAGCTGTAGATGCCCTCGCGACGACGCAGGGTGATGAGCTCATCGACATCGGGGATGTAGTTGAGCAGAACATCGGGCAGGTACTGGAAGCCGACGTAGAAGAACTTCCAGATGGCGAAGATGATGGGGTAGGCGATCATGGCGATGGCGACCGTGGAGGTGCCATTGATCTGACCAAAGGCGAAGTAGTTGTAGGCGATGATGCACGCAGCGCAACCGACGTTGGCCAGGTACCAAGACTTGTGGAAGCCCTTCTTGGCCATGAGAGCGACCCAGATGGCGGTGCAGACGATAGCGACGACCTTGCCAGGCATCTCCATCACGGACTCGTAGGACTTAGGAATCTGCAGGCAGTAGACGATGAAGAAGGACAGGCAGGCAGACCAGCAGGCAGCAGCGAGCTTCGTGGAGACCTGTGCGTACAGGACCTTGCGGAAGGACTTGTTGCGGAAGGTGGAGATTACGTCGATGAAGAACTTCTTGATACCCTCGCCGACGCTCTCGATCTTCTCCTGAGCGACCTCCTCGGGGGTGTGCTCCCACGTGGACAGGTACACGCAGAGCAGCGAGATTGCCATGACCGAAGCGTTGATCGTAGCGATGATGAAGTAGCTGAACGGGTTGGTCTCGCCGAAGGTGCCAAAGCCGAAGCCCACAAGTGCAGCCATCAGGAAGCCGGCGGCGTTACCAAAGAGATGCTTGTAGCCGGTGAGGTACGTACGCTCCTTAAAGTCGTCGGTCATCTCGATGGTAAGCGGCGACAGGTTGGCGGTGCAGAACGTGTACGCGACGTTGTAGATCAGGTACAGCACAAAGTAGTACGGGAAGCCAAACGGCGTAGCCACGAAGATGAGCGGCTCGGCGATCATCATCGGGATGGCCAGCAAGATCCAGAAACGACGACGACCAAAGATGCGGCCAATCTTGGTGGCATAGAAGTTATCGGCCACAAAGCCCATCAGCGGGCAAAGAATGGCGTTGACATAGATGGCAAACGAGCTGATCAGTGCAGCCTCACCTGCGGACAGGCCACACTCCGTGGACAGGAACAGCACCATGTAGCTGTGCGTAAAGGTCAGGGCACCGGAATTGAGCATACCGCCCATACCAAAGCCCAAGCGCGTCCAGAATGTGATCTTACGCTTTTTTCCGATCTTATTAGTCATCGAGCTCCCTCTCTTTTCTCGATTGTCTTGCAGCAAGACATTGGAGTCCACACTGACATCTGTCTGCCCAGCGTTCAGGGTGAACGTTTAGTTAGATTATGCGCGATTGCTTACGACAGGTGAACGTTCACTTGAATAATATCCTTGAACGGTCGATTTTTACCGCTGAACGGACACAATTGAGATCCTCACACCTATTTTCTGCTGGTAAAGGTGCCATGCTGGACAGCCATGAGATAGGTGAACGTTTATCAGATTTTCCAACATATTCACTTAACCACGAAACGAAAAAGCCCCGCCGGGAACACTCCCGATGGGGCCGGTGACATCTCGCTATGCTTGGGCGCACTTGCCGCTACAAGCAGACGCCGTCCTTCCAGATACTGATCTCGTGACAGCCACGGCGCTCAGCACTCGTGAGCTTACCGCTCGCCGTCTCCAGCACCAGCTGGTACAGATCGTGGGCAGCCTCGTCGAGCGTACGCTCACCCGTGGCAATCACGCCAGCGTTAAAGTCCATCCAGTTGGCCTTGTGGTCGCACAAACGCTGATTGGTGAACACCTTGAGGGTAGGCGCCGGCGCGCCAAACGGTGTGCCGCGGCCGGTCGAGAACAGAATCACGTGGCAGCCGGCAGCCGTCAACGCCGTGGTGGATACCATGTCGTTGCCCGGACCGCACAGCATGTTCAGGCCGTGTTTATTTGCCTGGCCGGCATACGGCAGCACGTCGACGATGGGGGCAGATCCGCCCTTTTGCACGCAGCCGCAGCTCTTGTCCTCGAGCGTGGTAATACCGCCGTCCTTGTTGCCGGGACTCGGGTTCTCATAAACGACCTCGCCGTGGCTAATAAAGTAGTCCTTAAAGCCGTTGAGCATGTCGGAGGCAGCGTTAAAGACCTGCTCGTTCTCACAGCGGTCGAGCAGGATGCTCTCCGCGCCAAACATCTCGGGCACCTCGGTAAGCACCGACGTGCCGCCACGGGCGACGACCATATCGCTCACGCGACCGATCGTGGGGTTGGCGGTAATGCCCGAAAGACCGTCGGAGCCGCCACACTTAAGACCAATGACCAGCTCGGAGGCCGGAATGGGCTCGCGCTTGGACTGCTTTGCCAGGTCTGCCAGCTCGGCCAGAATCTTGTGACCCTCGATTTGCTCGTCGGCTACATCCTGGCAGGTGAGAAAGCGAACGCGCTCGTGATCGAAGTCACCGAGCTCGTCGAGCACCTGCTGGTGTGTGCAGTTCTCGCAACCGAGCGACAGGAACAGCACGCCGGCCGCATTAGGGTGACGCGAGAGCGCCACCAGCAGACGACGCGTCTGGACATGGTCGGCGCCGGTCTGCGAGCAACCGAA
>OGCM01003658.1_pt1 | contig 11522 bp, 5 predicted proteins | sample 1570151 | NCBI WGS metagenome assembly OGCM01 (sample SAMEA4370582, study PRJEB24528) | human gut metagenome
AGAACCGGTATCTGATCGGAGAAGCACGCCGCAGGGTCATTTACCACCTTTACAAGCTGCCGCAGGTGACGATCAACAATGAAAAAGTGCTGCTGCACGACGGCGAGGTTATCGACATCGACGGGATCAGAATCGAGTGCTTTCTCGTTCCGGGTCATACATGGGGACACATGGTGTACCTTGTGGACGGGAAATATCTCTTTACCGGTGACACCATCTGGTTTGGTGCAGACGGCGGTTACAGCTTCATTTCCGGTCTGGCGGAGGATAACAGGCTGGCGGTAAAATCGTTGGCAGCGCTGGAGAAAAAGCTGCGCGCACGGGAACTTCGACCGTATTTCATCACGGGTCACACCGGTTGGACGGACAATATGGAGTTTGCCTTTGCACACAAAAATGAACTGTGCTCGCCTTTCAGAAAGAGAGTCCACGACCCTAATGCGCTTTACGATGCCTATGATGAATCCGATGATACCGAAGAAAAAGCAAAGAGCGGATACTTGAAGGGCGTGGGAAGATAAAAGGCTGCGAATTTCAGAACGCCCCGGTGCTCGTGGCTTACAACGGCGTTCCGAGAGATCGAGGAGATTGAGGAAAATCTGATCCTGCCGTCCTTCCGCAAACTGAAATTCGCACCGCCCAAATATTTCACCCGTTATTGGCGGTTATAAACAACCGTCAAAATCGGCGCAAAGCATTGAAATTACTGGATTTATTGAGAAATCAAAACCATCCCAAATTATCTTCCTTTATACGCTGTTACCCTTGACCGCGTGAGCTGATAAGGGCAAAATCAAGGGAAAACCCCGTGCGGGAAACACAATTATTTGACAAACGGCTGACAGTGATGTGTTAAGTCAAACTGAATAAGAATCCACCGGTAGGTCCGGTTACGGTAAGGGAGCATTGCGCGTCAATGCTCCCTTTTACTATACCACAGACCGCCGTTGAGAGATATAAAAAACTGTGGCAGAACGGAGGTGTCAGATATGCCGCAGGCGATCTTTGCATACCATCTCGGCATGGACGCCGAGCAATACGCCTTTTTCCGCATCCCCAAGCTCTTGATCACCGAGCCGTACTTTCGACGGCTCTCCACCGACGCGAAGCTGCTGTACGGCCTCATGCTGGACCGCATGAGCCTGTCCATGAAAAACGGCTGGATGGACGATGATGTCCATGTGTATATCTACTTTACGCTGGAGGAGGCGTGCGAACAGCTCTGCTGCAAGACGGATAAGGCGGTCAAGCTGTTCGCGGAGCTGGACAGCGCCAAAGGCGTGGGCCTCATAAGGCGAGTCAAGCAGGGGCTGGGCAGACCGGCGAAAATCTATGTTCTCCGCTTCAATTTGCCGAAGATAGGTCGCGTTGATATTGCACGCCTCGGACAGACGCTCACTCGTCCAGCCCCGTTCCTTGCGTGCAGTATTGATTCGCTTTCCGAGCAGCTTCTTATCCATGGTTTCGCCTCCGATTGTGTGCCTTACATTCTCGTTGACGCGAAAGATAGCGGCTGTTAGAATACTAATTGTAAGCCAATAGACTACAATAAGAGGTGGTGGAACGATGAAAAAGAATGTTCGCTGTGCGGAGATCGGTCAGCATCCCCTGCGGTTTCCGTGGGGCTTTGACGAAGAGGACGATGGCTGCCGCCGCATGAAGCTGGAGATGGCGCAGCGGATCATGGAACTGCGCCAGCGCGGTGTCACGGAGTTTCGGGTAGCTTGCGACCCCGGCGTGGGGCTGTACGCTGCAGAGATCATCAATATTCTGCGGGAGAAGGATAAATCCCTTCGGCTGGTCTGCGTCATACCCCATGAGGAGCAGGCTACCAAATGAACGTCGCAGCTTCGGGAGCGCTACTTCAATATGCTCGCGGGATGCACGGAACTGGACTGCATCGACTTCCATGAGCAGCCTGACGCCCAGCTTTTGGCCTATCAGCGGATCATCAAACAGTCGGGCGTGGTGCTGGCCGTCTATGCCCCTGACCTTGCAGATGGGAGCGCCGAGGATAAGGCTGTGTCCTATGCGCTTGCACTGGGCAGACCGGTCATGCTGATTCATCCCGAAACTCTGAAAACAAAATGGCTGAATGTGCCCACTGAAAAGGCCCCCGGATAGACTGTCCCGCAACCAAAATCACCGGTCTCATACTTTGGAATGATTTACATTTCCGTCAGGGGCTGTATAATAAACTTAAATGATTATAAATCGTGTCGAAAGAAGTATTGACAAGGGGGCACGCCCCCTTGTCCCGTAGGGGAACCCTACGGGACAATTCCACTCTGGTGCAAGGGAGGGACACGCTTGCAGGACAACATCATCGTAAAACCGTCCGTTGAGAAGCAGTTTGACCGTTTTCTACGGCAGGGGCGCGTACTCTTTTTCAGCGCACCCTGCGGCTTTGGAAAAACGGCGGTGGCGGAGGCGCTACTGTCCAGCCGGGAGGTATTGCGCCTGCCGGCGGACAGTGCCGGCTTCAAGCTGCCCTCTGCGGAGGCTGACTGGCAAATCTTACTGCTGGACGATTTGCAGGATATGCAGGAGGAGCAGGACTGGAATGCCCTGTGCGAACTGATCCGTGCCTTCCCCGAGCGCCGCTTCGTCCTGCTCTCCCGCGGCACGCCGCCGGGGAGCCTCATGGCCTTTCAATACACGGGGCTGATGACGGTGCTGGAGGCTGACGACCTGCTCTTTGATGCGGACGATGTGCGGCGACTGCTCCGGCTTTACGGCGTGGAGGCGGCAGACAGTGAGATCGATGGAATTTTGAAAGAATCCGTGGGCTATCCGCTGGGCGTAGCCATCACCGCTCGGTGTATGTCTCCGGGCAAGCCGTGGACGCCGGAGTTGGTGGCGCGAGTGTTCCGGGAGGTGTTTCTCTACTTTGAAACCGCCATCTACCGGCGCTTTGACCTGCCGGTGCGGCGCTTCCTGTTGGAGCTGGCCCCCTTTGAAAGTTTTGACTTGGAAATGGCACGGATGGTCAGCGGCGATCCCCGTGCCGGCGAACGGCTGGACTGGCTTCTTCGATACACCACTATGCTACTCTACGACGACTGCCAGCGCTTCCACTTCTGGTCGGGTTTCCGAGCTTTTCTCCTCTGGGAGATGGAACGGGAGTATACCGAGGAAAAGCGCCAAGCGCTCTTCAGCCGGGGCGGGCTGTACTACGAGTTGAAGGAGGACTACGCCCACGCTCTGGAATGCTACACCAGCGGCGGCGACCATTCCAAGGTCTCCGAACTGCTGGTGCGCAACGCCGAGCTCCACCCCGGCATGGGTCACTATGCCGAGATGGAAAAATACTACCGCAGCCTGCCGGAGGAGGAAATTCTCGCTTCTCCCTCGCTGATGCAGGGCATGAGCATGCTCTGCGCGCTGGCGATGGACTACGAAGGCTCGGAGCGCTGGTACGGCGAGCTGCAAGCATTTGCCGAGCGCTGCGGCAGGCAGGACGCCGCCGGAAAGCAGGCCCGCAGCCGCCTTGCATGGCTGGACATTTCTCTCCCCCAGCGGGGCGTGAACGGTCTGACGGAAACCATTCCCGCTGTGTTCCGGCTGCTGATGAATAAGGAAGTGACGCTGCCGTCCTTCTCCGTCACAAGCGCGCTGCCCAGCATCATGAACGGCGGCAAGGACTTTTCCGAATGGAGTAAAAAGACGACCTGCTCTACAAGACCCTCCGTCTCCCTGTGGAGACGGTACTGGGGCGGGACGGCGTGGGTCTTGCGGACTGCGCCATCGCCGAGAGCAAGTTTGAAAAGGGGGAGGACGTGGCCGGTCGGATGCTGTCCCTTCTCCCACAGTTGAACGAGGTTCGCAACCGCGGCACGCCGGACATGGAGTTCGCCGTCAGTGGACTGCTGGCCCGCAGCCAGCTGGCAAGCGGACAGCCCGCCGACGCGCGGCGCACCATCGAGGTGCTCCGTGAATGCTTTGCCGAGCGCGGTTTGACACGCTTTCTGCCCAATATGGACGCCATGCTCTGCCGTATTGATATGCACACCGGCAACCTTGACGCGGCGGACGTGTGGTATCGGGAAAAAGCCCCGCGCGAACCCACGCACCTGAACGTCATGCGGCGCTACCAGTATCTCACCCAGGCCATGGTGGAGCTGGAGGACGGCAGGCCGGACACGGTGCAGCTGACGCTTGCCCCGCTGGAGCCGTACGTCCAAAACTGCGCCCGCATCATCGACGGCATTCACCTGAATGTCCTGACTGCCATTGCCCTGTACCGCAAGAAGGACGAGCGGTGGCGCGAGCGATTGACGGCGGCGCTGGATGCGGCGGCGGAGTACCGCTTCATCCGCACCGTCAGCGTATACGGCACGGCGGTGCTGCCGCTGCTGGAGGCACTGGACTGGGACGGCAACAAAGCATGGCGCAAGCGGCTGATGGCGGCGGTGCGGACGCAGGCGGCGTTCTACCCGCATTTCCTCGAACCCCGCCTTGCCCCCGGTGAGGAGTTGACGCCCACGGAGCTGCAAATTCTCCATCTGCTCTGCGCGGACAAGTCCAACGCCGAGATCGCGCAGATCATGGACGTGAAGCTGCCCACAGTGAAGACCCACGTCAGCCACATCCTCGACAAGCTGGACGTGAAGCGCCGGGCGGAGGCCAAGACCGCCGCGAAAAAGCTGCATCTGGTACAGGAAGAGTTATAAAAACAACGTCCGGCGGACGCCGGATTCGACATAAATGCAAACTGACCTCAAGGAGGAAGGACATGAAAAAACGAGGATTGAGCTTATTTATGGTGCTCGTGCTTTGCCTGACGCTTCTGCCCACAGCGGCTTTTGCCGAGGGAGAGGACGTGAGCATATCGGGCGGTGTCATCGGCGGCGGTGAGACCGGTGGCGAGGGCGGTGGAGTCCTTGTACCACCCGGTGGCTCCACCGGCGAGGGCGGTGGGATCTATGTAGCCCCCGGAAGCCCGACAGAAGGGGGCGGCGGCACATATATTCCCGGAGAGGACACGCAGACGGAGATTTGGTGCACAAGCAAGCCCGATTTCATTGGCCGCGGCTATGACGGCACAACGGACGGCAGCACGATTCCAATCAATTTGACGTTTACAGACGGCACAAATAACATCATACTCAAAGAAGGAACGGGCTTTACCGCCAAGAAGACGTTTGATTCTGCGGACGCGGGATGGCATACCGTCACTGTGGAAATCGCGCTAATCGGCGAAGCCGCGGTAAAGTACAAGCTCAAGGCGGACGAAGAAACGTTTACGATCGGCGGCAACATCAACAAGGCCTATCCCAAGCTGACCGTGTCTCTTTCCCAGACGACCTGCACGGCGGGCGAAAAGCTTCTTCCGCTGTTGTCTGTCGAGGGTGCTCCGGAAGACGCCGAGGTGACATATTATTATCTGGCTTCCGCGTTAAAAAGCTGGGCGGGCTCTTCTGACGTAGAGGGCGGCGAAGCCATGCCCAAGATTGACGAGAACACTGCAATCAGCGAACCCGGCACATATTACGTCTACGCCAAGACCGGCGAAACCACAAACTACGAGGAGGAACGGTCAACAACCGTGGAACTCACGGTCAACGAGCCTGTCGCTGAGGCCGCTTCGGTAACAAAAGCGGACGGAACGGACGGCGGCACATACGAATCCCTCCCGGCGGCGCTGAATGCGGCGCAGGACGGCGACACCGTCAAGCTGCTGGCCAACCATGTGACGGATGCAGACGCCCTCAATGCGCTCGGTGAAGATTTTACGTTCGAACAGTATGCTTCCATCGTACCCGTTGTCACCAAAACCTTGACGCTCGATCTGAACCACAAGACGGTCGACTACCTCGAGGTTGGATTCTCAGAGACTAACAAGGAAACGCAGGAAAAAGAGACTCTCGCGACAGGCAACCTGACTGTTACAAGCGAGGCCGCCTACGGCAGAATTTTAAATCTCCTGTTCATGGCCGGCGCACTGGACATCCAGAGCGGCGAGATCGGCATATTAGTGGATGATAACGGGGTCGAATCCCCCGATGGGGGACTTGTCTGCGACGTGAACAGCGGCACTGCGACCATCAGCAACGGCATGGTGTATGGCCTCACCGTATTAGAGGGTGCAGCCGTCACCGTCAAGAACGGTTTCAATCACAGGGGTCGATGGTCTGTCGATTCCGGCGGCACGCTGAGTATTACGGGCGGTACCTTTAAAGACGTGCAGTTTGTTAACAGCGGAACCATCGCCATCAGCGGCGGCACGTTCGAGAAGATTTCGAACAACGACACAAACACGCCTCAGCCGCTTATGTTGCTGCTGGCGAAGGATTGCGCTTTCGTTAACGAGAACAACACCAGCGACGTGCAGGACGGCACAAAAACATCCTTGACCGGGGTAATGGTCAAAGAGCACATGCACACCTTTGAAAACGGCAAGTGCGCCTGCGGCGTGAAAGCGATCGTCACGGACAACAACGTCAACTACTACAACACGCTGCAAGCTGCTCTGGATGCAGCGGCGAATAACGCTTCTATCACGTCGGTAACGCTGGGACAGGATTTGACCGAGGATGTCACGTTCAGCGGGTCGGCGGCTGGGTCGCTCACGCTGAACATGAACGGTCACAAGCTAGAAACAGAAGCAGGCGTTCCCCTGACCGTCACCGGCGGCACACTGCGCATCGAGGGCGCGGGCGAGATCAACCAGAACACCGCTTCCAACGCGACCGCCTTCCCTGCCATCTCGCTCACCGGCGGCAAGCTGGTGATTACGGGCGACCTCACCGCGCAGGGCGGCTACGACAGCAGCAGCGGCCGCAAGCCCGCGATCTATGCCACGGACGGCGAGCTGGATTTGCAGGGCAACGTATCCTTGAACGGCGGTCTGACGATTACCGGAACCGCTAAACTGACCAATCCTCTGACGCAGGGCACGTTCTACGTTGACGCTTCTGAAACCGGTAATGCCATTGCCATCACGGACAGCGAAGTCCCCGGCGGCGAAGTCTACAAAAAGGCACTTGAGCTGCTAGCCAAGGATTATGCCTTCTATAGGGCGAATGGCAGTCTTGCGGACGCCGGTGGTGCTAAACTCAGCACTGGAACATACACGATCAAGTCGCATACATGCAGCTATACCCATAATGAAACGTATGGCATTGCCTACTGCAACTGCGGCAGAAGCCACGCACACAGAGACTTGAGCGATGAAAAGTCGGTGCTGGTAAACGGCGTCTGCCCCATCTGCGGCTACCATTGCCCGCACAAAAATATAGGCGATGACGGCGTTTGCACGGACTGCAACGCAAAAATGGTTGCCAAGGTGGAAGTCGGTGATACGGTTACCTATTCCGCCGATTTCAAAGAGGCGATGAAGAATGCAGCAAACGGCACAAAAATCACCTTGCTGGCGGATGTTTCGATTCCTAACAGAACGGGTATTTCCGGCGACAATACAACGGTTACGTTGGATTTGAATAAACACAAAATCACAGGCGGCTGGCTTGATGTCGGGGGTAAAGATACTAATGAGACTTACACAGCCTGCACCTTGAAAATTATCGGCAAAGGCAGTTATGAACCTCCGATGTATGGCGGCATTATCACTGTTAATATGAAAGCTACGCTGGATCTGAGCGAGTGGGAAGGCGGTACGATCAGCTCGATCAATATATCGGATAGCTCGGACTATGAAGCAGAAACGCGGGAAGCCGCAGTGATCGTAGGGCCGAAGGCAGGTACGATCGGAAAACTGTCGTTCGGGAATAATCAACTTGACGAACTGAAAAAGACTAAATTGAGCGGCGGCAGCTTTAATGAGATTTGGGTAGCTGATTTTGGGCCGGTCAAGCTTGGCGAACTGCTTGCAGATGGCTATGCCTTCCAAAATGGGGATGGGTCGTATGTGGAGTACGGAACGACACTCCGAGGCGAGTCTATCTTCAACGTCAAGGTCGTGAAGTGCCTGCATCCGAACATGAAACCGGGTGAAGATGGCGTAGCAACATGCGAATACTGCGGCAAGAGCGGCAAATTCGTAGCCTCGGTGGATGGCAATCTCTATACCGATATGAATGGAGCCATCTCCTATTGGCTGAAAAACGGCGGCACATTGAAGCTGTATGGCGATTATACCGCTACGGATGGTGGTACATGGAGCATTGGCAGCGGATCGCATACGGTCAATCTGAACGGACATAGGATGTCGGTTCAAAATGACGGCGCATTCAAGCCCACTAACAATATGCATTTGACGGTTACCGACGACACGGAGCGCGGTCAGATTGAGAATATCCTCCTTGATGGGAGTCAGCGCGGGAGCTTTACGCTGGAGAACGGTTATGTCTGCAATCTGGAGATGACCGGCGGCGCTGTCGTTGCGCTGAAGGGCGGCAGCGTTGACAATCTGGATGTACAGAATTGCTCCGCAAACACAAATCTTTCCATCCAGGGCGGCAGCATTGGCAAACTGAATATAAAGGATTGGGCTGATGGCATGCATGTTTCCGCCACGGGCGGCAGCCTTGGCGCGTATAAACTGCCAAGCGGCAAGATTCTCGCGGATGTGCTGGATCATCAATATTACGCTACAGGCACAAGCCTTGATAGACAGGTGGATACGGCGCAACCTGTGGAAAAATTCGTTATCAAGCAAGCCCCTTACGACTTTGGATCGACTTCTAAAGCGGCAGATGTTCCCATTAACGGCAGCATCCCCTTCAGGGTTGACTCGCCCAGTGAAAATGTGGGCGTGTACGAGGTGAAGTGGTATCGCAGAACGAACAGCGGCGCAGAACATATGGTGGAGAATAAAGTGGCTGACGTGAATGTCGGTGATAGGCTGGATGTATTCTGCGTGATCACAGGGGTGGATAAACCCAACGGAGCAATGCAATGGCAGGTGGCAGTCAAGGGCTATACGATAAATGTCGTGCCTGCCATGCTGAACGACGACCGAACGGTCATTACGCAGAAGCCGAACACGGGCAACACCGGAAATCCGGCAGACAACCGCCTGGTGGTTACTCCGTTTTCTTCCAACGCGTTTAGCGATGTAGAATACCAATTTGAGGTGACCTACAACGGACAGCTGCTGGAATTGGGTAAAGATTACACCATTAAAGATTCGAGCAATAAGGCAATGAATGCCGGAACGCACACGCTGACCATCGAGGGCAGGGGCAATTATACGGGTGAAAAGTCGGTGACATGGACGCTTGAGCCGTATGAGCTGTCGGTTGAAAACTTTCGTCATGCCCATATTAACAAGACATACGATGGTACAGATGCAGTGACTGACAGCACAAACGGAATCAACGCGTTAGACGGTTTTATTCCTGATTCGGAGAACCCGCGGAATCCTCCGACTGGGGATAATCTTAATTTGCACACGAGCGACTACCAGTTGAGCAATATGAAATTCGACTCCGCGGAAGCTGGAGACAGAACCTTCACCGGCACAATGACGCTGACACCCGACGGCAACTTTGTCTTTGCCGGTGGCAGCAGGGTGATGCAGATCGAATACGGCAGCAGCGGCCTTGTGTCTGTTTCTATCAACAGGGCGATCATCGCTGCCCCCGCGGCCAAGGCGCTGCAAGTCGCGAACAACCACGCGGCGACATATACGGTTGATCTGTCCGCGCTGCTGCCGAAGCTGGAAAGCCCCAAGAAATACGGCGAGGTGACGTATGAGTTGGGTACGGATGCAATCAGCTTTACTACCGCTGGTTATTACGATGCAACAAAGGGAAACGCGGAAGTCAAGGGCGACAAGCTGATTTTGCCCATTCAGGCCGTGAAGACAGACACGACAGGCAACATTGGTTCTGTCAAGGTCAAGGTCTCTACGACCAACTACCATGACTTCACCCTGACCATCAACGTCAATGCCACCAACAAGATCGTTCCCACCGGCGAGCCGACACTGAGCGCGACGACGCTGACCTACGGTCAGGCGCTCTCCGCCATCAAGCTCTCCGGCAAGCTCCACGACAATGTCAACAACAAGAACGTCGAGGGCATGTTTATGTGGGCGGACGGCACGGTCAAGCCCAACGCTGGTTCGTATGAAGCGGCGTGGAAATTCACTCCCGCCGACGGCGATACCTACACCGAAGCCGACGGCACGGTGACTACCATCGTCAACATGGCGAAGCCCACCGGCGATCCCACCTGCACCAAGATCACCACCAGCGGCAAGACGCTGGCAGACGCGCCGCTGGCCATCGGCACCATCGCTCCCGCAGGCGGCACGCTTGCGTGGGATATGGCTGCTAACACAGTCGTTGCGGCGAACACCGCTTACGGCTGGACCTACACCCCGGCTGATACGGCCAACTACAAAGCTCTGACCGGCTCCCTTACGCCTTATGCGGTGTCCTCCGGCGGTGGCGGCGGCAGCAGTGCAGCGACCCCGTCTGTTTCCGACAAGGCAGCCAAGGAGCTGAAGAATGCCAAGGAAGGCTCCACCGTCACCATTGACATGAAGGGCGAAACCAAGCTTCCTGCCAGCGTTACCAAGGAAATCGCAGGCAAGGATGTCACCGTTGAACTGGATATGGGCGGCGGCATGGTCTGGTCCTTCAACGGTCTGGATGTTCCGAAGGGCGGTGTGAGTCTGGACCTCGGCGTTAAGACCGGCACAAAGACCATTCCCGCCAAGGTCATCAACGCCCTGACCGGCGAAATGACGACAATTCAGCTTCAGCTTAACCACAACGGTCCCTTCGGTATGTCGCTGAAGCTCTCCGTTGACCTCGGCAAGAAGCACGACGGTTTGTACGCCAACCTTTACTTCTACAATCCCAAGAGCAGTGCGCTGGAATTCCGGAGTGCCGGTATGATCAGCGGCGGCAAGGCAAGCTGGGTATTTGACCATGCATCCGATTACGCCATCGTGATCGACAAGGAAAGCCATGAGTCGATGACCTTCACCGATGTGCCTGACACCGCCTACTATGCCGAGGCAGTCAATTGGGCAGTCGCCAAGAAGATCACCGAGGGCGTCGGCAACAAGCTGTTCGGCTCCAACGATCCCTGCACCCGTGCGCAGATCGTCACCTTCCTGTGGCGCGCGGCGGGCAGCCCGGGACCCAAGACCATGAGCGGTTTCTCCGATGTCCCTGCGGATAGCTATTATGCCAAGGCAGTCGCATGGGCTGTCGAAAACGGCATCACCGGCGGCACTGGCGACGGCAAGTTCAGCCCCGATGCTACCTGCACCCGCGCACAGGCTGTGACCTTCCTCTATCGCGCATCCGGTGCGCCTGCTGTCAGCGGCAATGCAGCCTTCAGCGATGTGGCAACCAACGCCTACTATGCGGCGGCAGTCAAGTGGGCGGAGAAGAACGGTATCACCGGCGGCATCGGCGGCGGTCTGTTCGGCTCTGACAACAACTGCACACGCGCTCAGATCGTGACGTTCCTCTATCGTAACTATCAGAGCAAGTAACCGTATACTAACCCCGCAATAAGAACGGCGGCAAAGGATCACCATGTCTGAACTGCACCCCATTTGTTAGACAGTATGGTATACTATCTAACAAGTGGGGTGT
>OGCM01003688.1_pt1 | contig 11440 bp, 9 predicted proteins | sample 1570151 | NCBI WGS metagenome assembly OGCM01 (sample SAMEA4370582, study PRJEB24528) | human gut metagenome
CCTCATCGCCAACCATCACATTCTGCTCGGGAACAAGAAGGCCTCGTCGTCGGGCTCGGTCAAGCCGCCGACGGCCGATGAGCTGCTGGAGCACTACACCGTCGAGCAGCTGCGCGCGCACTTCCTGGCCCTTGGCCTGGACCAGAAGTCCGTGGGCTTCAAGCCCAAGCCCTTCGATCCCGACGAGGCGAAGCGCAACGACCCGCGCGTGGCAGACCCGGTTCTCAAGGAGGGCACGCTGCTCACCAACGTGTTCAACCGCCTTGCCCGCAGCTGCTTCTATGAGGCGCAGAAGAACTTCGAGGGCTGGATGCCGCTCGGCGAGGTGTCGCCTGAGGTGCGTGAGCGTGTGCACGCCTGCATGAACGAGTACGACAAGACCATGCACAAGGCGGAGCTGCACACGGTCATGTCCATTATGGACACGTTCATCCGCTGGGCGAACAAGTACTGGACGGACAACATCCGCACCGCCGAGAAGGAAGGCGACGAGCAGCTGCGCCGTCAGGTGCTCGTGGACTGCTTCTACCTGCTTCGCGTATCCACGCTGCTCATGCACCCCGTGGTGCCGAAGGGTTGCGAGAAGATCGCCGATTACCTCAGCTTCGAGTTCGACGACTTCTTCAGCTGGAACTTCGATTTCGAGGGCATGGACGAGCTGTGCCACGGCGCCGAGCTCGAGGACGGGCGCCATCGCATCCGCGAGCTTCCCCCGCGCTTCGACTTCTTCTCGAAGCATCCCTCGCAGTTCAAGTAGGGTTTCAAAGCACGGCATCCCATCAGGCTGGCCAGCTGCGGCAACGCGGCTGGCCGGTCTTTTCATGGGTGCGGAAAGATTGGTTTGCATATGCACGTTGATTTGTATTCCGACGGCGCCTCGCGGGGCAACCCCGGGCCGGGCGGGTATGGCAGCATCCTGCGCTTCGTCGACAGCAAGGGCGGGGTGCACGAACGGGAGTTCTCGCAAGGGTATCGCTGTACCACGAACAACCGCATGGAGCTGCTCGGCGCCATCGTGGCCCTCGAGGCCCTCAAGCGCCCGTGCCACGTGACGCTGTATTCCGATTCCCAGTATCTGGTGAACGCGTTCAACCAGCACTGGGTGGACGGCTGGCTCAAGCGCGGGTGGAAGAACTCGCAGAAGCAGCCGGTGAAGAACTCCGATCTGTGGAAGCGCATGCTCAAGGCCAAGGAGCCTCATGACGTGGAGTTCGTCTGGGTCAAGGGCCACGCCGGCCATGCCGAGAACGAGCGCTGCGATGCGCTGGCAACCTCCGCGGCCGACGACCCGTCGCGCCATAAGGAGGACGCGGGCTTCCGCGGCTAGGGGACGGCGCAAGGCGCCGCGAGGAACGGGTGGCTGGAGCGGGCCGGGGCGGAAACCCCGGTTTCGCCCCACCTGTCCGTTCTCCATGTATGCAGGTAGCCTCACCTGGGCGTATGCCCGTTCAGTGCAAAAGGTACCGCGCTTGTTGCCAGGGTGATACAGTGGCGTAAGCGATTTTGCAACCGAGAAGGAGGTTCGTGCATGCAACAGGAAATGAAGCTGCGCCGCCGCATCGCCGGTGGAGCGATGGCTTGCGTCCTATCCTGCGGCCTTATGGTCCCGCAGCTGGCATTCGCCACCCCTGATTCATCTTCCAAGCAGGCCGAGGCCCAGGCGGTCCTGGCCTCGCTCAACTCCATGCAGCACCAGCTCGATCAGGCATCGGCCGACTACGGCCAGGCGCTCGAGGAGCAGGCTCAGGCCCAGCAGTCCGCCGATCAGGCTCAGGAGCGCATCGACCAGATCAACGTCGAGATCGCCGATGTGCAGTCCCGTTTGGGCGATCGCGCGCAAAGCATGTACCGCACGGGCGCCAGCTCGTTTTTGGACTTGCTGCTCGGCTCCACCTCGTTCAGCGAGTTCGCCACGAACTGGGACCTGCTGAACAAGGTCAACGATAACGATGCCGAGCTCGTGCAGCGCAACAAGGATTTGCGCACCGAGGCGCAAGAGCAGAAGGCCACGTTCGACGAGCAGTCCCGCACCGCTGCTGCCAAGGCATCCGAGGCCAAGCAGATTCAGGACGAGGCTCAGGCCACCGTTAACTCCATGCAGCAGACCTATGACGGCCTTTCGGCCGAGGTAGCAACGCTGGTGGAGGAAGAGCGTGCCGCACAGGCCGCTGCCGCTGCCGCAACCGCTCAGCAGACCGTCGACCAGTCCGCCGCCCAGGCTACCCAGCGTATGGGCATCGCCGGTGCCACGAACAACAACGCCAATGCCGGCGGTAACGGCGGCGCTGCCGATAACAGTGGCGGCAACACGTGGACCGACGATTCCGGCGACGCCGGCAACACCGGTTGGACCGATAACGGCAATTCGGGTAATACCGACAACTCGGGCGGTTCCAGCAGCTCCAGCAGCTGGGCTCCGTCTTACAACGCCTCTACGGGCAATGCCATCGTCGACCGTGCATACAGCTGCATCGGCGCGCCGTACGAGTGGGGCGGCGTCGGCCCTGACAGCTTCGACTGCTCCGGTCTTGTCAGCTATGCGCTGACCGGCAGCTATTCGCGCTACGGCACCACGTACACGTTCATGGGCATGTCCCAGGTGTCCGACCCGCAACCTGGCGACATCTGCACCAGCTGGTCGCATTGCGGCATCTATATCGGCGGCGGGCAGATGATCCATGCACCAACCTTCGGTCAAACGGTATGCGTCAGCTCCGTGCAGTCCGACATGATCATCGTTCGCCCCTGGTAGCGCTTCACGCTTTAGCGGCACATCGACCAGCATGTAAGCCGGCGGCGCCGAAATACTTGCAGCAAACAACGAGCCCCAAGCTGTTCCACCAGCTTGGGGCTCGTTCGCGTTTGCGGGGGTGCTGGCTCGGCAGGAATGGCTGCTTGGAGCCGGGGCTGGCGAAAGGGCGCCGACCCGATCATGCCCAGGGGTATTCGGCCTCATGGGCAGCGGGGCATGCAACCCCGATCGGCGCGCGCTCACGCTTTCGCGATACCGCGTTAGCCCTCGCAGGCCTGTGTGATGAGCTTGCGCAAGGCGTCGAATCCCTCGCGCTTCTCGCTGGACGTCACCAGCATGGGCACGTCGTCGGGCAGGGCAAGCTGGCGGCGTAGCACGGCAACCTGCTTGTTCTGCTGGTTGCGGGAGAGCTTATCAGCCTTCGTGAGCACCACGGCGAACGGAAGCCCCGCCTCCATGAGGAAGTTGATCATGTTCAAGTCGAGCTGCTGGGCCTCGTGGCGGATGTCCACCAGGCTGACCACCAGCGCGAAGTTGCGGTCCTGGTTGAAATAGCCCTCGATCAGCTCCGCCCAGCGGCCCTTCTCGGATTTCGCCACGCGCGCGTAGCCGTAGCCGGGCAAGTCGACGAAGCGGGCGCCTTCGGTGGCGAAGAAGTTGATGGTGGACGTCTTGCCGGGCTTCTGCGAGACCTTCGCCAGGCTCTTACGGCCGAATAGGGCGTTGAGCATGGACGACTTGCCCACGTTCGAACGGCCGGCGAACGCCACTTCCGGAAGCGTCGAGGGCGGCAGCTGCGACGAGATGCCGAACGAGCGCTCGAAGGTTACGTTGTTGAAGTTCATATGGTGCTCCAAATGGTTCGAAGTTGTGCTTGCACCATGATAGCGTGCTTCGCCGTGCGGCTATGCCCACGTCATTTGCCATCCGCAATAACCTCGCATGGCGGAAAGCGATGATTTCGCAGAAAAAGTTGCCGATAATTGACAACATGTCAACTGCGCCATACTCTTTCGAACGGAGTAAAAGTAATTGGGGTTGAGCATCGCTGGACGCACGGCGATGGTCAGCACAGGAAAGGACGAAGATCATGAAACTCAAGAAACGCGATGGTTGGATGATCGCTGGCGGTTTCGCTCTGGGCACGCTGGGCTTGAAGGCGCTGAGCAGCTCCACGGCGAAGAAATGCTACGTGCAGGGCGTCGCCAAGGGCCTGCAGGCCAAGGCCGCCTATCAGGACGTGGTCGAGCAGGCCAAGGCCCAGGTGGACGACATCGTTGCCGAGGCAAGCTACATCAACGAGGCCGCTAAGACCGAGCAGCCCGCGGCCGACGGCGAATAGCGCGAAGACGTCGTTATGAAATATCAAATCGCAAATGAGCTTCCGGGCCGTTTGCGCGTGAAGCTGGCGGGCCCTGTCCCGCCAGCGGACTTGGATGCGCTGTATCGCGTGCTGGGCGCAAGCCCCGATATTGCGAAATCAACCGTCTATCCGCGCATCGGCAGCGTGGCCCTGGTCTACAACGCCGCCCCTGGCGCCCGTGCGCGCGTGCTCGACCATCTGGCCGGCATCGACGCGGCGGCCATTGCCAAGGCCAAGCAGGGCTGCGGCCTCGAGCTTGCCCCGCGCTCGCATTCCCTGCTCATGGACTTGGCTTCGCTGGTGGGTTTCCACTTCATGCGGCGCTGGTTTCTGCCCGCGCCCTTGGCGGCCGCCTGGACGGTGTTCAGCTACCGCAAGTTCCTGTTCGCCGGCCTGAAGTCGCTGGCGGCGGGCCGGCTGGACGTCCCAGTGCTCGACGCGGCGGCCATCGGCATATCGTTCGCGAAGCGCGACCCGCGCACGGCGGGGCTCACCATGCTTCTGCTCAACGTGGGCGAGACGCTTGAGGAGTATACGCGCAGCCGCTCGGAGGGAGCGCTCATCAACGCGTTGCTCGATCTGCCCGAGACCGCTCAGCTGGTGGAAGGCGACACCGAGGTGCAGGTTCCCTCCAGTACCCTGCGACAAGGCCAGCTCATCGCCGTGCGCACCGGCATGCCCGTGTGCGTGGACGGCACGGTGGTGCGCGGGTGCGCCATGGTCAACCAGGCGGCGCTTACCGGCGAGCCGCTGGCCGTGGAACGCACCGTCGGCGACGATGTGTTCGCCGGCACGGCGGTGGAGGACGGCGAGATCATCGTCGAGGTGAAGGCCAACGAGGGCCAGACGAAGCTGCGCACCATCGTGAACCTGGTCGAGCAGACCGAGTCCTACAAGTCGCAGACGCAGTCGCGCATGGAACGCCTTGCCGATCGCATCGTGCCGTGGAACTTCCTGCTCGCCGGCATCGTGGCGCTCACCACGCGCAGCCTGGTGAAGACCTCGGCTGCCCTTATGGTCGACTACTCCTGCGCGCTCAAGCTCACCGGCTCCATCGCCGTGCTGTCGGCCATGAGCCAGTCCGCCCAAGCGGGATTCACCGTGAAAGGTTCGCAACACTTCGAGTCCATGGCGCATGCCGACGTCATCGTGTTCGACAAGACGGGCACGCTCACCGAGGCGGCCCCGCAGGTGGCGCGCGTGCTTTCCCTTGACGGTTGGGACGATGACGAGGTGCTTCGCTTCGCCGCGTGCTTGGAGGAGCACTTCCCGCACCCGGTGGCCCGCGCGGTGGTGCGCGCTGCCGCCGACAAGGGCCTCGAGCACCGCGAGCGCCACGCCGAGGTTGAGTACATCGTGGCGCACGGCATAGCCAGCTCGCTTGACGGCAAGCGCGTGGTCATCGGCTCGGAACATTTCGTCGTGGAGGACGAGCGGGTCGAGATCTCCGAAGCGCAGAAGGAGCTCATCGCGCGGGAAACCGAGGGCCTCTCGCCGCTTTACCTTGCCGTGGATGGCAAGCTCATGGGCGTCATCGGCGTGCAGGATCCGCTCAAGGCCGGCGTTCCCGAGGCCATCGCCGAGCTTCGCCGCCTGGGGCTTTCGCGCGTCATCATGCTCACGGGCGACAACGAGCGCACCGCCGCGCGCATCGCCGCGCGCGCCGGCGTCTCCGAGTTCCATGCGAACCTGCTTCCCGAGGACAAGTACGCCTTCGTTGAGAAGCTCAAGGCGGAAGGCGCCCACGTGGTCATGGTCGGCGACGGCGTCAACGACGCCCCGGCGCTGGCGCTCGCCGACGTGGGCATCGCCATGGGGCAGGGGACCGCGGTGGCCAAGGAGGTGGCCGACATCACGCTCACGGGCGGCCAGCTCGGCTCCATCGTGGCGCTGCGCCGCATGAGCGAGGGTCTCATGGGCCGCTTGAACGGCAGCTTCAAGGAGGTCATGGCCATCAACTCGACGTTGCTGGCGGCCGGCATCGGCGGCATCATCTCCCCGCAGATGTCCTCGCTTCTGCACAACGCCTCCACCGTCGCGCTGTCCATGCGCAACGGGAAGCGCTACGACGCATAGGCCCGTCGAGAGCCTGCGGGCGCAAGCCGATTGGCGGTCGCGTGCCCAGGGCCCGCGAGCTTACCCGTCGGCATTTCGTGAAAACATGGACGAACATCGACGCCCCCGTTGCAAACGCCCGGGGGCGTTGTTATAATCCGAGGGCTGTTTTATCACACATGCGTGTGCGACCCTTCCCGCTAGTGGCCGAAATCGGTTGCGGGTGAAAGGGGATGACCACACGCAGAGGACTAACGAATGGAGAGTGTCATGGCTAAGATCAGCATTCAGACCCTGCTCGACGCAGGCGCGCACTTCGGTCACCAGAAGCGTCGTTGGAACCCCAAGATGAAGCCGTTCATCTTCGGCGCCCGCGGTGACATCTACATCCTGGACCTCAAGCAGTCCCTCGTGGGCATGGACCAGGCTTACACCTTCGTCTCCAACGTCGCCAAGAACGGCGGCTCCGTCCTGTTCGTCGGCACGAAGAAGCAGGCCCAGGAGGCCGTCGCCGACGCCGCCAACCGTTGCGGCATGCCCTACGTCAACGCCCGTTGGCTCGGCGGCATGCTCACCAACTTCGTGACCATCCGCTCTCGCGTCACCCGCATGGAGGAGCTGGAGGCCATGGAGGCCGACGGCCGTATGGCGCTGCTGCCGAAGAAGGAGCAGATTCTGCTGCGCAAGGAGCTGTCCAAGTTGCAGCTCAACCTCAACGGTATCCGCAACATGAAGCGCGTCCCCGACGCCATCTTCGTGATCGATACTAACCGCGAGGAGATCGCCATCCGCGAGGCTCATCGTCTGAACATCCCCGTGGTGGGCACGCTCGACACCAACTGCGATCCCGATGACGTCGAGTACGGCATCCCGGCCAACGACGACGCCATCCGCTCCGTCAAGCTGCTGGCCGACTTCATCGCCGACGCCGTCGTCGCCGGCACCGGCGCCCCCGTTTCCGCTGAGGAAATGGCCGCTCCGGCCGAGGCCGAGGCTGTTCCGGCTGCCGAGGCTGCCGCTCCTGCTGCCGAATAAGCACGGGGCCTAACCCACTGGTGTTGCACGCCGTCGGTCCCCGTAGGGCGGCCGACGGCGTTCGAGGTTATTAACGGCGGCGCTCAGGCACCGCCGCAACAAGGATAGAAAGGATCCAACGTGGCTGCTATCACCGCTTCCATGGTCAAGGAACTGCGCGAGATGACCGACGCCGGCATGATGGAGTGCAAGAAGGCGCTCGTCGAGGCCGATGGCGATATGGAGAAGGCCGTCGACGTGCTGCGCACCCGCGGCCTGGCCGCTGCCGCCAAGAAGGCCGGCCGCGCCACCAACGAGGGCACCGTCATGACCGTCGTGGCCGATGATGCCAAGTCCGCTGCCGTCGTCGAGCTGAACTGCGAGACCGACTTCGTGGGCATGAACGAGAAGTTCAAGGCCTACGCTGAGAAGCTGGGCCGCGCCGCTCTGGCCGCCAACGCCGCCGACGTCGAGGCTCTGCGCGCCTCCACCTTCGAGGGCGAGCCCGTCGAGGACATCCTCACCGACGCCATTCACGTGCTGGGCGAGAACATCCAGCTCCCCCGTGCCACCACCGTCAACGCCGGTGGCATCGCCTCCTACATCCACGGTGGCGGCAAGATCGGCGTTCTGGTGACCTTCGACGTCGAGGGCATCGACCCTGCTTCCGAGGGCTTCCAGGCTTACGGCCGCGACGTTGCCATGCAGGTTGCCGCCGCTTCCCCGGTGTCCGCCAACCGCGAGTCCGTGCCGGCCGAGGTCGTCGAGCATGAGATGGGCATCTACAAGGCTCAGGCTGCCGAGTCCGGCAAGCCCGAGGCCATCCAGGAGAAGATGGCTACCGGCCGTATGGAGAAGTTCTACAAGGAGAACTGCCTGACCGAGCAGGCCTTCGTCAAGAACCCCGACCAGTCTATCAACCAGTACACCGACGAGTGCGCCAAGAACCTGGGCGGCACCATCAAGGTGACCGGTTTCGTGCGCTGGGCTCTGGGCGAGACCGCGTAACCCACGCTTTTCGCCACATAGCCAGCGAATCGCAAACGCTGCGGGCCGCTCCTTCGCCTTGCATCCGCTTTCATGCTGCGACATCGGCCGTCGATGCCGCAGCGGAAGCGGCCGCAAGGCACGGGGCGGCCCGTTTTCCTTTCTCGGGCCATTATCGCTTCTGCGCGTCCGCGAATGCGTTGATACGTTTGCTTTCATCGTGAAGGCCCGCCTTGCGCGGGCCTTCGCTTTATAATGGGCTTTCGCAATCTAGTTCATCCAGGGGGGTTTGCATGTCTGAGAAAGAGATCATCGTCGTCGAGGGCAACAACGTCCTTTCCGGCGAGGTGAGGGTTTCCGGCGCGAAGAACTCGGCTTTGAAGCTCATTGCCGCCTCGCTTTTGGGTCAGGGCGCCTCAACGCTGCACAATGTGCCCCTTATCAGCGATATCGTCGTCATGTCGGAGGTGCTCGAGTGCCTCGGCGCCACCGTCGAGCGCGACGGCCACACCATGGTCATCGACACCGCTCAGGTCACGTCCCATGAAACACCCTACGAGCTGGTGTCGAAGATGCGCGCGTCCATTAGCGTGCTCGGCCCGCTGGTGGCGCGTTTCGGCCAGGCGCGCGTGGCCATGCCCGGCGGCTGCCAGATCGGTGCCCGCAAGATCGATATGCACCTGGTGGGTCTTGAGGCCCTGGGTGTGGAGTTCACCGTGGACCACGGGTACCTGAACGCCTACACGCCTAACGGCCTGCACGGCGCCGATGTCACATTGGAGTTCCCCAGCGTCGGCGCCACGGAGAACTGCCTTATGGCCGCCATTACCGCTCATGGCACCACCTGTATCGAGAACGCCGCGCGTGAGCCTGAGATCGTCGATTTGGCGAACATGCTCAATGCCATGGGCGGTAAGGTCAGCGGCGCCGGCTCGTCCATCATCCAGGTGGAGGGCGTGCCGCTTGAAAGCCTGCATCCCTGCGAGCACACCACGGTGGGCGATCGCATCGAGGCCGGCACCTTCTTGGCGGGCGGTGCGCTCACGGGCGGCCCGGTCACGGTGCGCGGCATCGACCCGTCGTACCTGCATATGGCTATCATGAAGCTGCGCGCCATGGGCTGCTGCGTCGAGGCAGGGGAGGATTGGATCACCTGCAGCCGCAATCAGCCGCTGCAGCCCACCGATATCCAAACGCTTCCGCATCCAGGCTTCCCCACCGACCTGCAGGCCCAGTTCATGCTGCTGTGCAGCTTGGCCCACGGTACCTCCATGGTCACCGAGAACGTCTTCGAGAATCGCTTTATGTTCGCCAGCGAGCTGGCGCGCATGGGCGCCGATATCACCATCGAGGACCATCATGCGCTCGTGCGCGGCGTCAACGACCTGCAGGGTACCGACGTGTCCTCCACCGACCTGCGCGCCGGCGCGGCGTTGGTGCTGGCGGGCATCGTGGCTGAAGGCGAAACCCGCGTGCGCAACATCAAGCACATCGACCGCGGCTACGAGGACTACTGCGGCAAGCTCTCCCAGCTCGGCGCGAACGTGTCGCGCCGCCAGGTTGGCGCGGCCGAATAGCCGGACGGGAGCGTCATGGTCAGGAAACGCAAGGACATCACGCAGATCAACTCCAAGCTCACCTCGCGCCGCATGCGCAGCGCAACCTTGGGATCGCACGTCCCCAGGGTGCGCCCGGCGCATATGAACGCCGACCAGGTGGGTTTCTCCAGCCCGCGTAGGCAGAAGCGTGCGCAGCGCGGCTACGTGAGCAACGTCATGCCCAGCGCCCAGGGCCCGCGAAGCCGTACCGGTTATGCCAGAGGGCTCGAGTTCTCGCCGGGGGTCAAGCGCCGCACGCTCGCGAAGCGCGTGGGCATCGCCGTGGCGGTGGTTGCCGTGTTGGCGGCCGTGGCGTACGGCGTGGGCTCGTTCACCCTCATGGGAAACCTTAACGGCAAGCTGGCGCTCAAGGATTCCGATGCCGCCAAGGCGCTCACTGCCGTGAAGTCCGGCGATCCGTTCTACACGCTCGTCGTGGCCGAGCTCGATACCCCGGGCATGCCGAACTCCGCCGAGGGCCCCGATGCCCTAGCTCTGGTGCGAACCGATTCCTCGGGTAAGAACGCCTGTATCATCAGCATCCCCGCCGATGTGCAGGTGTCGCTGAAGGACGGCAAGTATTACCCCATCAGGCAGGCGAGCGTGCGCGAGAGCGATGCCAGCCTGGTCGGCGCCGTTGCCAACTTCGCCGACGTGAAGATCTCGCATGTGGTGAAGATTGACGCAGCTGGCCTGGTGCAGCTGGTGGACACGCTCGGCGGCGTGGATGTGGACCTTTCCGAAGAGGTGGACGATCCCAATGCCGGCAGCGTGTACTTGCCTGCAGGCGCTCAAACCCTCACCGGCGAAGGCGCTCTAACGCTGGCGCGCGCCACGAACTTCTCCTCGCCTAGGCAAACCCAGGCGGAAAATCAGCGCAAGCTGCTCGAGGCGGTGTCGTTGCGCATGGTGTCGGGAGGCAAGTCCAGCTTGGTCGGCCTGCTCGACCAGCTGCAGGGCGCCTTCGGCACCGACATGGGCTCAAGCGATGCGCTGTCTTTGGCCGAGAGCCTCAAGGGCATGAGCACCGACTCCGTCACGGGCGCCCTCGTGCCAGGCTATGTCACGCAAAGCGACGGCCAAGATGTGTTCGCGGTTTCGAACTCCTCATGGACCGAGATGATGGACCGCGTCGATTCGGGACAGGAACCCGCCGAGCAGACGCAGGCTGCCACCACCGACCCCGGAAGCTTCACCATCACGCTGAAAAACGGCGGCGGCATCACGGGCGCGGCGGCATCCATGGAGTCGACGCTCACCTCGAAGGGCTTCAAGGTCTCGGAGACGGGCAACACCGACACCTCCGTGTACAGCGAAACGCTGGTCATCTACAACTCCAGCGACGCGCAGCCGGCTGCGCAAACCGTGCTCGATGCCATGGGGGTGGGTCGCTTGGTGCAGAACACCGGCGCCTATTCGTTCGGCACCGATGTGCTGGTTATCCTCGGCAAAGACTGGAAACCATCATCGTAACCCCATCCAAACGCCCGATGGCCCCATCGGACGCTGTGGTAGAATCGCTCATGATGAACAAAAGACCGAAAGGCAAAGGAGAACCCCATGGTTGAGAAGACCGATGTTGCAGCAGTGCTCGAGCTCATCCGACCCAGCCTGCAGGCTGACGGCGGCGACGTGAAGCTCGTCGACGTCGACGAGGACGGCGTGGTCACC
>OGCM01003693.1_pt1 | contig 11433 bp, 11 predicted proteins | sample 1570151 | NCBI WGS metagenome assembly OGCM01 (sample SAMEA4370582, study PRJEB24528) | human gut metagenome
TAAGTGAAGGTATCTTTTTGATCAAAATAACCGGCGCTTATTCCAGTTTTCACCGACGCTGTTGTGCCCGATTGCCGCACGTTCACCTTAAAGCTGGGGCCGGTCAACACATACTCGTCCTTCTGGGTGGGGTGATACTTCACGCTCTTCACTGTGCATTGATAGGTCCCCGCGTCTGCACGATTCGTCAGGCAGGTATCGAAGGTGTATACAGCGCGCTTTCCGTCAGGGTCGATCTTCACTGAACTTCCATGTAGGGTGGTGCTCCATGTCTTTCCATCTTTATCCACAAATTCAAATTCAGCAGACAGATCGTTTTGACTAAGGGTGCCGCTCTTGGAGGCGAAAACCTCCAGCGTGATGATGCCCTTATCTTCCGCCCGGTACACAACGTTATAGCTGGAATCCATCTCGCCCAGCCGGATAGGAATTTCAGCGATGCGCACGCTTGTAAGCTCCTTGACGGTCAGGTCCGTGACCCATGCGCTGTTGAAACTATTCTTAAACTGCATACCCTCGGACAGTATGTCCTTCACGGTCATGCCCTCGACGGTCACCGTCAGGTTTTTGATCACACCGTCACCCACCGAATCGGTGAGCTTTGCGGCAGCACTGACCGTCAACTGGTCGCCGCATCGGACACATCTGCCAACAGCTTGACCTCCGCGCCGTCCGCCGCCGCGTTCAGGGCGGTTTGCAGGGCGCTGTAATAAGCGGTCTCACCGTCCGCCGTCACCGTGGCCACCATCGCCAGCCCGCAGATGGTACACTGATTATTCTCCACAGTGGTGTGGGGGCACTCTTCGTTGCAGTATTTGCAGAAGCCGTTTTCGTACTCGTGCTGTTCACAGAGCACGACTTTTACGTTGGTGATGGTCGCGTTGCTGGACGTGATCTGTTCATTATAATACAAGGTGTGGTCCTGCGAAGTGCTCATGCTCTCGAACCGATAGCCCGGTTTCAGTATATCTCCCAAGCGGATAGAATTTACCGTCCAGGCTCCGCCTCCGAATTTGATTGTCTCAAAGGAGCCACCCGCAAGCTGGTACTTCTCGCTGATATTCTGGTAAGGGTATAGACTGAGTGTACCGACACGTCCCGCACAGCCGGGCTCCACGGTCACCTTCCAAGAGACTGCATCCAGCGTTTCAACACGTCCCTTAAATTCTGCTGGTAATACTACATTCGATGTTAATGTCCCATCCAGATGTGAACGCTCACTACCAAAGACAGTGACCGTTCCACTTTTGATCGTCAAATCACCGGAAAAACAATAATCCTTCAAATCAAGTGCTAAGGGTTTATTTTCATCAGCCGATACTCCTGTCTCGACGTCTCTCAGCAGGGTTATTGTAGTTGCATCCTTGTAAAGCACCTCCCTGACTGCATCTACAAGGCTATCATAGAAACACTGATTATCAGTCTTAAAGGCCATTTGATAGCCGCAGACAACGCATTGCCCATTGTCTTTATTTATCTCTTTGTGGCTGCAAGTAAAGCCGCAGGCGCAGGTGTTGCCCGTTGTGATGCTGTGCTTGTGGGCCACCACGGCCATGTTTTCGGCGGACGCGTTCGTGGTATAGACATCGGGCACATAGCCGTCGCCCAGCTTCACGCCGCCCGTCGCGTCATAGGTACACTGCACAAAGGCCGTGCCGTCGGGCAGATAGTCCGACAGTTTATTGTCAAAGGGGACGCTCAGGCCGTAAATCAGCGTCACACCCTCAGCCAGGTTCAGGTCGCCGCTTTCCAGAACGATGGCGGGGATGCAGTTCGAATTATTGAGAGGACTGCCCATAACGAGCATATCTTCTCCAAGGGTCAGACTTCCGCCCTCCACCACGATACCGTAGCTTGCGGTTCCGCCGCTGGACCCCTGATCGACGGTTCCGCTCTTCAGGGTCACGCTGCTGCTCTCCACCGTCAGGGGGGTATAGGCGGCGCTGGTACTGTTTGTGTCAGCATTCCACGTGTGTCCGTTCAAATCAATGGTGACCGTGCCGCCACTGACGACGACGTTCTCGGCCACATTCTTCACCAGCCGGACCTCTATCTCCGTGTTGTTCGCGGCAGCGATGGCTTCGGCCAGGGTCTTAAATTGGGCATCGCCGACCTTGGCCACAGTATCCGCCGCCGCGACGTCGGGATTCACGGCGTTGCAGTAAGTACAGTTGGACTGCTCGTTGTTGTCCACAAAGCTGTGGGGGGTGCATTTCTCTACGGTGAGGGTGTCTTCCGTCCTCTGATCATATCTTAAAGACGCATATGCGATGCGGTTTCCGTTTTGTTCAAAGCAATATCCATCTTTAAGGCACGCAACGATATAATCTACGCCTGCTTTGATCCCCTCAAATGTGCCGCCGCTGAACGTGGATTTTACGTCATTGTCTACAAAAATTGCCACTTCGCCGCTGCTATAGCTTTTAAACACACCGCCAGTAATAATGACCGTGCCGCCCATAACATTGCAGACCGTCGCTTTGGCATCTTGGTAAGCAGTGTTATTCTGCTTACCCGTATACTGATATGTCCCGCCGTTGACGGTCAGGGTGTTGGAACAGCTTCCGTTCTGATCTTCAAACACCCGCAGCCAGCCGTTGAGCTGGCCGCTATTATCGCCGCTGGAATCGTTCATGGTCAGCGACGCATTGGAGACAGTGTAATTATCGCCGCTTTTTGCGCCGATATCAAAGCTGCCGCTCAGGGTTTTGCCAGCCAGGTCGATGGTCAGGCTCTCCCCGTCACCGAGGGTGTAGACGTCCTCCTGGTCATTTTCGCCAAGGCTGGCGTTGGTCAGCAGCTTCACCGTGCCGCCGTTCTTCGCCGCGTCCAGGGCCTCTTTCAGCGTGGCATAGGACGTTTCGCCCACCTGGGCCACGGGCACGATCTCCTCGCCCTGCTCTTCGGGGTCCTGCTTTTCCAGGGCCACGTCCTGCTCCGCAGGGGCGGCCTGGGTGGTCACCTCCTGCGATGCGGGGGCGGGGTCCGGGTCCTGCTCCGCCCACGCCGTTGCGGGCAGCATCCCCAGGCACAGGGCCAGGGTCAGGACGATGCTCAATGCTCTTTTTTTCATACGCACTCCTCCATTGATCTGAACGCACATTCCCGTAGGGATATCCCTACGGGACAAGGGGGCGCCCCCTTGTCCACCGGTCTCGGTTACAGCATTTACTTATATTATACCTGTCAAATTCAAAATGTAGATCATTCCAAAGTATGAGACGGGCGGGGATTTTGGCTTGAAAATCGCCTTTATTTTCTATTTTAGATAAAATCAGGACTAGTACTCCTGATTCACTGATCACGAAAAAGCAAGTTCAAGACATCCTGATTTGCACGAAAAAGCAAGTTGGCGGACACAAGAAACCCCCGAAAGCCAAAATCGGCTTTCGGGGGGTGAACAAAATCTTTCTTGTTTTTATTTTTCCAGCAGCCAGTCGGTGAGATTTTTCACCCGGATGCCGTTATAGTTGCCCACCGTCAGGCGGTCAGCAGTCAGGACGATCTTTTCGTAATTGTCCCGGATCAGGGTCAGGGGGCGCAGCTCCCGCTGGAAGGTCTCCTCTGCGGTCATGTCCGCCGTCACCTGGTAATAGGTATACTCCCCCTGCTTCTCCGCCACAAAGTCCACCTCTGTGCTGCCCAGCCTGCCGATCATCACCTGATAGCCCCGGCGCAGCAATTCAAAATAGACGATGTTCTCCAGGGAGAAGCCCAGGTCATAGGTCCTGCGGGGCAGGATGTGGTTGCGCAGCCCCAGGTCCACGATATACAGCTTTCGGCTGGCCTTTAGCAACTGCTTGCCCACAATGTCAAAGCGCTCCGCCGGATAGAAGATGAAGGATTCCGTTAGCGCCTCCACATAGTCGTTTACCGTGTTGGGGGATATCTTTCTTCCGCTGGAGACCAGATAGTTGGTAATGCCGCGCACAGAGACAGGGCTGCCCACCACGCTGGCCAGATATTTGGCAATGGTCTTCAGCAGCGCAACGTCTGTGATCTTCCGCCTGCCGGGGTCACTCTCTTTGCGGGCCTGGCGGTCTTCAATGTCCTTGACGATTACCGTATTATAGATGCCCTCCAGATAGGTTTCCACCTTTTCCGTGGTCCGGTTCATCCTAGCTACATAGGGCAGCCCGCCGCTGCGCAGATACTCCGCAAAGCCCCGCTCCTCCTCCAGCCCCGTGACTGCCAGGAACTCCTTCAGGGACAGGGGCAGCATCCTGATCTCCACATAGCGCCCGGTCAGCAGGGTGGCCAAGTCGCCAGAGAGCATATAGGCGTTGGAGCCGGTGATATAGATATCCACATCCGGCTTGACATAGAGGCTGTCCACTACCTTTTCAAAGTCGGGGACCTTCTGTATTTCATCCAGGAAGATATAGGTGGTTTGTCCGGCCACCAGCCGCTGTTTCAAATAGGCATAGAGCTTTCGATAGTCCAGCAGTTCCTCGTATTCCAGCTCCTCAAAGTTCACGGACACGATCTGCTCCGCCGGGACGCCGCCGGCCTTCAGTCTGTCTTGATACTGTGATAGCAGGGTGGACTTACCGCAGCGCCGAATGCCCGTGACCACCTTGATGACCTGTTCCTCCCGCCACTGTTCCAGCTGGTCCAGATACTCTTTCCGCTCGACCAACGCCGTCACCTCCTAAAAGAAGTATTCTCATTATAGAATATAATATTCCAGCAGTCAATAAATGTTCCAAATTCGGAACAAAAATTTTTTGTTCAAAAATATATTCCGAAATCAGAATATATTTTTATGGAGACATAAGAAAACCCCGAAAGCCAAAGTCGACTTTCGGGGTTTGAACGTGCATTCTGAAAAAATCAGCGCTTGGAGAACTGGGGGGCGCGACGGGCGGCCTTCAGACCGTACTTCTTGCGCTCCTTCATTCTGGGGTCGCGGGTCAGCAGGCCGGCGGCCTTCAGGATGGGACGATACTCCTCGTTGACCAGCAGCAGAGCGCGGGCAACGCCGTGGCGGATAGCGCCGGCCTGGCCGGTGACGCCGCCGCCGGTGACGGTGGCAACGATGTCCACCTTGCCCAACTGCTCAGTGGCGGCCAGGGGCTGACGGACCAGCAGCTTCAGGGTCTCCAGACCGAAGTAGTCGTCGATGTCACGGCCATTGATGGTGATGGCGCCGGTGCCGTTCTGGAACAGGTGGACGCGGGCCACGGAGGACTTCCGGCGGCCAGTGCCATAGAAATAAGGCTTCTTGCTCTTATACATACTTCGTTACCTCCTCTTACTCGGCGGCCCAGACTTCGGGCTTCTGGGCGGCGTGCTCATGCTCGCCGCCGCGATAGATGTGCAGACGAGACAGGGAGTCTTTGGTGATGACGTTGCGGGGCATCATGCCGCGGACAGCCAGCTTCATGGCCAGCTCGGGCTTGCTCTGCATCAGGGTGCGATACTTGACCTCTTTCAGGCCGCCCACCCAGCCGGAGTGAGTGCGGTAATACTTCTGATCTAGCTTCTTGCCGGTCAGAACGGCCTTCTCGGCGTTGATGACGATGACAAAATCACCGCAGTCAGCGTGGGGAGTGTACTCGGGCTTGCGCTTGCCGCGCAGCAGGTCGGCAGCCAGGGCCGCGGTCTTGCCCAGGGGCTTGCCGGCGGCGTCCAGGACATACCACTTACGCACGATGTTCCCCTTGTTTGCCATAAACGTGGACATAGGTGAAACCTCCATTTTCCTATACTTTACTTTTATCTCAACCAATTCTGGTCGCTGATACAAAGATAGCGCCCCGACGCTGTGTGATCGGAGCGTCTTGTATTATAGTACGGTGGCAGCCGGGTGTCAACGGTCTTTTTGCGAAATTTTGATTTATCTCGATGAATTCTCTTGTTTTCTCTTATTCTCTCTTGTTTCCTCTTGATATCTAACTTTCAATTTTCATTTTTCTTTTTAAATTTTTTTCGAAGAGCCCAGTTTTGGCCCGGAATTTTCTTATATATAAGGAGCGCGCACCAGCCTATCCCTGCGGTATGCGCTGGGCGTCTGCCCTGTGGCCTTGCGGAAGCAGACGCAGAAGTGGCTGAAGCTGTGGAAGCCAACCGCTTCCGCAATGGCGGAGATGCTGCTGTCGCCGTCCTCCTCCAGCAGCTCCCTGGCCCGTTCCATGCGGCATTGGGACAGTAGGTCGGTGTAGGTCTTTCCATAGGTCTTTTTAAATTGCCGACAGAAATATGCCTCGCTGCATCCGCACAGCCTGGCCATGTCCCCCAAGGAGATGTCCTCGGCATAGAACTGCTCGATATAGGCGTGGGCGATGTTCATGCGGTTTCTGGAAAACCGCTCCCGCCCGTTGTCCTGCTGGATCATCCGCTTTAAAAATTCGGTGGTGCTCTCCTGGAGCTTGGCGATGGTCCCGGCCTGAAACACCCGCTGGATCATAATGACCAGCCGCTGAGACAGGTCGTTGGCGTCCATCCCCAGGCGGATGCAATACTGCATCACCTCTGACAGCACCAGCACCACATAGGAGCGGATGTAATTTTCGTCCGCCATGATGATGGACAGCCGCTGAAACAGGTGGTCCACATATTTCTGGCACAGCTCCGGCCTTCCGGCGCTGATGGCCACGGAAAACCGCTTTGCGATGGCCGCCACCTCGTTCTGGCGGACCACGTTTTCCGCCGCTTTCTTCTCCTGGGGGCGGAGCACCTGGGCATAGCCCACGGCGAAGGACCCGCTCAGGGCCTGAAAGGACTGCTCATAGGCCCGCCAGGCCAGGGCCTGGGACCTGCAATAGCGGCTCACGCCGATGGACACAGAGAAGGTGGTGTTGGCCATGATGTCGTCCCGCAGCATCTGCGCGCAGCAATAGGCATAGTCCTCCGCCGCCTGGGGCGCCATGTCCGCGCACTCCAGCAGCACCACCACCTTGTCCGTCCCGATGAGCGTGGCCGCCACCGAGGCCGGGTGCAGCCGCCCCAGGGCCTCCCGTGTATGATTGAGCAGGCTGCGCTTGAGCTGATACCGATAGGCGTTGTCCCGCTTCTGGCAGATGTTCCAGAAGTTATCAAAGATCATGGTCAGCACAAAGTGGGTGTTGCGGATGAAACCCAGCCGGTCCAGCACCGGCTGTATCCTGCGTATCCGCTCCGGGTGGTTATAGATCACGTTGTTCACATACTCCGAGGAAAAGATATCCCGATACACGTCCAGGTCAAAGCCCGGCAGGCCCGTGAGGTATGCGTTGATCTCCCGCTCCAGCCGCTCCGTCTCTCCACCCATGTTCCGCCCGCCCTTTCTTTTTCGGCCTTTTTTCGCCTCTATAACAGCAGTATACTTCCCCCTGTCAAGAATGTCAAAAAAACGAAAATTTAAGTCAAATCAAAATATAGGATATTTTGTCTCTTCAGCGTATCATATGGACAAAGAAAGGGGTGGCAGCCACATCGCTTCTTATCATTCAAACTGACCAGACAACGCCGGATCATACCGGAGCATGGAGGTATCCTTATGTTTTACGAGCCTAAAAAGAACGACCACGGTCTGTCCAAAAACCCCTTCAAATCCTGCACGGTCCCCCGGGTCATCGGCTGGATCTCCACCAAGAATGAGGACGGGAGCGACAACCTGGCCCCCTACAGCCAGTTCACCAACCTGACCTTTGACCCCCCCATGGTCATTTTCGCCGCCGCACCGGCGAGTTCGTCTATAACATGGTTTCTTACGATCTGAAGGACGCCATGAACGCCTCCTCTATTGCCAAGCTGCCCGAGGGCTATGCCGACAAATTTGAGTATTCCGGCGTGACCAAGGCCCCCAGCCAGCTCATCGACGTGGCCCGGGTGGCCGAGTCCCCCATCCAGTACGAGTGCAAATACGTCACCACCTTCCGCCTGCCCGCCAATGGCGGCATCTCCACCATCGACTGCATCGTGGGCGAGGTCATCGGCATCCACATCAAGGACGAGGTCTTCACCCCCGACGGAAAGGTGGACATCTGCAAGATCCGCCCCGTGGCCCGCCTGGGCTATTTCGACTATACCGTGGTGGAGAAATCCTTTGAGATGCCCGCCCCCCGCGTGTCCCCCAAGGACCAGGTGCTGGTGGACAAGGGTCTGGAGGGAAAGGTCTAAGTTTCGGCCTGATCTGCAATATCCCCGTACCTTTCAGCCATCCGTTTCCGGCCTCCCCAAAGCCGGAGGCCGGGACGGACGTTTATTCAAAGGGAGTGGAGAGAGTGAATAAAAATCGTACCTCCAGCATCGTCCAGTTCGTCCTGTTCAGCTTCATCGGCGTGTTCATGTTTTTCGCCCAGATCACCGTGGGCGACAGCCACGGTATCCCTATTGATATTTTGACCAACGCGATCATCAGCGGCCTGGGCCCCGCGGCCAATTATCTGGCCCTGCTGCTGGTGGTCCTGGGGGTGGCCTGGCCCTTTATCAAGAAGACCTGGAACCGCAGCGTCACCGACATCATCTTCACCTGCTTCAAAATTTTCGGCCTGGTGGCCGCAGTCATGGTCTGCTTTAACTTCGGGCCCGAGGTCATCCTCAATGCGGACAACGGCCCCTATCTGTTCAACAGCCTGGTCAAGCCCACCGCTCTGATGATCATCATCGGCGCGCCCCTGCTCTGCCTGCTGGTGAACTATGGCTTTGTGGACTTCATCGGCGTATTCGTCCGCCCCCTCACCCGGGTGTTGTGGAAGACCCCCGGCCGGTCCGCGGTGGATGCCGTCTCCTCCTTTGTGGGCAGCACCTCCATGGGCCTTCTGTTCACCAACCAGATGTATGTAAACAACAAATATAACGCCAAGGAGGCCAGCATCATCGCCACCGGCTTCACCACCGTGGCCATCTCCTTTATGGTCATCGTGGCCCGCACCCTGGACATCTCCGACTATTGGATGCTGTATTTCTTCGTCACCCTGCTGATCACCTTCCTGTGTACCTCCGTCACCTGCCGCATCTATCCTCTGAGCAAAAAGCCGGAGACCTATTACGACCCCGAGAAGGAGGGCGGCATTCAGGAGTCCAGCGAGGGCGGCATGTTCACCCGGGCCATCGACGAAGCGGTCTCCGCCGTGGAATCCGCCGGAAACCTGCTGACCAACATGAAGAGCAGTCTTGTCAGCGGCATGAATCTGCTGCTGGAATTTGTCCCTCTGCTGATGGGCATTGGCCTGGCCGCCCTTGTCTTGGCTGCGACTACCCCGGTGTTTGAGTGGTTCGGCTATATCTTCTATCCCTTCACCAAGCTGATGGGCGTGCCTGACGCGGCCCGTGCGGCCCAGGGTGTTGGCATGGGCCTGGCCGAGATGTTCCTGCCCGCCATCTTCTGCGTCAGCAGCGACCTTCAGACCCGGTTTTTCATCGCCATCATCTGCATCATCCAGATCATTATGTTCTCCACCACCATCCCCATGGTCCTGGCCACCAAGATTCCCTTGACCGTAAAGGACATGGTCATCGTGTGGTTTGAACGTACCATTGTCGGCATCATCCTGGCCGCGATCGCTATGCACATTTTTATTGCGTGATACTTGCTATGATAAAATACATTCCCCATCCTGTTTTCGCAGGATGGGGAATGTGTCATTTTATCTATTCCAACCCCAAAAAGAAGTCGTCATAGGTACAGTCATAAATCTGTTTTAAGGCAATGAGCACGCTGGCGCGGATGTTCAGTTCCCCTGCCTCGTATTTCGCGTAGGTGGTGCGGCCAATGTCGCAGCCCATGCGCTGGAGCTGGACACACAACTTCTCCTGGGACAGGCCGTGCATTCCCCGCAGGCGGCGGAGATTATCGCCCATATTTCGGTCCCGCCGAATTTTTTGCTCCATCCCCTCACCACCATGCCAGATGTTTTGACCACTATTGGTTGCAACTACTGACATTTTATGCTATACTAAGCAAAAAGATTGTCCGTGATACTGGTCAATTTTTAAGGAGTCTAAACTGGATAGGGAGGAGCACTCATGGCTGATTATCAAAAAATGTACGCTGTCCTTTGTTGCGCAATAGACCAGGTGATTGACCCGTTGGAGTGCATCCCCTTAGCCTATTCTTCAGCAAATATTCTTCGTTCCGCCCTGCAAGAGGCGGAAGAAATTTATATTCAGACGTCGATATACTCTATAAAGTGATTTAGAGCATAAAAACACCCGGAAGTACAACGAAATCGCTGCACTTCCGGGCGCTTTTTATTTCTCACTGCACATGCACATGGTCATTGATATGCTTCATGCAATAGCAGTAATAGCCGTTGCATTTGGAGCAGTAGCGGAACTCCATGTTGGGGTCGTCGGCGTCGGTGATGCCGCAGACGGCGCATTTGTGGAGGTAGCCCTTGCGCTGCTGGATGTCCTTTTGGGCCTTTTTGAACTGGATGGTCTGGTGGCTGGTGCGATAGGCCATCCGCTCCCGGCTGCGGCCCAGCATGGCCATCGCGTCGTCCCAAAAGAAGAGCAGATAGTTCACCACGGCCACCACGGGCATCAGCGCCCAGGCCCACAGGCCATACCGGGCGAATTTGCACATGTCATACGCAGACAGCGCCAGCTCGGCCCAGGCCAGCCACTTGGCCTTCAGGGGAATGATGCCCCACAGCAGGACCTGCATGTCCGGGTACAGACTGGCGATGGCGTAGAACATGGACAGGTTCGCATAGGTCATGGAGACGCTGCTGTTGAACACAAAGCCCAAAATCAGGTTCAGCACCACGCCGGTGAAATAGAACACGTTGAAGCGGGCGGTGCCCCAGCGGCGCTCCAGGGCCGTGCCCAAAAAGTAATAGAAATAGGTACCCATCACAAACCACAAAATGGTCAGGGGGCGGCTGGCGTCAAAGCTAGTCACGGGGATGAAAACAAAGCTAAGCAGCCGCCACACCTGGCCGTGGAGCACGGCGCTGGGGGAGAACATCAGGGCCCAGGTGGCGTAGCCCCGGGTGAAGATGTCCAGCACAAAGACGACGACGTTGCCGATGGCGATGTATTTCATCAGCTCTGAAAGGCCGAAGTTGGGGTGGTCATAGCAGAACCGGTCCAGCCAGCGGGAGATGGCTTTCATGGACATGCCTCCTCTTTCTTGTATAATATCACGATGCTGTAGGATGTTCTCCGCCCCCTGCGGGGGCGAGAACGCGTTCGTGTTCAGAAGACTTTAAAAAATATTCTACCCGCTTTCAGGGGGAAAGTCTATATCTAAACTTTTTTTGCCCGGGGAAATGTGATAAGATAGTCCGGCAAGCATAAGCCGCCTGTTTTCGCGCGGCAGACTATATATTAAGGAGAATCCGCCATGAGTATCGTCAAAGACCCCAGTCTGGCCCCCTCCGGCCGCCAGAAGATCCAGTGGGTGCGGGACTTTATGCCCGCCCTGTCCGGCATTGAGGAGCGCTTCCGCCGGGAGAAGCCCTTTGCTGGGCTGACCATCGCCGTGTCCGTCCATCTGGAGGC
>OGCM01003696.1_pt1 | contig 11410 bp, 9 predicted proteins | sample 1570151 | NCBI WGS metagenome assembly OGCM01 (sample SAMEA4370582, study PRJEB24528) | human gut metagenome
GAGTAATATTATCTTACATCAGTTTGAAGGTTTACACAAACTTTGGGATACTCCCAAAGGACTTCCTTCTCCATATTTCATATATAATAAGTTATTCAATATTCTCAAGATACTTCTGAACCATTTCATCCTCGCCTAAATCTATATGCTTCAATACAAAATCATACAAAGGCTGCACAACATCCGCATCTTCTTCCAATTCATCTACAATTTGGTCAAAAGATTTATTTTTATGAACCTTTTTTAGGATTAATTTAAGTTTAGTGACTATTTGTCCTTGTAATCTACCCTCTAATCTGCCTTCCTGACGACCTCTTTCCTCTAATTTTTCGAGTGCCTTACACATATTCACGCTACCTCCTTTTTCTTCTGATTCCACAGCATCATTGATCAATTTTTGTGATTCTGTAATACAGCCAATAACCATAGCTAATTCTGAAGATATATTTTCATCTTTAAATATATCAGTGATTTTATCATATTTTTCGTCGAAAATAAACCTACTGATATTAAATATTTTATCAACATCATTATTATGAAATTTTAAATGCTCACTCTTCCTAAGTTCGATCAAGTTGAATTTATAATCGGAAATCAAAGGCTTAAAAGCATCAGGAATTTCTAACATATCAATTAAGGAACGAGGACCATCCCACGGAGTTTCACCATAATAAATACAAATGGTAAGTACGCTATGTAATCGGTCAGTTTTCTTCATTTTAGATAGAAATTCGTCTGGTGTTCCATGAGGTTTTTCATCTTTATATTTTTTTGCAATTTCATTATATTCTTTGAGATATGAAAAAGCATCTCCAAGCATATGTCGAAGTGGCATTGCATAGTGGATCTTTGCTTGATTTTCAATTCCAAGGATTACAAAATCAACGCCATAAGCAGATTTTTTGACAACATCAACAATCTTTTTTACAGTCTCAGCATAACCATGAAATTGTAATAAAGAAGAAATGTCAGTATCGACTTCTGTAAGATCATCTGGATTCAATTCTGGATTTCCATCAAAGAAACATGCATTGAAAAGATCTGCAAAGCGATTATTATCTTTCCAGAAGTTTTTCAGAATGGTATCGGGTGTTATTTTGCTCTTTACTTTTGTCATATGTGTATTGTGCCTCCTTTAAGTGATACAAATGGACAGGTATTGATCTGATTATGTGGAAATGAAAAATTAGAATTGCAATATAGAATATACATGCCCAATGATAGATAGTTTGTAAAATGATATTAACAAGAATAATCTGCAATGTCAATATATGGAAAACAAAAACGTAAATAAAAACTTTCTTTTTCTGCGATCTCATCATATAATAAAACAGAATGTACAAGAAAGAAGGGGAGCCAAATGAAAGACCTAGACGCAATGGATTCTATGGAGAAGATGCTGATCCAGAAAACATATCAAAGACAAGCTCCGATCAACGGCAGCTTGGAATTATTACCACTTTGCAATATGAACTGCGATATGTGTTATGTTCGTTTATCTAAGGCAGAGATGGAACAAAAAGGCCGTTTAAGAACCAAAGAAGAATGGATCAAACTGGCTCATCAGATGAAGGATGCAGGAACATTATTTCTGTTATTGACAGGAGGAGAGCCGTTATTATTTCCGGGATTTAAGGAAGTATATATCGAACTGCAGAAGATGGGAATGATTCTTACGATCAATACAAATGGAACGCTGATCGATGAAGAATGGGCAGATTTCTTCCAGAAATATAAGCCGAGAAGAATGAATATTACTTTGTATGGAGCAGATGATCAGGCGTATGAGCAGTTATGTCATTATCCAGGTGGATTTCAGAAGACGGTCAATGCAGTCAGGCTGCTAAGAGACAGGGAGATTGATGTAAAGATTAATGGAAGCATCACTTCAAAGAATGAAGAGGATATCAGGAAGATTTTAGATATTGCAAATGATTTGGATACAGCCGTGAACCTTGATACCTATATGTATCCGGCAAGCAGAGAAAGAAGTAAACCATTTGATGAACAAAGCCGCATGAATCCAAAGGATGCAGCGATGGCGAAGAAGTTGATCTTTCAACATCAATGGGGTGAAGAAGCTCTTAGAGAATATCAGGATCATGTGATCAGCATGGTCGAAGATCATCCGCAAAATATGCAATACAGCAGGCACATTTCATGCCTTGCAGGCAATTGCTCTTTTACGGTCAATTGGCAGGGGATGATGTGTCCATGTGTGATGCAAAGTCAACCAGAAGTGAATGTATTTGCAGAAGGTTTTCAAAGAAGCTGGGAAATGATATCAGCACAGACGAAAGAGATTTTAATTAATGAAAGGTGTATAGAATGCAAATATCGTCCAATCTGTAATACATGTGCGGCGGCAGCTTTATTAGAAACAGGAGATTATGAAGGAATTCCGGAATATATCTGTGAGTATACAAAAGAATTTTACAAAATTATGAAGGAAAGAAGGTGATGATCACATGATGGACAATGAAAATCAAAATCAACCAAATCAGAAGATATCGTTTGAGTCATTAGATATACTGATCGGGAAATGGCGAGATGGAACATTTTCAGAGATCATTGACGACTGGAAATGGATCTTTTCCTACAGCAAACGATATAAAGGAGCGATCGCTTTCTACACGATCCTTGGTATTTTCAGCACATCCATGGGATTGGTTGGAAGTGTGGCAAGTAAATATATGATCGATATCATCACAGGATATCAGATGAGTAAGTTGTGGATCATGGTCTTGATCACACTTGGAAGTGCATTTTTTAGTCTTACGATTGGAAATGTGATTGGACGTATTTCTACAAAATTGAGTATCTATATCAATAATGATATTCAGGCGGATATTTTTGATAAGATCATCGATGCCGACTGGATGGAGATTAATCAATATAGTAATGGAGATGTTTTGAATCGTTTTAACAGCGATGTCAATACGATCAGTGGAAATGCGATCAGCTGGCTGCCGACGATCATTATAGCAGTTTACGACTTTGTCGCAACATTTGCGGTTATCTGGCATTACGATAAGATCATGTCATTATTGGCATTTGCAAGTGCACCATTTATGCTTTTGATGTCGAAGTTCCTTATTTCCAAGCAGAGAGAATATGGGAAGAAAGTGCGGGAAATGAGTAGTGAGATGATGACATTTGAAGTCGAGACATTCTATAATTTTGATACGATCAAGTCCTTTGGGATTTCTTCTTTATATGGAAAGAAGATGAGAAACTGGCAGGAGAAGTTTAAAGATATCAGTTTAAAGTATAACATGTTTACGATCAAGACGAATATCGTTATGTCGATCATAGGAATGGTTGTTCAGTATGCAGCATTTGGATATTGTCTGTTCCGACTTTGGACAAGAGATATTTCTTATGGAACCATGACTTTATTTTTACAACAGAGAAGTAACTTAAATGGGGCATTTAACAATCTGGTATCGATCATACCAAACTTTTTGAACAGTTCGATCTCTGCACATCGTATCAGAGAGCTTGCACAGCTTAAGAAAGAAGTTCATATTCCAGAAAGCTCTGAGATGGATGCTTATGTGGAAGATGGGTTCGAGGTGAAGATGCGGGATGTGGATTTTTCTTATATCGAAGGAAACCGTGTTATTACAGATTCTGCATTTATGGCTAATCCGGGCGAGATCGTTGCGTTGGTTGGTCCTTCTGGAGAGGGAAAGACAACGATGATCCGTTTGATCTTAGGTTTGATCCATCCGGAAAAAGGAGAAGCATATTTAAGGGCTTCAAATGGGAAGCAGGTGGAGATGAATGCAGATACCAGACATTTATTTGCCTATGTACCACAGGGAAATACAATTCTTTCTGGCACGATCGCGGAAAATTTAAGAATGGTGAAACAAGATGCAACAGAAGAAGAGATGATCGAGGCATTGAAGATTTCCTGTGCGTGGGATTTCGTAAAGAATATGGAAGAAACGATTTATACCAAGATTGGAGAGCGAGGACGAGGATTTTCGGAAGGACAGGCACAAAGAATTGCGATTGCAAGGGCTGTTTTAAGAGATGCACCGATCTTATTGTTAGATGAAGCAACATCGGCACTTGATGTAACAACGGAACGTAAAGTTTTAAGAAATATCATAAAACAACGCCCAAATAAAACATGCATCGTGACAACCCATCGTCCGAGTGTTTTAAATATGTGTCAGAGAGTTTATCGTGTTATGGAAACACAGGTTACAGAATTGTCAGAAGAAGAGTCAAGCAAAATGGCGATGGATTTTTAGGGCACAGGTTGTCCGAAGATGCAGGATTCATTGACCGCAGATAGAAAAAAAGATATAATAAGACAAGAATAACGGCATAAGGGGGAAGCTGAATGAAGAAGAGTGGATGGAAGATCATTCTTGGAGTTGCAGTACTAGTCTGTGTGATCTGTCTTGGAAGATTCGGATGGGTCAAGTATCAGGACTATAAGACAGAACAGGCAAGAAAAGCAACATTAAAAGAGATCGCAAGCACAGAATTTACTGGTGAGAACGAAGGAAAAGAGCCGGAGAAAGTTCCAGCTGGAGTCAAACATGGACAGAAGATCAACTTTAAGAAGCTGATCAAGATCAACAGTGATATCTATGCATGGATCTACGTTCCAGGAACAAGAATTGATTATCCGGTAGCACAAAGTCAGGAATCAGACGATCATTATTTAAAATATAACTTTAAAAATGAGCCAGAGTTTGCAGGATGTATTTATACAGAGAAAGCGAATAAGAAGGATTTTTCAGATCCAAACACAGTATTTTATGGACATAATATGAGAAATGGATCTATGTTCCAGAATCTTCACAAGTTTGAAGATGAAGCATTTTTTAAGAAACACAAAGAAGTATATGTTTACACACCAAAGAAAACATACACATACACGATCTTTGCGGCATATAAGTTTGACGACAGGCATTTACTTAAGACATTTAATTTTAAGAATAAGAAGAAGTTTGAGAATTATTTAAGAAATGTCAAGAACATAAGAGACATGGGAAGTCATGTAAGGAAAGATCAGGAAGTTACAAGCAACGATAAGATTATCACGCTGAGTACCTGCGTAGGAGGACAGCCAAATAATCGTTATTTAGTACAGGCGGTGTTGACGGATGAAAGAAGTACAAAATAAGAACCATACGGATGAGGCTAAGAGATTAAATGAAGAATTGGATCAGAATCTGAAGGATCTCCAGCCAGAATCCAAGGAAGCATTTCAAGGCTTTGAAGTAAAAGAAGAAAAGAACGAGAAAAAGAAGAAAGTAAAGAAGAAAAAGACACCAAAACAGATCATAAAAAGAGTTATAATCGTATTAGCGGTGATCATTTTGCTTCCATGTGCAGCCATTGCTGGAATGTGGGCACTTGGAAAAGGCTCATTATTTGGAGGCAAGATGAAGATGTCAAAGAACGTAGATGGCGTAAAAGTCCAGAATCAGGGAGATTTGGTTATTTACAATGGACATAAATATCAGTATAATAAAGATATAACGAGTATCTTATTTATGGGTGTTGACCGAGATAAGATCAATACAGATGAAGAATACTTAAAGAAACACGGAGCAGGACAGTCAGATACCTTGTTTCTGGCAGCTGTGAATACTTCTACAGGAAAGATTTCACTGATCAATGTTCCTCGAGATATCATGGCGAACGTTAAGACATATGATGAGAATGGAAAGTATTCAGGAAGGAAACTTCGACAGTTATGTTTAGCCTATGCCTATGGGGATGGGAAAGCCAAGAGCTGTAAGAATGCTGTGGATGCAGTTTCCAAAGTGTTATATGGAATTCCTATCGATTCATATATGTCGATCAACCTCTCTGCAATCAGTGTATTGAATGATGCAGTAGGTGGAGTGAACGTTCAAGTGATCGGAGATCTGACAAGCGTTGATCCAACTCTGAAGGAAGGTGCGAATGTGACATTGCTGGGTGGTCAGGCAGAGACTTATGTAAGATCCAGAGAATTTGATCCACTGGATGCGAACATGGCACGTATGCAGAGACAACAGCAGTATATTACAGCATTTGCCCAGAAAGCATTACAGGAGATGAAGGGAGATCTTACATTGCCATTAGATCTTCTGAATCTTGTATCAGAGAATTCAGTAACGAATCTTTCAGCACCGAAGATCACGTATCTTGCAACGAAAGTTTCAGGAAGCAGTTTTTCATCTGACAATATCTACAGCATTGACTGTGACATCAAAGAAGGTGTGACAGGATATGCAGAATATTATCCGGATGAGACAAAATTATTTGAGATGATATTGAAGGTATTTTATACACAAATCAGTTAGAATCCAGTAAGGGGGGATTTAGCATGAAAAAGTTGATTATGATGGCAGCAACATTGATTATGTGTTTTGCTTTTTCACTAAGTGTTATGGCAGCACCAAGTCCTGAAGATGAGTATTATAATACGAGTACAGAACAGGAGAAGGTTGATGAGAAAACCCAGATTGATGATGATGAATTCGACAAGGATGAAAAACCAGCTAAGACGAAAACAACAACGACATCAACATCAACAACATCTGCATCACCAAAGACTAGTGATCAGGGAGCGCCAGTTACATTAGTATATGTATCACTCGCTGCAGCAGCATTAGCTGTATATGCAGCAAAACACGTCAAAGAACAGTATTAATCAAAAAACAAGGTGGATTCCTCCAGTCTTGATGGACTGGAGGAATTCTTTTTGCATATGGGATTTCTGAAAGGAAAATAAAATAGATGATCGATATACATACGCATATTTTGCCAGGATTGGATGATGGAGCGAGAGATATGGAAGATTCTCTATCTATGGCAGCATTGGCATTGAAAAGTGGTGTTCATACATTAGTTGCAACATCGCATGCCAATACAGGGGGATTTTTCAAAGAATATTCGATCGAAGAATATCTGCAAAGATTAGAAGCGTTTAGAAAAGCACTGGATGAAGTAAAGCTGCCATTAAGAGTATTCTCTGGAATGGAAATTTATATGACAAGAGAAGTTCCTCGGATGATCCGTGAAGGCAGATTGCTTTCATTGAATCAGACGGGATATTTTTTGACTGAATTTTCGTTTGGAATCGAGCAGGAAGAGATGGATGAGATGCTTCATGATCTGATGGAACTTGGAGTTACGCCAGTGATCGCACACCCAGAGAGATACCGGTGTGTACAGGAATCAGAAAGCGGTATCGCAAAGTGGAAAAACAGGGGATGTTTGTTGCAGGTAAACAGAGGGAGCATCTTTGGCAGATTTGGATCAGGAGCAAAACAATGTGTAGATCGTCTGCTGGATCAACATATGGTAACTTGTATCGCAAGTGATGCACACAAACCATATGAGCGGACAACCTATATGGCAGATATCAAAGAATATATGGAACAAGAATATTCTTTTGAATATTCAAAGAAATTGTTATATGATAATCCTAAGAGAATTCTTGAAGGAGAAAAGGTGGTACAATGAAGAAATTAAAATTGGTAAGTTTTGTGATATTTTGTATATCACTGGCAGCAAGTCTGATCTTCTGGTTTACACAGGTCAGAAAAGGAGACCGGATCGGACCGGTCATTACAATGGATCAGCAGGAATTGACAGTAGGGCTCAATGCTACCGATGAAGATTTTTTACAAGGAGTAAAAGCAGTTGATGAGAATGATGGGGATGTTACGGATTCTCTTGTAGTAGAAAGTGTTTCAAACTTTCTGGGAGGTGGACGGCGTCTGGTTGTATATGCAGCAGTAGACAGACATAATAACGTCAGTCGTGCAAACCGTATTGTACAGTATGAGGGTTATACATCACCAAAGTTTTATTTGAAGGAACCATTATGTTTTGAATCTGGAGGAGCTTCTAAGAATGAAGAATTATTAAAGAATCTTACGGTGAAAGATAAGATTGATGGTGATTTATCAAATCAGATAAAGATTTTGACAAACTCAGTAGTTGATCTGTATACACCAGGAGAATATCCGGTCAAACTTCAGGTAAGCAATAGTGCAGGAGACACGGTATCATTTCAGGCAACGATACAGGTTTATGATGCAACGGACAGATCAGAGATTCCTTTTATTCATTTGAAGAAGTATCTGGTTTATACGAAGAAAGGTGACAAACTAGATGCAGCATCTTACATATCTAAAGTGTGCATGGGAGGAGATTATGACTCGGATGTACCAGGAGATATTGGTAAGAGCAAAGTGAAGATCAAAGATGAAGTAGATTACGATACCCCAGGTTCTTATGAGATCACTTATTCAGTAAAAAGTGGAAAGAGCCGTACAGGAACGGTAAGACTGATCGTGATCATTACAGAATAGGAGGCCGGCAAATGAGCAGTGATAAACGAAATATATCAGTCAACGATTATGAAATGAATATTGATTTGTATAGTATCTTAAGAGATATCTGGAAATATGCAATAGTGATCCTGCTTCTGGCAGCATCTATGAGCTTGCTCTCTTATGTTTATGTCGGACGAAACTATCACAAACAGTATGAATCAACCAGTACATTTATCGTAAGCAGCAAAGGAAGCAACAATAGTGTATATTCAGATTTGAGTGCAACGTCTGAGATGGCGACAAAGTTTTCTGAGATTCTAAACAGTTCGATTTTACAAAAGAAAGTCGCAAAAGAGATGGATATGGATTATTTTCCAGGAAGTGCATCTGCAGAGGTAGTAAATGAAACCAATCTTTTAGTTTTGAAAGTTCAGGCAGATTCCCCAGAGATGGCGTTTCGTTTGAATAAGGCAATCATGAATAATTATTCTGTTGTGACAGATCAGCTGATCGGAAATGTTGTGCTGGATGTATTGCAGAAACCAACAGTGCCAAGTGGTCCGGTAAATAAATTTCAGCCAACAGCACTTATGAAGAAAACATTTTTAATGACGATCGTTGCGTTATGTGGATTGATCGCAATTTTGTCATTCTTAAAGGATACAGTGAGAAAACCAAAAGAAGTTTCAAGGAAACTTGATGCAAAGCTTTTGCAGACGTTATATCATGAGAAGATCTATAAGACATGGAAAGCAAGAATCCACCGCAAAAAGAGTCCGGTATTGTTGACAAATCCAGGAACAAGCTTTCAATATGTGGAGGATATGAAGAAACTTGCTCGTAAAGTCAGCAGTAAGATGAAAGAGAAGAATGCAAAAACACTTCTGGTTGCAAGTGTGGAAGAAAATGAAGGTAAATCAACAGTTGCAGCCAATTTAGCATTGGCACTTGCGGAAGAATCAGAGAAAGTATTGTTGATCGATGCGGATCTTCGCAAACCTTCACAATACAAGATTTTTGGATTGGATCAGGAAGAAATACAGCAGTTTGGAGAAGTATTGAATGGAAATGAACAGATAGATAATCTGGTAACAGATCTTCCAAAATCAGAATTGTTATTGATCGCAGGTTCTATGATCTATCCAAATTCTACAGAGATGATCGCATCACCGATCTTCCAGAAAATCGTAGAGTTCTTTAAGACAAAGCTGGATTACATTATTATTGATACACCACCAATGTCACAGGCGGCCGATGCAGAAGAGTTAGTAGACCTTGCAGATGCATCGATCCTTGTTGTAAGACAACATACAGCATTAGTAAAAGATATCAATGAGACGATCAGTATCCTAAATTCAGCAGAAGGAACGATGCTTGGATGCGTTTATAACGATGTATTCCATGGAGTTGCTCAGACAGCAAGAAATTATGGATACAAATATGCATATGGAAGCGGTTATGGTTACGGAAGCAAATACGGTTATGGAAACCATGGATATGGTTACGGTTACGGCTATGGCTATGGTTATGGAAGCAGAACGAAAAAGGGCAATGAAGATAAAACACAAGAATCAAAAACAGAACGGCAGGTGAAGAAAGATCATGAGTAAAGAATATGAATCAAAAACAGAACATAAAGAGAATCTGATCGATATTGCTGGATTGTTTGATGACTTGATCAAAGGCATCATTCAAATGAAATGGAGATTTTTGATTATTCTTGTGATTTGTGGTGCAGTGTTCTGTGGATACAAGAGACTTACCTATTCCCCATACTATGTAGCATCTTCCACATTTACGATCAATTCCAGTATTACATCAGAGAATTCCAATTCATATATTGAGAATGCAACAGCCAACCAAATGGCAAAATCTTTTCCATATATTTTGAAAAGTGGAGCATTTAAAGAAGTATTGGCACAGGATCTTGGCCTTCAGTCTGTTCCTGGAACGATCGAAGCAGAAGTCATGGAGAATACAAATCTGTTTACGTTGAAAGTGACTGCAAATAATCCGAAGATGGCTGAGAAGATTTTAAAAGCAGTCGTTAAAAATTACCCATCAGTAGCAGAGTTTGTCATTGGAAGCTCACAGCTGACACTCATGGATGAAAGCGGGGTTCCGACTACACCTGCTAATCCATTTAGTTATAGACATGAGATACAGATCGGCGTTTTGATCGGAATCTTACTATGTATCTTGCTCGATGTCCTGTTAGCACTTGGTAAGAATACAGTTAAGAAAGAAGAAGATTTCAAACGACTCTTCCATGCAAAAAGTCTTGGAATCATGCCTCGTGCCAAATTCCATAAGAAACGTACGCAAACACAGGAATTGATCGTGCTAGATAATCCAAGAATTCCAAGAAGCTTCCTGGAAGCAGCAAGAACGGTACGACGAAGGATCGAGCGTGCACAAAAAGAGACAGGCATGAAATCTTTTCTTGTAACAAGTGCTATGCCAGGAGAAGGAAAATCAACAGTTTCAGCCAACATTGCAATATCACTTGCGATGAAAGGGTATAAAGTAATTCTGGTAGATGCAGATTTAAGAAACCCATCCACCGCCAAAGTACTTGGAATGAATGAACAAGAATTAGGAACTCTGGAAGTAATGAAAGGCGAAGTTAACATAGACGATGCAGTACAGCAGTACAAAAATACAAGCGTTAAAGTACTTGCAGGTTCTACACCGATCCAGGATACATCTACCGTTTTAAGTGGTAAGAATATGAGACAGTTTGTAAAAGAACTGGAGGCAGAAGCCGATTTCGTGATCATAGATACACCACCAAGTGGACTATTATCAGATGCAGCGATCGTCGCCCAGTATGTAGACGGAGCAGTATTTGTGATCCGTCAGGACTATACAGATGTAGATCGAATTCTGGAAGGTATGGAAATTCTTTCAGGATCAGGAGCTGAAATTACAGGATGCATCTTAAATGATGTGAACGTACGAACTAGTGAATCACAGCACTATATGAACAGCTATCGTACAAAAGGAGAGACACTATAGAATCCGATTTGAAGGTAGCTTGCATGTATGTGAGAGAAATAAAAGAAAAACAAATATTTAAAAGAATCAGGTGGCAACTCCGCATTTTT
>OGCM01003699.1_pt1 | contig 11387 bp, 10 predicted proteins | sample 1570151 | NCBI WGS metagenome assembly OGCM01 (sample SAMEA4370582, study PRJEB24528) | human gut metagenome
ACACCCGAATGTTGTCGATACCAATCGACTTCATCCACTTCTGAGGCAGGTTATAGCCCAGCTCGATATTCTTCAACCGGAGGTAAGTCGCGTCGTAGGCCCAGAAGCTCGAGTTCACAAAGTTGCCGGTCTGCTGGGTGTTCGTCGTGTGCAGGATCGGATACCACTTGCTGCGTCCCGTCGGAGTCCAACGCTCTTCCACACCTTGGAAAGCACCGGTACCTTCGAAGAAGTGTACCCGGTTCTCCTGCTGAGGCATATAGTAGAACCCGGCACCTCCCTGAAACAGCATCGAAAAGTCCAAACCCTTGTAGTTGAATCCCAGCGAAGCCGTAAACGTCGAACGGGGCATATTCGAGTTACCGAAATACACGTTGTCCTTGTCGTCGATCTTCATGTCGCCGTCCTTGACCCAGCCGATCTTGCGGAAGATGAGGTCAAAGACAAAAGAAAGCACAGCCGGGAGCACGAAGCAGATGAGCACAAGGCCCAGCCAGTCCATAGCGGTGACGGCTGTTTTGGCGCCGGCAGTGATGTCGTTCAGCCAGCCGGTATAAACGCCGATCTGCCCCACAAGGCCGCAGGTACCCATGCCGCTGGAGATCGGTGCGCCGTTCATCTGCATGCCGAAAATGCATGTCGCGATGGGGCCCGTCACAGCGGAAGCAAGCGTAGGCGCAAGCCAGATGCGCGGGTTCTTGATGATGTTCGGCACCTGCAGCATGGAAGTGCCGATGCCCTGCGCAAAGAAGCCGCCCCAGCCGTTATCGCGGAAGCTGATGACCGCAAAGCCGATCATCTGCGCACAGCAGCCTGCAACGGCCGCGCCGCCCGCAAGGCCCGTTAAACCGAGCGCTGCGCAGATGGCCGCGCCGGAGATCGGCAGCGTCAATGCAACGCCGACGATGACGGAAACGAGAATGCCCATGAGGAACGGCTGCTGGGTGGTTGCCCACATGATAAGGTTGCCCACGCTGGAAGCCGCCGTGCCGATGTACGGCGCGAATAAGTACGCGAGGCCGCAGCCTGAAAAAATGGTGACGAGCGGCGTGACGATGATGTCTACCTTCGTCTTTTTGCTGACGAGCTTACCGAACTCTGCCGCGATGATGGCGAGCACGAGCACCGCGAGAGGACCGCCTGCGCCGCCGAGCGCGTTTGCCGCGCCGCCGACTGCGACGAGCGAGAACAGTACGAGCGGGGGCGCCTGCAGCGCGTAGCCGATGGCGACCGCCATAGCGGGACCGGCTGCGGACTTTGCATACCCGCCAATCTCATCGAGCAGCGGAATGTTAAGCTGTGTGCCGAGCGTGGAAATGATGGTGCCGATGAGCAGGGAAGCAAAAAGCCCCTGTGCCATGGCGCTCATGGCATCGATAAAGTAGCGGTGCAGATACACCTTGACTTTGCTTTCTTTTTTGGAAGAAGTTCCCTCCATTTTTGTTCAATCCTTTCTTTTTACGGAGCGCGAAAGGTTCTCCGGCGCTCCTGGGTTTTACGCAAACATGCGCTGCGCAGAATACGCGAGAAAGAATCTATATTGACTATGTTGCCGTCTGCCTCTGTCCGTTTTCGGAAGAACGCTGCGCCGCCGGGGGGTTCCCGGGCTATTTGGTCACAGCGGCCGCGTAATGGCGGTACATCGGCAGGCGGCCGTTTGGGTTATACGTTAAAGAATACCACAAAATTCCCCTGTTTGCAAGGCGGCTGCAAAAAGACGGAGTTTTCCATAGTTTCCTTTGCAATCGGAGGCGAAATATGGTATACTATATTACTGAGCGGATTACGGTTTAGACCGAAAGGAAATTTATACAGATGCGTATTAAACGCGTGGGAAACCGCGCGCGGAGAGGAGTTATAAGATGGAAAACAAAAAGTATGTCATCGGCGCTGACATCGGCGGCACGACGGTGAAGCTTGGTTTATTTGAGGAAGACGGCACTTTGCTTGAAAAGTGGGAGATTCCGACCGTGATTGAGGGCGACGGCACGGCGGTGCTGCGTGATATTGCGGCGGAAATTCAAAAGTGCAGAGAAAAGCACAACATTCCCGCAGACGGCATTTTGGGCGTGGGCGCGGGCATCCCCGGGCCGGTGACGGCGGACGGTGTGGTGCACCGCTGCGTGAACCTCGGCTGGGGCGTATTTGATGTGCGCACGGCGCTGGAAGAGACCGTAGGGCTGCCGGTTGTGGTCGTGAACGACGCGAATGCTGCGGCGATGGGTGAAGCCTGGAAAGGCGGCGGCCGTGGCAGCGAGAACGTGGTATTCATCACGCTCGGCACGGGTGTCGGCGGCGCGGTCATTTCGGATGGACGCATGGTGGCAGGCGCAAACGGCGCGGCGGGTGAGTTCGGCCACATGACGATCAACCCCGCGGAGACGGAGACGTGCGCGTGCGGCCGCCGCGGCTGCGTGCAGCAGTACGTTTCGGCTTCGGGCATTGCGAGACTGGCACGAAAATACCTTGCCGAACACGAGGGAGAAAGCGCTTTGCGGAGTGTCGAGAAGCTCACAACAAAAGACGTGTTCGATGCCGCTAAAAACGGAGACAGCGCTGCAAACGCAATCTTAGAGAATGTGTACGATGCGTTCGGCTACACCATCTCTGCCGTGTGCACGGTGGCAGATCCCGAGGTCGTCGTCATCGGCGGCGGTGTCTCGAAAGCGGGCGAGATGCTCGTAGAAGGCGTGAAGAAAGGCTTCTTGAAATACGTATTTTACCCGAACACCGACGTTCGGTTCAACTTGGCCGTGCTCGGCAACGACGCCGGCATTTACGGCTGCTGCAAGCTGCTTTTGGACAGCCTTGCGTGATAAGAACGGAAAGGATAGGGAGAAATGGATAATTCCAAAACGGAGCTGTTTGAATCGATGCCGATCCCGAAGGCGGTCGTAACGCTTTCGGTGCCGTCGGTCATCAGCTCGCTTGTGATGGTCATTTACAGCCTTGCCGATACGTTCTTTGTCGGTATGATGAACGACCCGGTGCAGAACGCCGCTGTTACGCTGGCGGCACCGCTTCTGTTGGCGTTCAATGCCGTCAACAACCTGTTCGGCATCGGCAGCTCCAGCATGATGAGCCGCGCACTCGGACGTAAAGACTACGATACCGTGTACCGCAGCTCGGCGTTCGGATTTTACGCGTCTTTGATTTGCAGCCTGCTGTTTTCTTTGCTGTACGGCGTATTGCAGTCGCCGATCTTGGTGATGCTCGGCGCGAATGCCGAAACGATACAGGCAACGGCGGATTATTTGTTCTGGACTGTGCTGCTCGGCTCCGCGCCGTCCATTTTGAACGTCGTGCTGGCGTACCTTGTGCGCGCGGAGGGCTCTTCGCTGCACGCGAGCATCGGCACCATGTGCGGCTGCCTGCTGAACATTGTGCTGGACCCGATTTTCATTCTGCCGTGGGGCCTGAACCTCGGCGCAGCGGGCGCGGGCTGCGCGACCTGCCTTTCCAACACGGTTGCATGCCTCTACTTCTTCGTGCTGCTGTTCGTGAAGCGCGGCAAGACATACGTGTGCATCAAGCCCTCCATGTTCCGCCCATCGAAACAGATTGTCAAGGGCGTGTGCGGCGTGGGCATCCCGGCTTCCATCCAGAACCTTTTGAATGTGACCGGCATGACCATTCTTAACAACTTTACGTCCGCGTATGGCTCTGACCCGGTGGCGGCTATGGGCATCGCGCAGCGCGTCAACATGGTGCCGTTCCAGATTGCAATGGGCTTTTCGCAGGGCATTATGCCGCTGATCAGTTATAACTACGCGAGCGGCAATATCAAGCGCATGAAAAAAACGTTTACATTTACGGCGAAAATTTCGCTTGGCTTTATTCTGGCCGTGATGCTGACGTTCGTGGTTGCGGCGGAGCCGATCATCTCTATGTTCATGAAGAACGAGAGCATCGTCGCGTACGGCGCGGCGTTCCTGCGTGGCTTCTGCTTTGCGCTGCCATTCTTGTGCATCGATTTCCTCGCGCTGGGCGTGTTCCAGTCGTGCGGTATGGGTATGAAATCGTTCATATTCGCTGTTGTGCGTAAGATCGTGCTGGAGATTCCCGCGTTGTTTGTGCTGAATTGGCTGTTCCCGCTGTACGGCCTTGCGTATGCGCAGTTCGTCGCAGAGCTGATCCTCGGTACCATCGCCGTTGTCGTGCTTGTGCGAATGTTCCGCAGGCTCGAAAGAGAACATGCCGCACCGTATGTGAGCGATTCGGAAAGCGTGAAATAAGATTTGAAAAAGGAACGGTTTGTACACCGTTCCTTTTTGCATACACCGAAAATAACGCTTGACTTTTTGCTTTCTATCCGTTATTATGAAAATAGTAATTATTATTATTATTTTGATAGGAGGAGCAAAATGAATAACAAAGCGTTTTATAATTTGACATACGGCGTGTTTTTGTTGGCGACAAAAGCGGGGGAAAAGGCGAACGCCTGCATTGTGAATACCGGCGTGCAGGTCGCGGGGAGCCCTGTGCGCGTGGCGGTTTCTGTGCTGAATACGAATTACACCTGCGCGCTTATTAAGGAAAGCGGGCGGTTTACGTTGAGCGCGTTGGATGACAGCTGTTCGTTTGAGACCATTAAGCACTTCGGTATGCAGAGCGGTCGCGACGTCGATAAGCTGGACAGCCTGCCGATGCCGACAGACGAAAGTGGCGTACCGTATCTGAACTGGAGCACCTGCGCGCGGTTCAGCGGCAAGGTGACGCACAGTGTTGACCTCGGCACGCATACGCTGTTCATTGCAGAGGTGACGGAAGCCGAGGTGTGCAGCGACCGCGCTCCGCTGACCTATGCGGATTACCAGAATAAGCTGAAGCCGAAGTCGGAGAAGGTCGAGCGAGAGCAGAAGATCGTCGGCTGGCGGTGCAAAATTTGCGGGTATGTGTATGAGGGCAGCGCACTGCCGGAGGACTACGCATGTCCGTTGTGCGGGCACGGAACGGATGATTTTGAGCCGGTTTATGAAGAGTAAAGGAAAAAGGAACGGTTTGTACGCCGTTCCTTTTTGCATGTCCTATTAAGATTTACAGCGATATTTCACGGGTGTGAAGAGCGAACGGTGTAAAGCCCGGTGTTTCCTTACCGAATGGCTTTTTGCTTATCTGCAATGCGCAGGAAGAGGAAGCCGAGCGCAAAGAACACTGCGAGACATGCCACCGCCACGTTGATGGTGCCGCCTGCAAGCTTTACGGCTGCGATGACCGCAGAGCCGAGGAAGGACGCGCCTTTTGAGAAAATATCGTAGATACCGAAGTATTCGCCGGAGTTTTCCGCCGGGATGATCTTGGAGTAATACGAGCGCGAGAGCGACTGGATGGAGCCCTGGAAGCAGCCGATGAAGAACGCCAGAATCGCGAAGTGCAGGAGACTGCTGAGCATGAGCGCGTACAGCGCGATGCCGAAATAGCCCGCAATACAAACGAGAATGAGCGTGACGGTGTTGTATTTTTTCGAGAGCTTTGCGAAGACGAGCGAGCCTCCAAACGCAACGACCTGCGTTGCGAGCAGGAAGACGACCTGACCGACCGTGTTGAGGTTCAGGTCTGTGCCGATATTGATGGCGTTATCGATGATGGTGCCCACGCCGTCTATGTACAGGAAGAATGCGATGAGGAAGAACAGCACCTTTTTGTCGTGCGTCGCGATGTTTTTGAGGGTGTGGAAGATTTCCGCGAACGCCTTGCGGATATCATGCCCCTCGGTTTCCACATAGTTGCGCTGCTTAAAGCCGCGAATGAGAGGAATGGTGACGAGCAGCCACCACACGGCAGTCACCGTGAAGCCGATGCCTTTAGAGAGCATATCCGGCAGCACGCCGACCATATCGGGCCCAAGCACATAGGCGATGAGCGCGATGAGAAACGGGATGCACGAGCCGATGTATCCCCATGCAAAGCCGTAGGACGAAACCTCGTCCATGCGTTCTTCGCTGGTGATGTCGTTCAGCATGGAATCATAGATGGTCAGCGACGCACTGTAACAAATCTTCGTGAACACAAAAAGGATGAGGAACAGCAGCCAGCCGGTGATGAAGCCGTTTAAAATGCAGCCGAAAATGCCGAGCGCTGCCGCGGTGGTGAACAGCACCTTTTTCTTATCTTTGTGGTCGGCGAGCACGCCGAAGATCGGCCCTAAAAGCGCCACGACAACGGTGACGACCGCCACGGCGATGGAATAATACGCCGTTGCCTGATGCGAGTTGATCTGTCCCGGCGCAGTGCCGATGGCGAGACTCTTGAACCAGATAGGGATGAGCGAGCAGGAGAGCATGGTGAACGCGGAGTTGCCCACGTCGTAGAGCACCCATGCGAATTCCTGTTCCGTCAGCTCGCGGAAGACCTTGAGCCGGTTGAGTGCGTGAAAAATTGATTTCATGTGAAGACCTTACTTTCTTTTTAAAATCAGGTGCGTGCTTTCGGTCTTACATTGTAGCGCCGCCCTGTTAAATCCGTGATGTCGGTTTGTAAAGGGGAGGAAAATAATTCACTCCTCTTTGTCCATTATGTCTCTCTAAGCTTTACAAAAATTATCACTGTGTCTATTTTATCATAGATACGAACAAAATGCTATAAAATTATTTTTGCATCGATAGAAATTCGGGCAGAATATAATACAATATACACAAAAAGAGCGGGGAAAACCTCGCTCTTTCCGAATTTATATGTATGGTTTATGTATCGAGGCGCTCTAAATCGGCGCAGATGCGGTCGATGATCTCGTCCTGCATCATGTCGGGCGTGAGGGTCTGCTCGTTTAATGCGGGGGCGTAGTCCTTTTCGTTCCACCATCTGCGCATTTCCTTTTCGCCGAACTCCGTGCGCTTGTCCTTCGTTTGGTGGCGGCGGAGCGTCTCCTCAAACGGGAGGTCAAAATAGTACGCGCAGATGTTTTCGCCGTAGAGCGCTTTTGCGGCATCGAAAAGCGGGGTGTACCATCGGCTGTTCAAAATGCCTTCTAAAATGACGAGCTCGTTGTGCGCGTGGCCGTACTCAAGCAGCATGATGAGCACGTCGTTTGCGCGGGTGCCCGCGCCGTCGTTCGTCTTTAAGATGTCGCGGCGGATGACATCTTGGGACAGCAGCATGGTGTTTTTGCCGAACTTTTCCTGTAAAGCTCTTGCGATGGTCGTTTTGCCGCTGCCGCTGTTGCCGCGCAGGGTGATGAGTTTTTTCATGGGGTGTGCTCCTTTTAAACTGCTTTATGCTTATGACAGCGTGCGCCTTTACGACCCGGTGGAGCGGTAATGGCGCACGCCGAATTTCCAAAAGAGATAGCACGGCACGATAAACACGCAGGCGATGACGGGCAGAAGCATCGCGCGGGCGTCGTTGTGGCGGCCGATGAGGTACATCAGCGGGTAATACTGCACGAGCGCGTAGGGCACGATGTAGGTGCAGAACGTCAGTACGCCTTTGCCGTAGATGGAAAGCGGGTAGCGCCCGTGCTCGCGCATACCGTCTGTTAAAATATTGATGAACTCGAGCCCCTCTAATGTGAAAAAGCATAGCCCGGCGAAGATCAAATACACGCCTGCAAAAAGCACGATGCCGCCTAAAATCATGAAAATGAGCGTCATAACGCGCGCGGCGCACCAATCGATTGGGCAGTTTTGAAGCGCCCAGATCAGCAGGAAAATCGCCATAATGCCCTTGCCGAAGCGCTCTAAATCCATGCGGCTGCACAGGACGAGGAAAACCTCGTTGCGCGGGCGCACCAGAACGCGGTCGAATTCGCCGTTCCCGATCATGCGGTTAAACGTATCAAACCCACGGAAGAACAGCTCCGCGAGCGAGAATGATAACAGTACGATGGCGTAGCAGAGCGAAACCTCGGTGTACGTGAAGCCGTCCACCTGCTTAAATCGCATGAACATGAACTGCACGCCCCAAAAGCATGTGAGCGGTATAAATAGCTGCGCCAGTACGGAAAGCAAGAACGAAGCCTTGTACTGCATTGCTTTCTTGATATGGATAGACAGAAATTCAAAGTATAGTTTCATAGATGACCCCTTTCTTTGTATACTGCAAAACACAAACGATTTGCCGGGCAGCGAAACGACTTGTCGTTCCGTTTATCCTCCCTGAATCACTACCCGCTTCAGCGCATTTTTCATGAGGGTGTGACCGCCGAACACCAGGACGAGCAGCCAGAAGATTTGTAAGCCTATGGCGAAAGCGGCGTTCGTGCCGGCAATATCGCCGCTGTACACGCGGTACGGCACGTTGCTTGTGGCAGCGAAGGGGGTCAGCTCGCAGATCCTGCGCAGTGCGGGCGGGAAGAACGGCAGCGGCACTACGCCGCCGCAGAGAAAATCTGCCAGTGTGAGCAGCAGGGAGCGCAACCCGGTGGAAGAAAGGGTATACATGGTGAGGACATAGATGAGCAGCGTGAACGCCGTGCTGTTCAATGCGCCCAGCACCATGGTGAGCAAAAATAGAAAGAATGTGGGTAAATCTGTCGGCGCGGTCAAGTTATAGCCTGCGGGCAGAAGCGCCGCAACGACTAAAATTGGCACGGCACGCAATGCAACCTTGGAAATACGACCGGAGAGAGATTTCGTGTACCACATGGCGTAGAGGTCAACGGGGCGGCACAGCGAATACGAGATGCTGCCGGAGGTGATTTCCTCCAAAATGTCGCCGTCCAAGACCCACGAGGCGAACATAGCTAAAAATGCCTGCTGTATCCATGTGTAGTTGACGGTCGCCTGCAAGGTCATCGGAAAAGCGGTGGGGTCACTGCGGTAAAACGCGTGGTAGGCGAAGATGATCAAAAAACCCCATGCAAATTGCGTGGAGATACCTGCCAATGCCGCTGCGCGGTACTGCAAGCCCGTCACACAGCGCAGACGGAAAAACGAAATGTATTTTTTAAGTTTCACGGCGCACCTCAAATATCAAACTGTTTGTAGAGCGCCGCGAGCGTTTCGTCAATCTGCCCGCTGCCGCCGCGCCGAATGTCGTCGAGTGTGCCGTCTAATAAAATGCGCCCTTTGCCGATGAGCAGGACACGTTGCGCCAAGGCTTCCACGTCCTGCATGTCGTGCGTCGTTAAAATGACCGTGGTGCCGCGGCGCTTGTTCATATCGAGCACGAATTCGCGCACGGCGATCTTCGATACCGCGTCGAGCCCGATGGTGGGTTCATCCAAAAACAAGATGCGCGGGTCGTGCAGCAGGGAGGCGGCGATCTCGCACCGCATACGCTGCCCGAGCGACAGGCTGCGCGCCGGGGTCTTTAAGATCTCCGATAAATTCAGAAGGTCGGTCAAATCCCGTAAATTTCGCTTGTAAACATCTTCGGTCACGGCGTAAATGTCGCGGATAAGCTCGAATGAATCAATGACGGGCACATCCCACCATAATTGACTGCGCTGCCCAAACACAACGCCGATCTGCGAAACATGCGCGCGGCGGTCTTTCCACGGCACGCGCCCGTCGATGACGCAGGTGCCGCTGTCCGGCGTTAAAATGCCGGAGAGAATTTTGATGGTGCTGCTTTTTCCGGCACCGTTCGGGCCAATATAGCCCACGGCCTCGCCGTCTTCAATGCGGAACGAAACGTCATTTAGGGCGTGAATTTCTTCGTACTCGCGGCTGAAAAATGCTTTTGCGGCATTTTTAAAGCCTGCGTTTCGTTTTCGCACGCGGAAGATCTTTTGTAAATGTTCTGCCTGAATCATAGTTTATTCCTCTTTTCCGTTAACGGTACGGACTTTCGGGCTAAAGCGAACACAGAAACTGAAACACGGGCTATCAGTTTAATACAATTTTTGTAAAATGTCAATAATTTGCACAAAAAATCCTGAAATTCTATTACAAAAAGTGAAATTATGGCGAAGACGCTTTTTTTCGGTATCTTTATATATAAACAGGAATTTGGCACTGTGGAGCCGGAAATGCTAAAAGCAGCTTCAAAACAGATGCCGAACGGGAAGAATTCGCACATTCACAAAGTATTTACAAATTTTGGTGTTGACAATTCCTGACCTTTGCAGTATAGTATAGACAAGGGTTAGCACTCGAGAACATAGAGTGCTAAAACCTGAGAGGTGCAAGTATGGAACTGACAAAACGCAAACAAAATATACTTGCCTCGATCGTAGACGGATACATTCGCACGGGCGAGCCGGTGGGCTCCAAGTCCATTGCGGAAAAAGCAGGTGTTTCTTCCGCAACGGTGCGCAACGAGATGGCAGAGCTTACGGAGCTGGGGCTTTTGGAACAGCCGCACACCTCCGCGGGGCGTGTGCCTTCACAGGAGGGCTACCGCGAGTTCGTAGATGCGCTGATGCAGCCGAAAACGTTAACGGAAGCCGAAAAGCTTACGATAGACGCGATGCTTGCAAAAAGCGCGTTTGACCCGGAACGATTATTGCGTGGCGCGGCGAAAACGCTGGCGGCCTCTACACGGTACCTTGCGTTGAGCACCACAAAGATCAAGGCGGTGCAGTTCGTGCAGACGAGCCGCCGCACCGCAATGCTCATTATGATGAGCAGCGCAGGTACCATGAAAAACAAGGTGTTTCACTGCGACTTTGATCTTTCAAACGAGATTATGCGCATTTTCTTCCGCGTGCTCAACGAGCGCGTGACAGGGCGCGACGTGGCGGAGATCAACCGGGCGTTTGTGCAAAACCTTGCGATTTCGCTGGGGAATATGGCAATTTTGATGTCGCCGGCGCTGGCGGCGCTTTTGGAAGTGGCGCTTGAAACGATGCAGACGGAAATTTCCGTAAGCGGTCAGATGAACCTGCTGTTCTACCCGGAATACAAGCTTGGCGGTGCACGCCGGGTGATGGATATTCTGGAAAGACGGGAGCTTTTGACAGAACTTCTTGCAGGCAAGCAGAACCGCACGCAGATCAAGATCGGCACAGAGACCGGGCAGAACGCCTTGGCGGAATCGTCGGTCATTTGCGCACGGTACAGCGTGAACGGCAGAGATGCCGGCGCGGTCGCCGTGATCGGCCCGATGCGGATGCAGTACGCACACGTCGCGGCACAAACAGCATATGTCGCAGATCGTGTAGGCGAAATGCTTACGCGTATCATGCGGGAAGAATAGAGAAAGGAGCGTTGCCAGATGGCAGAGGAAAAGAAGCCGACAGGTCAAGAGAAGAAAGAAGCGTCTTCTAAAGCAGCTGGTACGGCTAAGAAGAGTACAACAAAAGCTGCATCCACAAAGAAAACAACAAAAACGGCAACTGCAAAAGCACCGGCTAAGACAGTGCAACGTGTAAGAAAAACAACACAAAAAGCAGAGCAGATAACAGAAACAATTCATAAGGAGGAAAAAAGAATGGCACAGGAAGCATTAGGAATGGTTGAAACAAGAGGTCTTGTAGCATCAATCGAAGCAGCAGATGCAATGTT
>OGCM01003704.1_pt1 | contig 11379 bp, 8 predicted proteins | sample 1570151 | NCBI WGS metagenome assembly OGCM01 (sample SAMEA4370582, study PRJEB24528) | human gut metagenome
GAAGTTCAACAATGCACACCCCAGTGGGGTGTGCAAGCGACAGAACGGTCTTGCGATAGCAAGATGGCGGAGTTTCACTCCGACAAGTTCCCGTTTGCGCTAGCAGCAAACACCCCAAAATCCTGCAGCACCATGTTACCGGGAGGACTTTTCCATGATATATCTGGATAATGCTGCCACCACGCGCCCCTGCCCCGCTGCGCTGGATGCCATGCGCACCGCGCTGGAGGATGCCTGGGGCAATCCGTCCGCGTTGTACCGCCCCGGCCAGCAGGCCCGCAAGCTGGTGGAGGACGCCCGCCGCACGGTGGCCCGCGTACTGCACGCCGCGCGCCCGGCGGAAATCACCTTTACCAGCGGCGGTACCGAATCCGACGTACAGGCTTTATACACCGGTGCCGCCCTGGGCGCTGCCGCAGGCAAACGGCACATCATCTCCACCCAGATCGAGCACCACGCCGTGCTGCATACTTTACAGGCGCTGCAGGCGCAGGGTTTCACTGTAACCTTGCTGCCGCCGAGCGCCGCCGGGCTTATCACCCCGCAGCAGCTGGCGGACGCCTTGCAGCCGGACACCTGCCTGGTCAGCATCATGTTTGCCAACAACGAAATCGGCACCGTGCAGCCCATTGCGGAACTTGGCACCCTCTGCCGGGAGCGCGGCGCGCTGTTCCACACTGACGCTGTACAGGCTGCCGGGCACCTGGCCATTGATGTGCAGGCCACGAACATTGACCTGCTCAGCCTTTCCGGCCACAAGTTCCACGGGCCAAAGGGAGCCGGTGCGCTGTATACCCGGCGCGGTATTGCCTTGCAGAATGTGCTGTACGGCGGCGGTCAGGAGCGCGGCCACCGCGCGGGCACTGAGAACGTACCCGCCATCGCGGGCCTTGCTGCGGCACTGGCCCAGGCGGATGCCAACCTGCTCGCCAACACAGCCCGCTGCCTGGATTTGCGCCAGCGCCTGACGGAGCGGCTGCTGGCCATTCCCGGCACCCATCTGAACGGTGATGCGGCCCAGCGCCTGCCCGGCAATGTGAACATTACCTTTGACGGCGTGGAGGCCGAAACCCTGCTGCTGCTTTTGGACGAAGCCGGGATCTGCGCTTCCGCGGGCTCTGCCTGTTCCGCCGGTGCGGTGGAACCCAGCCATGTACTGCTGGCCCTTGGCCTGACCCCCGCCCAGGCCAAAAGCACCCTGCGGCTGACGCTGGATGCCGCCAACACGGCGGAAGAAATCGACACCGCTGCCGCTGTGATCACCGCCTGCGTACAGCGCCTGCGCGATGGCGTGCGGTAAGGCGTTTGCCCTATTTTCGAGGTGAGATGTCCGGCAGGGCCAGTCTACGGGACGATGCAAGCATTGACCCCTACAGATTGATTTTTAAGATTGGTGGTAAGGAACCTTCAGGCCGCCTCGCGTCCAGCGCAAACAGTGCCCCGGCCCCTTCTGTCTCTCTGCGACATTCCCCCCGCGGGGAGCTTGTCACCACAGGTGACTGAGGGGTGGTTCTCCGCCGCCAACTTAAATTCAGCGGAATAAACCATTCCCCTGTCGTGCGTTTGGCTTTCTAGCCACACACTTTCATTGGCCGCCCGCCAACCTAATGCAATCCCCCCTGCATTGCGAAATTTACCGCTCACACAACATCTGAACCATCCACCAACAACATCCGAACTTTTATACGTCTGTACAAAATATTTTGTACAGCTGTCTGATTTTAAAATTTTATTGCTCATATTCCCCAAGCCGCACGCTGATGTGCGGCTGTTTTTTACCTTTTTGTAAATATTTGCTCAAATATTTGACATTTTTTTTTATTGTGTTAAAATTATGTGTATTCACAATTGCTTACCACCCAATCATGTTGCATCCCAGCGCTGTTTTTTTGCCGCCGGGCGCTGCTGCACAGAAAGAGGTTTTTCCGCATGATTCGTATTCTGACTGATTCCGCTTCCGATCTGACCGCGACCGACAGTGCCCGTCCCGGCGTGTACACTGTGCCCCTGTCCGTTACCTTTGCCGATGGCACCGGCGGGCTGGACGGTGTGGAGCTGACGGCTGATGAATTTTATGCACATCTGAAAGTGGACAAGGTTCCCCCCCGCACCAGCCAGCCCAGCCCCCAATCCTTTATGACAATTTTTGAGGATGCCAAGGAGAACGGCGATCAGGTAATTGCCATTTTGATCAGTTCTAACCTGTCCGGCACCTATCAGTGCGCGCGGCTGGCAGCGGAAAGCTGCGATTTTGAGGATGTCTTTTTTGTGGATTCCCGCACGGCATCCCAGGGCGAGGGCATCCTGATTCGCGAAGCGCTGCGCCTGCGCGACGAGGAGCACCTGCCCGCGCACGCGATTGCCGCTGAGCTGGAACAGCTCAAGCAGCGCATCCGCGTTCTGGCCGTAGTGGACAGCCTGAAGCACCTGCACAAGGGCGGGCGTTTGCCCGCCGCGGTGGCGCTGGTGGGCGGTGCCCTGGGTGTCAAGCCGGTGCTTTCGGTCGTGGATGGGCAGATCAAGCTGGCGGACACGGCCCGCGGCCGCCCCGGCGCGTTTGTGGCAATGTTTAAGAACATTGAAAAGATGGGCGGGGTGGACCCTCGGTACGGGTACGCTCTGCTGTATTCGGACGAAAAAGGTGTACTGGCCCCCCTCCACCATTACATGCACGAAAACCTGCACATGACCGGCGGGCGCGTTGCCCGCCTTGGCCCCGCCATTGCCTCTCACGCCGGCCCCGGCTGCGCAGGCCTGGTGTTTGTGACAAAAGAGTAAGGGCAACACCGCACAATTCCCGCCTTGCGGCTTAAGCACCGCTCCGGCAGCTGCGGCACGGCATCTGCCGCACCTCGCTCGCCGTATCGGCACTTAGAATTATGCGGTATTGCCTAAGATTTATACGGGGGATTTTGTTCCTTCTTTGAAAAGAAGGGAACCGAAGAAACTTTAATACAATATTATATTAAATTATAATTTAGGCAGCTGCCCAAGAGTTTTATGAGCAGCTGTCTTTTTATTGTTTGCCGCTCTTTTTATTCTGCTCCGTAGGGAACGGTCTTGACCGTTCCGAAACCTATATAAAATATCCCACAGACCCCAAATATGGCAAGTATCCGGAACATTTTATAACGGGATGTTTTCTTTAAAACGTTCTCGTGCCTATACCTTAACCGCCCTCTTTTCCCCACCAAAACCAAAAGCCCCGCCAAACAGCCACATCAATGGCCGCCCGGCGGGGCTTTCAACTTTAATATTTACTCTGTCAACGTCAATGCGATGGACAGGTCCTTCAGCTGCTGCGGGTCAACAATATCCGGTGCGCCGGACATCGGCTCGCCTGCGTTCTGCACCTTCGGGAATGCGATGACGTCGCGGATGGAATCCTTCTTCAGCATCAGCATTACCATACGGTCCAGGCCGTAAGCCATGCCGCCGTGCGGGGGTGCGCCGAACTTGTAGGCATCCATCAGGAAGCCAAAGCTCTCGCGGGCCTTTTCCTCGGTAAAGCCCAGGGCCTTGAACATGCGGTCCTGCAAAGCGGGGTCATTGATACGCATAGAACCGCCGCCCATCTCAACGCCGTTCAGTACAATATCGTATGCCACGGCATGGCAGGCACCGGGGTCGGTTTCCACCTTGTCAATATCCTCTGCCTTGGGCAGGGTGAACGGATGATGCATGGCCATCCAGCGGCCCTCCTGCTCGCTGTACTCAAACAGCGGGAAGTCCACCACCCACAGGAAGTTGAACTTGTCGGGGTCGATCAGGCCGTACTTGCGGCCGATTTCCAAACGAACCTGGCCCAGCGCGGTGCAGGCCTTGACCCAGTCAGCATCGCTGACGATCAGCAGCACGTCGCCGGTTTCCAGCTCCATCGCCTTGTACAGGGCTGCCTTTTCCTCCTCGGTCAGGAACTTTTCAAAGCTGGAAGAAGTGCCTTCCTCGGTCAGGCGGCTGAATGCCAGGCCCTTAGCGCCATAAGTCTTGGCAACCTCGCCCAGTTTGTCAATGTGCTTGCGGGTCAGCTTGCCAGCCAGGCCCTTGGCATTGATGGCGCGGATGCTGCCGCCCTGCTCCAACACTGCGGCAAAGGGCTTAAACTCGGTGCCATCAAAAATGTCGGTCACATCCACAATTTCCAGGCCAAAGCGGGTATCCGGTTTATCGGAGCCAAAACGGCCCATAGCCTCGTCCCACGGCATACGCACGAACGGGGTCTGCACATCCACGCCCAGCATTTCTTTCCACAGGCGCTTGATCAGACCTTCGTTGATGGTCATGATATCGTCCTCATTGACAAAGGACATTTCCTCGTCCACCTGGGTGAACTCCGGCTGGCGGTCAGCGCGCAGGTCCTCATCGCGGTAGCAGCGGGCGATCTGGAAGTAGCGGTCAAAGCCGGACAGCATCAAAATCTGCTTGTACAGCTGCGGGCTCTGCGGCAGGGCGTAGAAATGGCCGGGCTGCACACGGCTGGGCACCAGATAGTCACGGGCACCTTCCGGCGTGGACTTGATCAGGGTCGGGGTTTCAATCTCGGTAAAGTGGTTATCGCAGAAATAGCTGCGGATGATCTGCATGATCTTGCTGCGCAGCACAATGGGCTCGTGCATCGAAGGACGGCGCAGATCCAGGTAGCGGTAACGCAGGCGCAGGTCATCGTTGACGTTGATATCATCGCGGATTTCGAACGGCGGGGTCTGGGCTTCACTCAGAATGCGCAGTTCGCTGACATACAGCTCCACATCGCCAGTGGCGATCTTGGTGGTCTTGGCGGCGCGCTCACGCAGCAGGCCGCGGCAGATCACAACATACTCGCTTTTCAGGCTTTCTGCTTTAGCAAAAACGTCTTTCGGCGTATCCTCATCAAAAACAAGCTGCAAAATACCGGTTGTATCGCGCAGGTCGGCAAAAATAATACCGCCTTTGTCGCGTGCACGGGCGATGGAGCCGCAAACGGTCATCTCCTGGCCAACGTTTGACATACTCACTTCGCCGCAATAGTTGGTACGGCGCAGGCTGCCCATCGTTTCCATAGGTAACTCCCCTTTTCTGTTAAGTGACAATTTATTATACAGCGGTTTGCACTGTTTTGCAAGGAACCCCCGCATTTTTCCCCGAAAATACGCATTTTGCCTTGTTCTGCGCCTTTCCTGCCCCGCTGCAGCTTCTAATTCCTAACTCCTACTTCCTAACTCTGTTCTCCCAGTTCCAGCCGTTTGAACCCTTCGCCTTCCACCTCGTTCGCCTGCAGCATCACGATAAAACTGCCGGGGTCAATGCGCTTGGTTTCGCGGTTGATGATATACAGCTGCTTGGAGCTGCAGGCACACAGCACCACATCGCGCCCATCCTGGGAATAGCCGCCGTAACCTTTCAATATCGTGGAACCGCGGTCCACTTTTTCGCCGATCATCCTGCACACGGCGGGGCCGTCGCTCGTCACAATCAAAGCCATCATACAGGCGTTGAAACCGAACATCATCCGGTTGATGATGTAAGAGCTCAAAAAATTGAAGATCAGGCCGTAAATGATGGAATCCACATCATGGAACACCAGCCCGTTTGCAAGGATGACCGCCAGCGCTGCCGCAAAGGTCAGGTTGCCGAACGGCATGTGCGGGTGGCGGGATTTGATGGCCATGGTGATAAAATCCAGGCCGCCGGTGCTGGAGTTCTGCATATAAATCAGCGCATCCCCCACGCCGCCGATCACACCGCCGCAGATGGTGGCCAGCATGCGGTCCCCCTGGTACACCGGCAGCGCAGCCAGCACATAGTCCGTAAAAATGGCAAACAGCACCATGCACCGCACGCTGCGGAAAAAGAAATCCTTGCCCAGGTACTTGAAGCAGATCAGCACAATGGGGATGTTCATAATAATGTTGGTCACACCAATGGGCAACCCAAACAGGCGGAACAAAATGGCACCGATACCGGCCACACCGGTTACCGGCACCCCGGCCGCCACAGCAAAGCTGTACAGGCCAAGGGCCGAAACAAAACAGCCGATGACCTCCAGCGCCAGGTTTTTCCAGCGGGAATCCGTCATATCCTATCTCCTGCTTCCGCAGCTTGTGCGGGTATATTTGTGGGGGCAGCGGGCATTATTTGCCGCCCTTCTTGCGGTGGTAAGCAGACTTTTCGTCCTTCTGCTTTTGGGTCTGTGCCTGGGTGTTCTGCAGCTGGCGGCTGATCAGCACGGCTGCCACAATGCCGGCGCACACCACGGCAATGCCCACCGCCACATACAGCGGCAGTTTGCTGCTGGTTTGGGCGGCCTGTTCCTGGCGCTGCACCTGCTCCGGGTCCGGGGTCGGCTTTTCGGTCGGCTCCGGCGTGGCGGTGGGTTCCAGGGTGGGCATGGGGGTTGCTTCCGCCTGGGCGGCGGTGGGGTCTTTCAGGGTAGCCTTCGTGGTCGGGTGCGGCATGGCTGCAGCCGGGCGCTGAGTTGCCGTTGCCGCCGCGGGGGCCGATGTGGCGGCAGCAGCGGGGGGCTCGTCACTGGTATTGTTTTCTTCCCCCTGCTGTGGGGCCGCGGTAATGGCCGGGGTGGCTGTAGGCATCACCACAATATCCGGCGCGGGGTACACCTGCGGGGTACCGGTGGGCGGCAGCGTTGCCGCACTTTCCGGTGTGGAGGAACCGCCCGGCGTGGGGGCCGGGGTCGGGGTTGCCGTTTCCGGGGTGGCCGTGGGGGCAGTTTCCGGGGTGGAGGTTTCCGGCGTAGCGGTTTCACCCGTTGCGGTTTCCGCCGTTGCCGCCTGGCTCAAAGGTTCCTCCCCGCTGAAAAACCGCAGAATATCCCCCAGCACCGGGATGTCCAGCAGCGTTTCCACAAAGCTGGTCCGTGGGGTCTGACGGGTGCTTTCCGCATAGGCGGGCGCTGCTGTTGCCACACACAGGCAAAGCGCCGCACACAATGCCAGCATACGCATGTTTGTTTGCTTCATGTAAGTGTTCCCCTTTTTTACATCTTTGGCTGTTCTGTAAAATCAAAAAAGCCGGGGCGTGCCGGTTTTGAACCCGCACTGCTCCGGCTTTGGTGCCCGATGATTACTTTACGGTCTTTTTGATTTTGGATGCGCTGTAGGTCTTCATCACGCTGGCGGAAAGGTTATTTTCCATCTCGGCGCCCTCTGCATAGAACTCGTCCTGCAAAGCATCGCTCTTCATAGCGTCCAGCAGATTATAGCGGCTCACAAAATCATCCACCGTGCCCTGCTCCATGGGGTCCAGGCTGCGCACGATCATGTAGCTCATGCCAAGGTCGGCCACCGTCCAGTTGCCGGTACCGGCTGCTTTTACCGCATCGGTAATGCTGTTGCCGCCGTCATTGGTGTTGTAGCTGGACAGATCCGAAGGCGTAAACAGACCGCTGCCGGTGTAATACAGTGCCTGGGTTGCTTCCACGCTGCTGCCCAGTGCGGTAAAGGCCTGCGGCACATAGGTCATTGCAGCACTGTACAGGGCAGATTCGTTGGTAGCCGCGGCCAAGTCATCACGGCACTGGTTGGCCAGGGCTTCAATCTCGGCTTTCTGGTCGTCGCTGGCAAAGGTATAAGTGCTCTGGTCAAATAGCGGCAGCTGGACCAGCTCCAGGTAGTAGCAATCGTTGTTGATGTAATCGGCATATTCCTGCTCGGTGACCGGGCTGCTGCCGTTTTCGCCGTAGATCAGCTTCAGGCAGGCATCTGCCTTTTTGCTGTTCAGCTGGTACTTTTCCAAGGTTGCCTTGGAAATGCCGTTTGCTGCGTACAGATCGCTGTTATTCTCCCACTGGGTATCGGCGGTCTTGGCGGCTTCGGCGGTAGCGGCTTCGTCCAGTGTGCCGCCCAGCTCGTCAAACTTCTTTTCCACTGCTGCGTAATACTGCAGGCTGCGCAGGGTCAGGCGGGCAACGTAATCTGCGCCGTCGGTGGTAACTTCCTCGCCGTTAATGGTGCCGGTGCACTCAGCTTTCAGCACGGCTTTCACGTTGCTGGCGGTTTCGCCGGTGGCAAGCTTTGCTGCGCCGGAAGCGGTGTTGTAGGCGTTATACTGGGCCAGCAGGTAGATGCCGGCCGGGATATCAACGCCGCCAACGCTGCCCACGCTGGCCGGGGTGGACATGGCACAGCCCGTTACGCCCAGCAGCAGCATGACTGCCAGAGCCAGACTGATGAATTTTTGTTTCATGTTGTGGGGTCTCCTTACTATACTTTCAATTTGCCGCGCGGGCACCACCCGCAAATGGCAATGTAAAAACATTATACCGCGTTTGACCGCCCATTGCAAGCACGGTGTGGGGGCAAAATCGCCCGCCAAGCAACAAAAAAACAGGGCAGCCGTCCCAAAATGGCCAACCGCCCTGTTCTGTTTTTCCTTATTCCTGCCTCCGGGGCTGAAAGCCAGCCCGCCGGGCAGCTGAATTTACTGGCGCAGTGCCTGGATCACACAGTCCAGGTCATGTTCGTCCTCACAGACGATCTTGACCGGATGGCTGTAGTCCAGACTCATCATACCGAGAATGCTCTTTGCATCAGCAATGCTGCCCTTCATGTCATGCACGCCGACCTCATTGTAACACTTGGCAGCGGCAGACACGATTCCCTGTACTTCTGCGAAGTTGGAAACCTTGACTTGTCTTACCATAATAATGACCTCCATAAATAAAACCCGGCACAGGCCATCATGCCTGCGCGGTAAGGGCGGAACCCACATTTCCTTTCCTTTACAGCTGCATTATAGCATAATTCTATCCGGCGTACCTATGTTAGATTCATTGTTTCCATTTTTTCATCGGGATGCACAAAAGACAAATTTGTTCATGTTCCGCTTTGTACAGGCTGCCAAAATTTTGTCGCTTTATTCACGAATTTTCTTTATTTTTTGACTTTTCTGATTTCAGTTTTTGTCTTTTCAGCTCTGTATTTTAACGGTTTTTGTTCCTGTTTTGGCAGGTTGCACATTCAAACTGTCCATTTGGCTTTTCCTTCCGGCAACATAATTCCATGCTCTGCCGAAAAGTGCTGATTTTTGCGGTTTTCGGCCAGGTTTTCAGCTCTGGGGCACGCCTTTCATGGTCAGGGCAATGCGCTTTTTGGCTGTATCCACGCTCAGTACCTTGACCTGCACCACATCGCCCACTTTCAGCGCATCTCTCGGGTTCTTGATAAACTTATCACTGATCTGGGAAACATGCACCAGTCCATCCTGATGCACGCCGATATCTACAAATGCGCCAAAGTCAATCACATTGCGCACGGTACCTTTCAGCTCCATGCCGGGCTTCAGGTCCTCCAGCCCCATCACATCGCTGCGCAGCAGGGGTTTGGGCAGGCTGTCGCGCACATCGCGCCCCGGCTTGCACAGCTCGGACACAATATCCATCAGGGTGGGTTCGCCCACGCCAAGTGCTTCGCACAGGGCTTTGGTGCCGCGGCTCTTCACCCGTACCGGCAGGCTCTGCATCGCGTCCGTGCCGATCTCTTTGGCGTCACAGCCGCAGGCTTCCAGCAGGCCCTTGGCGGCGGGGTAGCTTTCGGGGTGGACGGCGGTTGCATCCAGCGGGTTCTTGGCACCCGGCAGGCGCAAAAAGCCTGCGCACTGTTCAAATACCTTGGGGCCAAGGCCCTTGACCTTTTTCAGCTGCGCACGGGAGGTAAACGCGCCCTCCTCCTCACGCCAAGCCACAATATTTTTAGCGGTAGCGTTGGTAATGCCGGCCACACGGGCCAGCAGCGGGGCGGACGCCGTGTTCAGATCCACGCCAACGCTGTTCACGCAGTCTTCCACCACACCGTCCAGCGTTTCGTTCAGGCGCTTCTGGGGCATATCATGCTGGTACTGGCCCACGCCCACGGCCTTGGGGTCAATTTTAACCAGTTCGGCCAGCGGGTCCTGCAAGCGGCGCGCAATGGAAACCGCGCTGCGCAGGTTGACATCATACTGCGGGAACTCCTCAGCGGCCAGCTTGGACGCCGAATACACCGAAGCACCGGCTTCACTGACGACCATATATTGCAGGTGCAGCCCCTTTTCCTCGGCCAGTTCACGGATTACGGCGGCGGCAAACTCCTCGGTTTCATGCCCAGCGGTGCCGTTGCCGATGGCCATGACCTCCACCTCGTTTTTCAGCACCATGCTCTTGATGGTTTTCTTGGCCTGATCCACCCGCTTGAATTCCGGCACCGGGTATACCACGTTGGTATCCAGCACCTTGCCGGTGGGGTCCACCACGGCAACCTTGCAGCCCATGCGGTAGCCGGGGTCCAGGCCCATCACGGTTTTGCCGCGGATGGGCGGCTGCAGCAGCAGCTGGCGCAGATTCTCGCCAAACACAGTGATGGCACCCTCGGCGGCCTTGGCGGTCAGTTCGGCGCGCAGTTCGTTTTCCAGGCTGGGGTGGATCAGGCGGCTGTAGGCATCCAGTGCCGCGGCTTCCACAATGGCAGCGCTGGCGCCGCCGGTCTTTTTGCGGGCGAACATCCAGGCCACAATGCCCCCGGCGCGCTCGGCTTCCACGGCAATGCTCACCTTCAAAAAGCCTTCCCGCTCGCCGCGGTCCAGGGCCAGAATACGGTGGCCAGGGATTTTGGCGACCGGCTCGGTATAATCATAATACTGGGTGTATACGCTGTCTTCGTCCTTAGCTTTTACGCTTTTGACCATGCCGAACGCATGGTAGTAGCGGCGCAGCTCGGCGCGGCAGTGAGCGTCATCGCTGATGGTTTCGGCAATGATATCTTGTGCCCCGGCCAGAGCGGCTGCTGCATCGGGGACTTCCTCGTTCAGGTAGTCGTTGGCAGCTGTCTGCGGGTCAAAGTTAGCATCCTGCTTCAAGGTAGCATCGGCCAGCGGCTGCAGGCCGCGAGCGCGGGCGATGCTGGCGCGGGTCTTGCGTTTGGGCTTATACGGACGATAGATATCCTCCACCTCGGCCAGTGTTTTGGCACCAGCCAAAGCGGCCTGCAGTTCCGGCGTCATGGCGTTCTGCGCTTCAATGGAGCCGGTCACTTCTTCTTTACGCTTATCCAATCCGCGCAGGTATTCCAGGCGGTCGCCCAAGTTGCGCAGCACCTGGTCATCCATAGAGCCGGTAGCTTCTTTGCGGTAGCGGGCAATAAATGGGATGGTGTTCCCGGCATCGATCAGGTCAATGGCACCCTGTACGTTTTTCAGGCTCAGGTTCAGTTCCTGCGCCAGCTGTTCGGCATGGTTCGGCATCTTTGTTCTCACTTTCTGTTTTACGAGGAATTTTCCACGCGGGATTTTCCAGCCTTTTTTGAAAAAAAGGCTTCGGCGAAAAAACTTTAATATACAAATTATAGTAGATAGTTAAGGCAATACCGCATAATTCTAAGTGCCGATACGGCGAGCGAGGTACGGCAGATG
>OGCM01003736.1_pt1 | contig 11237 bp, 7 predicted proteins | sample 1570151 | NCBI WGS metagenome assembly OGCM01 (sample SAMEA4370582, study PRJEB24528) | human gut metagenome
GCGGAGGTCTCGTTGTTCTTATGGTTATTGCGGCTTTCGGACTCTTTCAGATTTCCATCTTCATCCGTCTCCGCCCCTGTTGTAGCGCTGTGGCTGCTGGAAATGGTCTCACCCTTTACCAGGAAGCCGTCTGCGTCAGTCTCGTATTTCACATACTTGCCGTCCGCATCGGTCTCCATCTTAAGCTTTTTGCTGACCTTTTTGCCGTTTTTGTCATACTCGTATACGGTCTGGTACCCTTCCTCATCCTTGGATTTTTCTGAGGATTTTGTAGAAGCAGCGGTTGTCTTCTGCGGCTGTACCACACCGCCGCCAGTTCCGACATTACCGACAAACTGGCCTTCTTTGTAGATGCCGCTGATCTTCTTTACCGTGTCGGACGGAGTGTACGCCTCATCGCCAAAGAGAAATTTATGCAGTTCGATGACGTTGCTCTCCAGGGTAGCCGGAACAACCACTGCCCCCTTCTTACCCATGTTCGCGTCGCCGCGTGCCTGCGGGAATCCGGTAGTCTCACCCAGATGGAACTTACTGATATTCCGCGCGTTGCTTACCAGGTCATCTACACCAACACTGGTAGATACCTGCGGGAATACCGTTCCGATCAGGGTATACAGAGTCTGGAAGTCAGCCTTCTTGGATTTCTCAAAGGCCTGTGCAATAATCTTACGCTGACGCTCGGTACGCGCATAGTCGGTATCCATCAGTCGAAGTCGTCCGTACGCTACAGCCTGAACACCATCCAGATGGTTCATGCCTGCGTGGGTCAGCTGGCGGGAACCAATACCGGTTGCCTTTACGGTCTCTGTGATGAAGGAGTTAATATAGAAGAACTCCGCCTTGCTCAGCTCAATGTCCACACCGCCCAGAACATCAATGGCATTGGCTACTGCTTTCCAGTTAAAGGTCATGTAGTCCTGGATCTGCAGATCCAGGTTGCGGTTCAGGGCTTCGACGGCCTGCTTCGGTCCGCCTACAAAGTAAGCCTGGTTGATCTTGGTATAGGACCCCTTATCGTTGATATTTAAGTAAGAATCACGGTATACCGATACCAGCTTGATTTCGCCGGTATCCCGGTTGATGTTGCAGAGGATGATAACATCCGAGTTCGTGGATTTCTCGATCGAGTTGTCACGGGCATCGACGCCGAAAATGGCGATGGTCCAGTAGCCCTTCATATTCTCTTCCGCGTCCACCGCAATGTCGTTTGTCCTGATCTCGCTGATCTGGAAATCTTCGGAGCGCTGGATCTTCGACATCATGCGGGCCATAAAGGCATAGCTGAAAATGGCTACCAGCGCGATACACTCTGCCACAATCATGGCAATGATACGGCGTCTGCGCTTTTTCTTTGCCTCGCTCTGTCCAAAATCAGAACGGCCGCCGCGCCGGTCGTTTCCGCCGGTCGTTCTTCCGGCTGCTGCCTCCCGTACCGCACGGCTGCCTGCGGTTTCCCGCGCTGCACTGCTGCGTACATCGGAATCGCAAGCTCTGTTTCCGGTATTCTCCTGCCCCAGATCTGCACGTACTGCGCTGCCTCTGCGGCGGGAAGTGCCTCGCCCGCGTCCCATCTCCATCTCATCCAGCATATCCGGCGCATAGCTCCGGCTCACAGGCTCCTGACTGCTTTCCCTTTTCGGCTGCTTCGGGATCGCATGGATACGGGAATCTCCCATCACATCCAGCTCTCGCTCTGCTGCTTCCTGGCGTTTTCTCTGGCGGCTCTCCCAACGCTCCCGCTCGGACGCGTATCCGCCCTCCTGCCCGGAAGAGCCATACGCTGCCGTATCCCGCATGCGTGGGTTGCGTCTGCTTCTCCGCTCTGTACTGCGCTCTAACTCATCGTCAAAATCGTGACTCATGTTTTGTACCTCATTCTCATTCCTGCCTGCTCCGGCGACCGGGTCAATAGGCGTTCTTATTAATAAAGCCTTTGAAAAATGTCAGAAACAATATCTTAAAATCAAATCCCAAAGTCCAGTTTTCAATGTAATAAAGATCGTGCTCGATCCGCTTGGTGATGGAAGTATCGCCACGGTAGCCATTCACCTGCGCCCACCCGGTCATGCCCGGACGTACCTGATGCTTGATCATGTAACGCGGGATCTCTTCCTTGAAGCGTTCTACAAAATATGGACGCTCCGGCCTTGGTCCCACCAGGCTCATGCTGCCAAACAGCACGTTGAACAGCTGGGGCATCTCGTCGATGCTGGTCTTGCGGATCACCCGGCCGATGGGGGTCACCCTTGGGTCGCGCTTCGTGGTCCATTCACTCTTTTCTTTTTCCGGTGCCTGCACCTCCATGGAACGGAACTTGTACATCTTAAAAGGACGGTTATGCAGTCCCACCCGTTCCTGGCAGTAGATCAGCGGTCCCGGCGAGGTCAGCTTGATCAGGATAGCCGTAAGCAGCATGACCGGCGAAAACAGGATCAGGGCCACAATGGCACCAAAAATGTCGATTGCCCGTTTCATGGCCGCATTCAGCGGATCATTCAGCGGGACACGGCGGATGTTGATGACCGGAAGCCCCTGCAGATCCTCTGTATAAGGCTTTGTCGGGATCACCTTGTTGTAGTCCGGAATAAATTTGGTGTGCACACCGGACTTTTCACAGACCGCTACGATCTGCTCCAGACCGCCATACTCCTTCAGGCTTAAGGTAATGGCAATCTCATCCAGACGGTTCATGTCCAGGATCGGCTTTAGATCCTTCATGGTTCCGATCACCTTGATGCCGCGGTAGTCATAGCCCCACGGCTTGTGGTCATCCAGAATACCCCGTACCCGGTAGCCCCACTCCGGATTGGCCAGCACGCGGTCAATGTAGCCTTCTGCCGCGCGGCTATAACCCACCAGAATAATATGTTTCTGATTGTATCCCTTCGCGCGCATGGAACGCAGCACGGTACGGATCAGGTTTCGCTCCAGCGTCTCCGCTGTAATGTTGGTCAGGAAGAAGCCGGCCATCAGTCTGGCTGAGAATTCCCTCAGGTATGGATTTTTTCTTCCTAAATAGAGGATTGTTCCAAAGAGGAACAGTCCGATGATATTGGCCTTGCAGATGTTGGCAAATTCCTGTCGTCTGCCCTGCACCCGCTTTGGCGTAAACAGATGAAAGACTGTATACAAAAGCAGATAGACCGGTATGATCACCACCAGGACCCGCATATAAAACCAGGTCGGCAGGATACCAGCCTCCAGATCTGCTCCAAACAATCCACTTTTCAGTGTAATAAACCAGCTGAATACATAGGCGGCCGCGATCACCAGTGCATCCAGAAGCACATGCAGCCGGTTCAGTCTGGTCTGATTATCTTTTATCATATGGTCCACCTTTATCTCTAAACTGCCGTTTTATATTACCTAGACAGCAGCGGATTTGCCGATATTCCGCCAAAATGGCAGTCTTCCGGCATCATAATGGAATCGTAACGATTATACACGAATTTTCTGGATCAGTATATTAAATTTCTATTAACTTTTTGTTATACCAGCCAGTTTCTTCCGGATCTGGCGTCTGGAAAACTCGTAAATGTAAAGCGCCGCGCCGTAGATCAGTTCCCACTCAATGGCAAGATAATTAGGAAAATCTTCCTTCCGGTATGGAACCTTCCGGGTCTTTTTCACGGTTTTGATACCCTCAAGCACTCCGGCCACATAGTCCTTCTCAAAGCCGAGCTTCTTAAAGAAGAAATACTTTCCGGCAATTCCGGCGACAATGGGGAGACTGTTCACCAGAAGCTGCGGAGCCGGCATGTTCTTATAATTTAAGTACACGTTGTTGCGGGCTGCCAGCTTCACCTTAAAGGAATTGTACTTAGAGCCGCTGGTGCCGCTTCCCACATGGAACACCTTCGCAGACGGACAGTATAAATTATAGTATCCCGCAATCTTGGCCCGGTATCCCACATCGATATCTTCCAGATAGGCAAAATGCATCTCATCGAAATAACCGATTTCCTCAAAGACCTCCCGGCGGTAAATCGCTGCTCCGGCACAGGCAGAAAAGATGTGGCACGGACGGTCATAGCGTTCGATTTCCTGTCCCACGCCCCTCTGGTAAGCCCAGCCCATGATGCTGTACATATCGCCGCCATCATCCATCAGTTCCTTATGGTAAAGCTGGATCATCTTCGGACTGACGGAAAATATCTTCGGAGAGCTTTCGATTGCCTTTAACAGCTCGCCCACATACTCCGGCTCTGCCTCGGTATCATTGTTTAACAGAATCACATAGGGCGTTTTCGCCGCCTTAATTTCCACATTCACCGCGCCGGAAAAGCCAGTGTTGGTCTCCAGAAAGATGGAAGGAAGTCCATGCTCCTTCAGCCATTCCACGCTGCCATCGGTGGAGCCGTTGTCCACCACCAGCAGCTCAAAATCACGGCAAAGCTGCTTATCCAGGGCAGCCATACAGGGCTCCATGAATTTTAGGCCATTATAGTTTGGAATCACGATCGTAACTTTTTTCATGTGTCTTCCTCCCGCCTACTGCTCTTTGATCTCAGGCAGCTTGTACGGCTCACCGATCTTCTCTTTTAAGAGATCCCGCAGGGAGAAATCGGACTTGCGCAGTGTCAGGTTCGGGTTGTAATACGGATCGCCGTTCTGTAAAATATCCGGCCAGCGCTTTGCCACCAGGGCCCACTCGCGGTTGAAGCGTGCCACCTTCTCCGGTGTATCCTCCAGTCCGCGGGACTTGGACTCGTAGTGATGCATCACCGCGTACGGCGCGTAAACCACCAGATAACCGGCAGCCCGCACCTTTAAGCAGAAGTCTACATCGTTGAAGGCCACCGCCAGCTCTTCGGTCAGACCGCCTACCTCTTCAAACACGGATTTTTTCACCATCAGGCTGGCTGCTGTCACGGCACTGTAATCCTGGGCGCACATAGCGCGGTGGAAATAGCTGTTCTCCGCCTCATGCAGACCGATAAAGGTATGGCCTGCCACGCCGCCAAAGCCGATCACCACACCGGCATGCTGGATGGTGTCGTCCTCGTAAAGCAGGCGCGCGCCCACAATGCCGACCTCTTTTCTCTGGCAGAAGCCCAGCATCTCCTCAAACAGGCGCGGGGCAATGATCTCGGTGTCGTTGTTTAACAGCATCAGGTACTCGCCCTTCGCGAAGGCTGCGCCAAAGTTATTGATGGCGGAATAGTTAAACTCCCTCTCCCAGCGCACCACCTTCACCTGCGGGAATTCCTTCTGGATCTTCTCGTAGTAGGCAAAGGTTTCCTGCTCGGTACTGTTGTTCTCCACCACAATAAACTCCAGGTTCTTATAGGTGGCCCGCTCGATGATAGAGCGGATGCAAAGATCCAGATCCACGCTGTGATCCTTGTTCGGAATGATCACGGACACCAGCGGGTCTCCCTGGATGTGAAAGGTGGTATGGTAAATGCCGTAATCCACACCCTTCTCCACCTTCTCTGCCGGAATACCGCAGCGCTCATAATGAGCCATGATGGCTCTTGCGCCCGCCTCAAAGGCGTACAGCTTGCTCTCCGGGTTGCTGGCGGTGGATTCCTGATGACAGCGCCAGTGATACAGCACCTTCGGAATATGACAGATTTCCTTTGCGTTCTCGGTGCAGCGGAAGATAAAATCATAGTCCTGGGCACCGTCAAACTTGTGCCGGAAGCCGCCCACCTGATCTAACAGAGTCCGTTTTACCACAAATAAATGACAGATATAGTTGACGCTGGTTAAGAGATCCGGGTTGAAATCCGGCTTGAAATGCGGATCGAACAGCGCGCCGCCGTCCATATCCAGCTTATCCTCATCGGAATAGATCACGTCGCAGTCCGGGTGTTCGTTGATGGTCTTTGCCACCTCATAGAGCGCATGCTCCGGAATGGTGTCGTCATGGTCGGCCAGGATGATGAAATCACCCTTCGCCATCTCCAGAGCCGCGTTGGTGTTGCCGGAAATGCCCAGGTTATCTCCCAGCTCCGACACATGGAAGCGGCTGTCCTTCTTGGTGTACTCTGCCATGACGCGGCTCACAATCGCGCCCTCACCCTTCGGGCTTCCGTTGGCCACGCATACCTCCCAGTTTCTGTAGGTCTGGGCCAGAATGGAGTCCAGCATCTCCCGCAGATACTTCTCCGGAGTCTTGTAGGCCGGAATGACAATGGATAACAGCGGCTCATACGCGAACTTTGTCTCCCGCTGGGCGGCCAGCTCCTCTTCCTTCGGACGGGTCAGCTCATACCACTCACCGTAGTCATAGTCATTGTCCAGTCCCTGCAGCTTGTGGCGGGACTTTAAAAGCAGGGCCTTTAAGCCATGCTTTTTCCCAAATTCCAGAGCCACATGCACCGTCTCCATGTTCATGAGATCTTTGATCTTTTCCATGCGCTTGTGCGCTACGCTGGCACGCTTTGCGATCAGCTCCTCATTGTACTTTACACGGGCCGTCTTTCCGTCACAGTGAATCACCAGCCAGTAATCCGCCCCGCGCTCGTATGGGAACTGAATGTCAAAGCCATAATCCCGGTCATAGACCTGCTTGTAATAAATCTGGCTCACATCATCACGGCGGGTTGCCACATATTTGATCTCCAGCGGGTTCTTATTCTGGTCCAGGACCTCAAACACTGCTTTGGACTCTGGTGTTTTTCCGATGACCCAGCCATTTAACTGGATGGAATTTTCCCGGATTCTTACCACATCAATCTTGTATTTCATGAAATTATTTCTCCTCGAAGTTCAGACGTTCTTCTTCCACAACAAGCGGACGGTGCATCACGCGCTGGTTAATGGAGAGTACATATTCTCCCACCATGCCAATGAAAAAGATCTGCACCGATCCCAGAAACAGCATACCGATGAGCATCGGCGCCATGCCTGCCGGAAAACGGTCCCACCAGATCAGCTTCATCACCAGATAAGCTACAGCCACCACCATACTTAAGAAGGCGCTGATGGCACCCACAAAGGTTGCCAGGCGCAAGCCTGCCTTCGTATAAGAGGTTACGCTGAGCATAGCCGCGTCGTACAGGCGGTAGAAATTGTTGTGGGTCTTTCCGGCCCGGCGCTTCGGCTGCTCATAAGGAATCTCCTTACGCTTATAGCCAAGCTCCGCCACAATGCCCCGCAGGAATGGGGTCGGATCATCCAGCTTCCGCAGCACCTCGATAAAATCCCGGTCGTAAAGCCCGGAGCCGGTAAAATGCTCGATCTGCTCCACGTCAGAAAGCTTCTTGATGGTCTTATAGTAGAAGCTTCTAAGGGCATACATGATCTTGTTTTCCTTGCTGCTGGTCTTAATGCCGATGACGATCTTGTAGCCCTCTTCCCAGGCCTTCACGTATTTCGGAATCATGTCCACCGGATCCTGGAAATCTGCCACCATCTCAATGACACAGTCTCCGGTCACCTGCAGCATGCCGTAATACGGAGAATTGAACTGTCCGAAATTGCGGGCATTGAAGATTGCCTTGATCTTCGGGTTCTCCGCGCAGAGTCTGCGCAGGATCGGGCGGGTGTCATCGGTTGAATCGTTGTCAATGAACACCAGCTCGTAGTCGTACTGTGGCAGATCCCGGGTCAGGGTCTCCAGCACCGCTTTGCTGATGGCCTCTACATTTTCCTGTTCGTTGTAGCAGGGGATCAGCACACTGATCTTTTTCATAATTGTATCCTTCCAAAGTTGTATATTTCATGCAGGTCATGCGGTTCTCCCAACCGGGAGGCCACATATTGCCTGCTGTTTCCACCATTCTCTATTATTGTTATGGCAGCATCCTCCGGATTCCCTCCGCAAAGGAGACCTGCTCCTTCCAGGTACCGCCGGTCAGCTTCTTCATATTTTCATTGACCGGGCAGATGGAGAGCGCGCCCTCCTTTGCCTGGACAAAGCTTCCGTATTCCAGATTTCCGTTTCCGCCGCAGAGACCGTGGATCTCCTCCACAAAATCCCGCAGCACCCGGGTGTCCTCCGAAGCCACGTTCACCGCATGGCACTCGCCCCGGTGGCTGTCACTGTAGCGGTACAGTTCCACTACGGCGCGGGAGGCATCCTCAATGTCCATAAAATTCCAGCGGTGGCGGCAGGCGCTTAAGGAGACGGTTTTCCCCTCCGGCAGTTCCCGGGTCAGCGTGGAAATGATGGACCACGGATGGTCCCCCTTGCCGTAAACACTAAAAAACCGCAGATGGTAATACGTCATCTGCATCTCCTGGCACTTACTTTTAGCCTGCTCGTAAAACGCGAGCTTTGCTTTTCCGTATTCGTTGACCGGATGGCATTCCATAGACTCCTCCATGATGCCATCTGAAGTGATACCATACTCCACGCGGGAACCGGCATCCATAAATATCCTGCATCCCAGAAGCTTTGCCGCCTCAATGCAGCGCAGGGAACCATCGATATTGGTTTTCTGCACCTCGAAAGAATCGATCTCCTGACGGTTCACACCGCGCCACGCAAAATGTAAAAACGCGTCGGCATGCCCGATCTGCGGCACACATTCCACTGCCTCATCCATCTGCGCCGGAATCCGGTGCAGATGCTCATGAACCGGAAGACACTCCGTTTTCTGAGACTCGGGACGCACCAGGCAGTACACCTCGGCCCCCTCATCCAGAAAACGCTTTGCCACATGGCTTCCAATAAAGCCGGTGGCTCCGGTCATCACGATCCGTTTTCCTGAAAGCTCTGTCATATCTCCTCCATCATTGCGTCTTCTCCGCGAATTTAGATCTGCCGCGAATTTCCGCCCGTGTTTCTATAAGTGTTCAATCCGGTTGGTGCGAAGCGTCATGGTCTCCACCTTTCCGCCGAACCTTGTCTTTATGATTCCCGCAATCTCATCGGTATAACCCGGTGCCACAATCAGAACCGCGTCCACCGGTTCTTCAAAATAATGATCCGGGGCCATGATCGGCACATGAGAAGCCGGGGCAAAGCGTCCCTGCTTGAATGGAGCGGAATCAATGATGTAAGCCAGGTGTTTCCCCAGTTCAGACGTTGACGCCAGAGTAAAGCCCTGATGACTGGCACCCCACATGGCAAGACGTTTGCCTTCCCGGGCCAGACGCTCTGTCAGAGCGCGCACCTCGGCAGTTACAATCTCATAGCCTTCCGTCAGAGGGGCGATGATGCTGACACCCGCACCTTTCGCGCCGGCATCTGCATCCGTCTCCGGCATTGCCATCTTTCTCACAACCATGGACAGCGTATCCCGGTTGATCATCTCCTCCTCCAGCACCTCAAAGCCGCAATGGTTTAGCAGTGCCCGCAGCGTATCAAAGGTGTAATAAGCAATGTGGTCGCGGATCAGCTCGTAGTAGCTGCCCTTTTCCAGAATGTATTCCAGACTCGGCACGGTCACAAGTCCCATGCCGTCCTCCGCCAGATTGTTCCAGATGGCCTTTAACATGATATCCGGTCTTGGCTGATGCTCTAAAAAGTTAAAGGATAAGAATACATCAAAGGGCTTTTCCGGCACACTCCAGCCGCTTTCCGGGAGCATAGATGCCTCCGGTGAATGCCCGAAGCGCTGGTCTTCCCGCTCCGGAAACTCTCTCCAGACGCGAAGTCCTTCCTTCCGGGCCATCTCCACCAGGTCCGCCTTGTGCTCCATACCGTAGATTTCCACCGGAAACTCCTGTAAGAATTTCAGGAATTCGCCCCGTCCGCAGCCCGCCTCAAAGAAGGTCTTTCCTTCCAGATGATAAGTCTCGATCAGATGGCGGTACTGACTGGCGCGCAGCTCCCGCATGGTGGAAGAGCCGCCACCAGCCCGGATCACGTCGCGGTAATAGGCCACCGGCTCGCAGTCAAACTGAACCAGACCACATCCGCTGCACTGGCGCAGATGAAGGGTCACGCCCTCATCATTCTGTACTTCCTTCGCATCCGGGATGTCCTGGGCCGAAGCCGGAGCGGATGTTAACTCAAAGAGGCTTGTTTCCGGCAGGATCCTCCCGCAGGCTATGCAATGTTTCATAAATTCCCTCCGCAAATGTTCTGGCAGGCCGCCAGGAGGTCTCCTGCAGGATCCGGCTGATATCCGGCATCAGGTCTGCCGGTCCCTCCGCGTTCTGCGGACGCTCTCCATAGCTGTAACTTCCACGATATCCGCACAGGGCATACATTTCTTCAATGTAGCTCCGAAGCGGCCGCGTATCGCTGCTGCCAATATTGTAGACACCGGCGGGGCTTCCGTAAGCAGGGAAACCAGGGCCGCTGCCGCGTCATCGATATAAAGAAAATTCCAGTTCTGCGTACACTCCCCAAGCTTCATGCTGCCACCCTCACAAAAGGCGCGCAGGCAGGACTGAACCAGAGACCATGGGTGATCCCCCGGACCGTACACGCTGTATATCCTCGTATGAATATACTCCATATTCTTCTGTTTGCAAAGTATTTTCGCTTTTTCGCAAAAATCCACCTTTGCCTTGCCATATTCAGACACCGGATGACAGGGCGTATCCTCCGCCACTGTCCGGTGCCAGACTCCGTACTCTGCCTGAGAACCGGTAAATAAAAAACGGTGGCAGCCAAGCGCTGCCGCTGCCTCCACCGCATCCAGGGCATAGGTGACATTGCGCTGCTGCACATCCCGCTTTGTGCGGTTGTCGCTGCCCGCGCCATCCCAGCCAATATGGACCCAGGCATCCGCCAAAAAGCCGTGGATCGTCCGGATCTCTGCCAGATCCAGCGGGCAGATGCTAAGACTCCCCGGAGTGTTTCCGGCTGCCATCGTTTCCAGATGCTTCATATTAGACGAAGCGGGGCGGACCACCGCAAAAACCCGGTGCCCCGCCTCCATTAAGTTTTTCACTGTTGCCGCGCCGATAAAGCTTGTTGCGCCTGTTACTACGACCTGCATTATTTCATCCTCGGAATGATCATCAGTTTGTCCATCTCCTCATCCGGAAGGAATGGGGAAAGGTCCTCAAGCGGCGGAGATACTAACGTACCGTCCGGCAGACGCTTTGCGGAGGACTTTGGCTCAAAGTTCTGGTCTGTGGTTACATAGAATTCGCAGATCACCGGTCCGTCCATAGCCAGGGTCTTCTCAACCGCCCCAGCCACTTCTTCATTGTGATGTGCCACCACATAAGGATAACCGTAAGCTGCTGCCAGCTTCTCCATATCCGGGAAGCTTAAATCATGGCTGTCCACGCCGATTCCCACAAGCGGCTCACCAAAGAAGTTTTTCTGGGTCTGGCGGATGGAATGGTAACCACCGTTATTGATCAGGAAAATCTTGATCGGC
>OGCM01003741.1_pt1 | contig 11217 bp, 8 predicted proteins | sample 1570151 | NCBI WGS metagenome assembly OGCM01 (sample SAMEA4370582, study PRJEB24528) | human gut metagenome
AGGCGCCGTCCATGTCGCGGTAGCATCGCCAGCCGGCGAACGCGGACGAGCCGTTGGAGAAGCCCAGCTCCGATGTCTTGAGCGTGGGGGTCGACCGGCCGTACATCACGGGGGTCGACTGGCTCGAGGGGTCTGACACGACCGACTGGTGGTAGACGACCGTGTAATCCGCAGGGATGGGATACTCGACCACGAAGTCGAACTCAGCCGACCACTGGTAGCTCGAAACCGTGGTGACGTTCGACGTCGCCGTGAGCGTGACGCTGCCGTCGCCCGTGCTCCACTCCCGCTGGTTCATCGCGTACGCCACGAGCGCGTTCTGTATCCCCGAGATGCTGGGCGGGAAGCTGCCGTTGTCCGCGTCGATGCTGAATTCGGTTTCCCTGGCGTCCAAATGCTGCTGGATGCGGTCTGCGTATTGGCTTGCCCACTCGTCGGCCTTGCCGTTGCGGACGAAGTAGTTGTTGGTGAGGTCGGTTGAGCGGTAAGCGTAGCCTTCTGTCTGGTAGTTTGCTGTGTGGTCGCTGTGGGCGATGGCCATCAGCTCGTCGGTCAGGCCGAAGTAGAGATGACGCTGATCAAGGTCGCCGTACCAGTTGTCGTTTGTGTCGTCCCACGTGAGGTCCATCTGGCACCACTTGCCGTCGATCTTCACGGCGTTCCAAGTGTGACCATTGCCGGTGATGCGGCCGTTGGCGATGCCGGCGGCATTCAGCAGCTTGGCGTAGATGCGCTGGTAGCTTTCGCACGTGCCTTGATGGCGGGTGAGGCCGCTTTCCGCGCTGCACCAGTTGAGGTCGTGGTCGTATTCCAGCTGGTCGAGCGTCCAGTCGTGTAGCCACAGGGCCATGTCGTACTCGGAGCCGGAGGTTTCCTGCCGGCATTGAGCCACGGCGTTGTTCACGATTTGCGTGACCGAAGGGCGTGCGGGATCGTCGACGGTTACCCAAAGGTCCGTTATGCGCAGGTAGCCAATGTTGTTGGCCGTATCCATGAAGTAGAAGTAGATGTTATAGCTGCCTGAGGCGGTGAACTCGAAGGTGAAGTCGCATTCGTTGTTGCCAATGGTTTTGTATGATTGCGCCCCCGTCCACTGGTTGCGCGAGGGGTCGCAGACGCTCTCTTGCGAGCCGTCGGTATCCTTGTAAGTCGGCACATCCATACGCGCTTTTGCGTTGGCGGAGCCGCCTGTTTGCGTGACGTGGAACGTGGTGGGCTCGCTTGCGGCTGCATCGTCCCAGCTGACGGCGAACGTGACGCCGTTTTGCTCTGCAGTCGCGGCGTGCGCGTAGGTTGTGGTTGTGGCGGCGGTGTCTATTGCGTTTTCGGAGGATTGGGCGGCAGGTTCGGCTGCTGCGCTTTCAGAGTGGTTGTCAGCCGTGCTTTGGCTTGAGCTGGTCGCGTCGGCGGCAGATGCTTCCGTGGTGGTTGCGTTCATTGTTGCTTGGGCGTTGGCGTCGCTCGTCGCGAGCGCCGTTGCCGGGCACATGCTTGTGACGAGCGTGAGCGAAAGGGCGATCGAGAGCATTGCGGACGCGGGCTGTTTCATGGCGTGACCTCTCTTATGGGCGGCGGCTTCGCGATGCATGGGACAGTGTTGTCGTGCGATATTTGCTTGCGACATTTTACGATAGAGGGCCTAGGAATTACAGCTCAGCAGGGTAGTTTTAGGTAGTTGTAGGTGACTTTTTGCCGGGTTGGCGGGGGTTGATGGGGGTTGCTATTTGTAGGGGCGGGTACGGAGTTCTGCTGGCGTTTTCCATGAGTGCTTTTACACGATGGTTTGTGGTGCATCCGGTGCAGGCATTTGCTTGGTTACTGCGCATATTTGGCCGATGTGCATGCCGGTATGCGCATCGGCTGCCGCGGCCTTGTCTGCGGTCGCGCCCCCGCGATGCTTCGGGTTGCGTCTGCGTCGGCGTTTACGGTTGCCACGGCTTCGCCTGCGGGCGCACTCCCCCGCGGGTTCTGGGCGGTTTCGCAGGAATTGAACGCCGATTTCGCCATGGGTTCCGGACTTCTGTGCGGTTTTCGGTGGGGGGTTGTTCGCTGTCGGCTCCGCCGACCTGGGGAAACGTCGGCGTGTTGTGGCGTTTCGGGCCGATTTGGCCTGCGAAACCGCCCAGAAGTTGAGGCGACCCTCTCCACCTTCCTGGTGGAGACGCCGTTGACGCACATCTCGCGCACCGCTGCGACCACCGCCTTGTCGGTCCTGCTGTAGTGGTCGACTATCTGCTCGGGGAAGTAGGTGCCGGCCCTAAGCTTCGGTATCCTCAGCGAGATCGCGCCCGCCGACGTGGTGAGGCTGCGGTCGCGGTAGCCGTTGCGGACGGTTTCCGTGTCCTCGCACATGTCGTCTGTCTGGACGTCCATTATCTCGTTCAGCGCGGCTTCGATCGGGACCCTCGACAGCTCGACGATATTGACGGCCCCGTCCTGGCCGCCGTGGCTTATAGTGTCCATGGTGGTTGTTTCCTTTCCTAGAATTCCTTTTCTTAGCCGTAAAGAATTCTAAGGCGGCAACCACTGTTTTCTTGCGCCAGCTAGACGCGGCTCGGGAGAGGCTTACACCAGCATTCGCGGCGTCATCCTGATCGCTTTGTTCGAAGATGAAACCAAGCTTTTTTCCAACGCTTCGATTGGCGTATGACGCGGTGGATGCTTCGGGCTCTGGTGGGCTCCATTGCGCTTCGTGCGGCCTTAACGCTTGCGACGTCAACGACGGCGTTTGCCTGGAGTCGCGTATAGGAGTTCATTCGGCGCACTATCAGAACCCGTGCAATGATTCGCCACCACATCATCTGCATCAGCCGCGACTTGGTCTAGCTCGCAACAGACGGCGCTTCGGCCCCTCGCCCTTCACAAACGTCGCCGTGTCCCATATGTCATCAAGCAAAACAGACGACACCGTCAACTAAGTCATTCCAGCGTTCTTTCAGATAATCCGCATGATCAACAACCCACCTAGAGGCAATCTTCTGCTTAGCTGTGGGAAGGTTCCCCGATATGACTCGACCTGTCGGAATCTCGAGCACAACCTCTAGTTCCTGATACGAAGCGTGAAGATGTGGAAGTGAATGACCGTTTTCCTTTGGGTGAATTACAAAACGTACGCCCTTTTCTTCACCTACTTTTGCTCTATAGGAAGCTGGATTAAAGATAGATTTCCAGTCATACAACTCATTGCCTGGGGAAAAGTACTCTTGTTTCATAATACAGCCTCTCTCGTCATATTCGATCGCTAGTAAATTAGACGACGGCGTAACTTTGATGGGGGGTGCAGGGTTCCTACTTGAGGTTTGCCATTCCCTTGCACAGGTCATACCTGCACCCGGCGTCGATCCTCGCCGTGTCCACTTGGTGCGGCGGCAGGTAGCCGGCTTCCACGGATTTGGAGCGGGAAGCCTAAACTGGAACAAAACTTAAGTTTCTTCATGCGCGTCTTCGCTCGTATTCCATCGGGGACGCGTAGTCGAGCGATGAGCGCATGCGAACCGTATCGCAATGCAGCTCGATGCGCTTTGAGCGTCTTGAAGAACGATTCTGCCACGGCGTCGTCGAGCGGCGTTCCCGACCTCGATATCGATCGCGCGGCTCCGTGCGAGCCGAGGCAGCGCTGGAACGCCTTCGATGCGTGCTGGACGCCTTGGTCGTCATGGAAGACGAGGCTTCCGTCGTTTGGGGGCCTCGCGTCCGATGGCTTGCCCGGTCGCGCCTGTCGTGATCTTCTCGGTGATGCGGCCCGGCATCGACCAGCCGGCCGCCTTCCTGGAGAACGCGTCCATGGCGGCAGCGAGGCAGGGCCGTCCCTCCTTGGTCGGGACGCGCGTGATGCCGCCCACCCGAAGCTTGTTCTTTTGGTCGACGGCAAACGCCCGCCCCGCGATTCCCCGTCGACGCGCCGATAGCCGCATCGCGCGCGATGCGGCTCGAAGACCTCTTCGACGAACCCCTCCAGGGCTTCTCGCCCTGCCTGCGCATTCGGCTTGCGCCTGCGCGCGTATTCGCAATGACCCGATTTCGAGACCCTCGTGAGCTCGCACGCCTTCCTGATGGGACCGAGCCATCCCTATGCCGTTTGAGGAACCCGAGCCTCGCGCATGGCCTCGGCTCAAGAAGGCCCGGAATTTTTTTAGTATCCCGTTCTCGCGTTCGAGCTTCCCCGCTTTCTTCTTGGGCTTGATGATCTCGCGGTCCCTGTTGATCTTGGGGCTTTCGTTGCCGGGGAAGGCGGCGTCCCCCATCTCCTCGCGCTCGCACGCCCATCGCCCGGGCGCGGGGTCTTTGATCTCGGGCTCTTCGGAGAGCTCGCGCACCCCAGAAAGAACAACCTTTGCCGCGGCGATCTTAAATTGCCTGTCATAGCGTTTTCTCTTTTGGGTTATATCGAACACCTCTCGCCCTTAACTTGGTGCCCAATTTATCTTACCCACTCCAAACTATCTGGCACCTAGTTGGTACGGAATTTTGTCAGCATCCCCTATGTGCATTCTTAAGTTACCATCCGCACCACATGTATGCGATGTGGCTGAGATACGTTTCGAGGGCTGCAACGACGTCGTTTTACGGTCATTTCAAAAAACCACAACGACTGTAAAACGATGGGATGTCGCAGATAGGCGGCATTCTTAGGCCTCTTTTCGATACGCTCGCGCCGTCTTCCTCATTCGCTCGATTCGGGTGGGGCCAGTATCTTCTTAAGGTTACGTATTTTGAAAAGCCTGCAAAACAATGACTCAATCATTGCTAAACAGTATAATGGCAACATCATTCTGCAAGAATCATACAAAACGGAGAGAACTATGCTCCTCGAATTCAGCATAGAGAACTACAAGTCGTTCGCCGACAAGGCGACGTTCTCGATGGAGGCCGCTCCCAAGCAGAAGGGGCTCGACTACAGTCTCCACGCGATCAAGGTCGGCAGGAAGACGTACAAGGGGCTGTCGTCGGCGGTGGTCTACGGGCCGAACGCAGCCGGCAAGACGGCGATCATCGGGGCGATGGACACGCTGAAGCACATCGTGATGCGCGGCAACGTGCGCGACGCCGAGACCATGACTTCGCTGGATCGCGCGGCGTTCGACCTGTCGTTCATCCCGAACAGCGGCCTCGCCGTGCCCAAGCCGGTCTCTTTCGGCATCCGCTTCTTCGAGGGCGGCGACCTGTTCGAGTACAACCTGAAGATTGACCTCGGTGGCTTCATGGACCCGTCGTACGGCAGGGCGATTGTGCGCGAGACGCTGCTGGTTAACGAGAGGATGGTCTTCGACCGCGAGCCGGAGGCTGTTGAGCTCGGCGACCTCGACCCCGCCATGTTCTCCGGCCAGGTCTCCGATGTCTTCCGCGAGAACAGGGCGGCAGCTGTCAAGTTCCTCTCCGTCCTCGACGGCGAGGAGCTGTTCCTGACCAACGGCTTCAAGCAGATTGTCAGCCCCAAGCTTAGCGCGCGTGTCACCGGGTGGTTCGACCGCGGGCTCACCGTCGTGTATCGCGCCGATAGCCTCACGACGGTGCAGGGGGCGGGGCTCCCGGACAAGGCCGTCTATATCAACAAGACCATCGACACGGCGGCCAAGGAATTCGGCGTCAGCTCGAACGCGCTGGGCTTCGTGGTCCCCGAGGGAGAGGGCGTGCCGAGATTGAGCTCGATCTTCGCCGACGAGGAGGGCAACCTGTTGCGAGCGGTGCCGGCTGAGGACTACGAGTCCTATGGCACGGTGCGCTTCGTCAACCTGTTTCCACTAGTGGCTCAGGCCATCGCCACGGGAGGAACGCTGGTGGTGGACGAGTTCGATGCTTCCATCCATCCCATGGCGCTCATGAGCATCGTGAGCGTGTTCCACAATGACGAGGTGAACAGGCGCGGTGCGCAGCTCATCTTCAACACCCACAATCCCGTGTTTCTGAACGGCAACGTGTTCCGTCGCGACGAGATCAAGTTCGTGGAGCGCGACCGCGAGACGGGCGACAGCACCTGCTACGCGCTGTCCGACTTCGGTACCTCGGGGCCGTCGGGCGTGCGCAAGGGTGACGACTACATGAAGAGCTACTTCGTCAGCCGCTACGGCGCCATCGAGGACATTGACTTCACCCCGGTGTTCGAGGAGCTGATGGGAGATGACGGCGATGGCGAGTAGGAGGCAGGCGGACAAGTACTGGTTCTCCGTGGAGGGCGAGACCGAGAAGTGGTACCTCGAGTGGCTGCGTAGCGCGATTAACGCGGACCCGCGCGCCACGAGGAAGGTCGCCTTCGACGTTAAGGTGGAGAAAAACCCGCTCAAGCGCGCGAAGAGCCTGAACGTCGTGGGGAAAGCCGAGGTCTGGCACGTCTTCGACTTGGAAGACGAGAGTGACCTCCACGTGAGGCAGACCCAGGACACGCTCAAGCGCATGCGCGACGCCGGTAAGCTCGGTCGCGGCGTCAAGTACATGAGTGCGTACTCGAACTTCACCTTCGAGTTGTGGATTCTGCTGCATAAGCTGGACATGCGCGCCCCGCTCAACCACAGGACGGGATACCTGAAGCTCGTGAACAGGGAATTCGGCGAGAACTACCAGGACCTCGACGAGTACAAGCACGAGGGCAACTTCAAGCGGGCGCTCGCGCAGCTGACGCTCGACGATGCGGTAGCCGCGGTCGCGCGGGCGAAGAGGATCGCGGCAGCGAACGAGGCCGACGGCCGTCGCTTCGCCGAGCACTGCACTTATTGCTACTGCCTGGACAACCCCGCGACGGATCTGTGGATAGTGATCGAGAAGGTGCTCAAGGGCGCTGGGGTTATCCAAGAATAGACGGAAGGATGTTTCAGGAGGCAAATCGCTATGGGCTGGTTTAAGAAGCTCGACCGTTTGACAAAGGATTCGATTTCCGATGCGACGGCTGTCTTTGCGGTCTTGGGAACGTTGGCGACTATCATCGGCATCTCCCTTCAGCAGGTGATTCCAGGGACATTGTCGTTATGGGCCTTGCTGGTGATTGTTTTGGCTGCCTATGTTTTACTTGTCGCTGCTATTCGTTTTATGAAGCATCAGCTCGTAAAAGATGGGATAACGCTAAAAATCTGCGGAAACAGCATCATTGTGAAGCGCGGTGATTTGTTCTCGTGTTCAGGGTGGAAAGTAATACCGTTTAATGAATACTATGACACCAAGGTTGATGACGTTGTCATATCGAAGGCTTCGCTTAATGGGATCTTTATTGAGCGTTATACAAACGATATCGAAAAGCTGAAATTTGCGATTACGACGGATTCCGCCTCCACTCTTCCTCCTCCCGTGAAAACGGAAGAAGGCCGTATGAAATACGAGCTTGGAACAATAAAGCGCTTTGACGGCCAATATCTTGTGCTGGCGTTCACCCACTTCAATGATCTTAATGAAGCGCATCTTACAATGGCGGACTACGAGCAGTGCCTAATGCATATGTGGAGGGAAATAGCACGGGTTTATGCGGGGAAGCAGGTTTGTATACCGTTGCTAGGGAGCGGGATAACGCGGTTCGACGATTTTGGCGAGAAGACATTTCAGGGCTTATTGAGGTGCTTAGTTTGTACTTTGAAAGCCTCAAAACTCAGCTTCTCGGCACCAATCATATTTGTTCTAACGGAGAAGTGCCTTAAAGAGATCGACCTGTATGAGTTGAAGGGGATGGAGTAAATGGCAAGGAGAACTAAGACCTATATCGCTGGTGATTGGGACAACGACTACGATGCCGTGGAACAACTTCGCAAGTGGAACGACGGCAAGTATTGGTCGCTTTCGTTCGTTGACGCTCACGATATGACTCAGTCCAGTGACGCGAGTCAGAATTGCAGCATCAAAAAGTCGTTAGCTCTAAGGATGGATGCATCCAAGACGTTCGTATTGATTGTTGGGGATAAGACGGCGTCTCTAAGAAGCGGGAGCTGCTCGTATTGCGACTCGTATTCGGCATACAGTCATTCTTGCATGCGTGGCAACGGTGTCAGTATGAAGAGCTTCATCGAATATGAATGCGAAAAAGCGAAGCGAGATGATCTGAAGATAGTGGTTCTGTATTATGCGGCGGCAGTTGATAGAGATAAGTGTCCTGATGTGCTCCGATGGAGTGGGGTTCATGCGCCGATGTTGAAACGGATGAATGGGGAGTTGTATTGGGATTACCAATCTGTTAAAGATGCAATCATGTCCTAGCCATTAGCTACTCTAGGGTTCTAAGTTTGACTGCGGAATCAAGATGCTTCATACAATGCCAGGGATTGGATAAATCGTTGAATCGTGGGCGTCAAAAGTAAATGTCAAAACAAACTTGCTCTTGGCAGGCTCCTGATTTGAGATGAGTCGCGGAGTTTTCGCTGTTAGACGATACGCCTCGCATGAGACGTTCCTGTTCACATAGGCGGAAACTCCTTCGCTGATAGAGTGCGGGCTGGACGGTATGCTGGATGCTTCCAGGCAAACCAGAGGTTGTCGTATCGTAAGCAACTTGATAGGGGTTTCGAACGGAAGATAGACCATCAGGGCGGAACACCCATTACAGTCTGAGATAAGCCATCGATGAACTTCGGTGGCGAGCATTCGGCGCATGGCCTACAGTTCGGCCAAGCCCCGAGGGGCCGCCGATCGGGCGTCCCCGGATGGCCGTCTGCCCCTGCCCCTCGAGGGCCCGGGGGTGTTGCCACCGAGGACGCTCGCCGCTCCGAACGACTGATAGGAAACTGCCGGGCCCGGGGGCCACGGCCAGGTAATGTGGGTGTCGAGGGGAGGACTTCCGATCGGCCTACCGATTGGAGGATACCACCATGGCACCACCCATCAGGCCGGGAATCGTCATCGGGCTCGACGTCGGGAAGTCGTCGCACTGGGCGTGCGTCATCGCGCGCGAGGGCGAGCTGCTGGCAAGCAGACCCATTCCCAACAGGGAAAACGCCATAGACGGGCTCTACGCGCAGTACCCGGGCGCGCTGGTCGTCGTCGACCAGGTGCGCAGCATCGGGTCGCTGGCGCTTTCGCGCGCCAGGCTCGCCGGGATGCCGCGCGCGTAGCTGCCCGGGCTCGCCGCGCACGGCGCCTCGAAGCTGTTCGGTAAGCGTCAAAACTACCGCGTAGACCGAGAAACCTCTCAGAGTTTTCCCATTTCGTTTTGAGAAAGCTCTGAGAGGTTTTCTATTTCTCGTCCTCGGAGAAGGCCGACGGGTCGATGTCGATTATGGGGTCGTCGGCCATCCTGGCGGCCTCGGCCGCCGCGGCCGGCTTCAGCTTGATTTCTTCCGGCACGGAATCCGACCAAGGCATCAGGGAATCCAGATAGGCCGGGTCGTCGGGGTCGGCGGCGTTGGGCATTTCCGTCAGCAGCCATTCCAGGTATTTGCGCGGGTTCAGGCCGTTGGCCTTGGCGGTGGCGACCACCGAGTAGACGCCCGCCGAGGCTTCGGCGCCGCGCGGCGTGTCGCTGAACAGGAAGTTCTTGCGGCCGATCACGAACGGCTTTATGGCCCGCTCGGCCAGGTTGTTGTCCAGCTCGAGCCTTCCGTCGTCCAGCGCGTTCATGGCGTACGGCCAATATTCGATGGCGTACCGCAGCGCGGCGTCCAGCGCCATGCGCGGCGACGCCTCCATGCGCCTGGCCTGCGCCCATTCGCGGAAGTCCTCCATCAGGGGGCGCAGATCGCGCTCGCGGGCGAGCCTCCTGCCCTCGAAGTCGCCGGCCGCCGCCATGCCGTCGAAGCGGGAATCGATCGCGAACATGGCGTCGATGCGCCTTCTGGCGGCGAGAGCCACCGAGCCCGCCGCCTCGGCCTTTGCGTCGCCGCCGGCGGACTTCACTATCTCGGCGAACTTGCGGCGGATGTGCACGAGGCACGCGACGTTGGCGACTTTCCCGCCGTTTTCCAGCGCGAAGTACGTGTGTTTGATACGGTTTTCATTGCACGAATGAGCAAAACCATTTTTCACTGATGAGCGTGCAACTTTTCACTTAAAGCAGAAGGACACGTCCGAGCGCTCCGCAATGGACCATCTTGGAATCTGTAGGTACCAGCTACGGTTGCAGGAGGTCGGAAAGGAATGGCTCTAGACATGTCCCAGATAGAGAGGATACGCGATTTGCGGGCCCTCGGGTACTCCCCGTCGGAGATACGGCGCGAGACCGGGTACTCTTACCCGACGATCAGGAAGTACCTGGCGATCGACGACTTCTCCCCGAAGCGGCCGGAGGCCCGCACGGGGAGGCCGTCCCTGCTGGACGGCTTCGAGGGCGATATCGAGGAGATGCTCGAGTCGGACAGGCACCGCTACCACAAGCAGCGCCACACCGCGCGAAGGGTCTACGACAGGCTGGTGGCGGAAAAAGGCTACACCGGATCGTACTCGACCGTGCAGCGCAAGGTCCGCGAGATGAGGCGGTCCATGCGCCAGCCCGCGAAGGACGGGTACGTGAGGCTCCATTGGGACCCGGGGACGATGCAGGTCGATTTCGGCCAGGCGGACTTCGACTACGCCTTCGGCGGCTCCGCCGACGGCGGCCACGTCAGGATGCACTTCCTGTCCATGTCGTTCCCCTATTCCAACGACGCCAGGTGCGAGGTGTTCGGCGACGAGAAGGACGTCTGCGTCTGCCAGGGGCTCCAAGACGCCTTCGACATGATAGGCGGCGTGCCGAGGGTCGTCGTGCTCGACAACGCGACCGAGGCCGGGAGGCGCTGGCACGACGTCATCACCGAGTCGAAGCTGTTCAGGAGGTTCAGGCTGCACTACGGCTTCGAGGCGAGGTTCTGCAACCCCAACTCCGGCAACGAGGAGCGCAACGTCTATAACAAGGTGGGCTTCATCCGCCGCAGCTACATGGTCCCGTCTCCGAAGGTCGGCTACCTCAGGGACTACAACGAGGCCCTCAACGCGGCGCTCGGGGACCGCTCCCGCCGGGAGGCCCATTACGAGAAGGGGCTGACCTGGGCCGACCTGTTCGAGGCCGACAAGGCCGCGCTCCTGCCGCTTCCCGACAAGGACTTCGACGTCGTGCGCTGGACGGCCTGCAGGACCGACGGCTACGGGCGGGTGAGCCTGGACGGGGGCCGCCACGTCTACCTCGCGTCGCCGGAGCTCGCCAACGTCGCCCTCACCGTGGGTGTGAGAGCGTTCACCGTGGAGATCGACGGCCCCGACGGAGCCCCCATCAGGGGCTACAGGCGCCAGACCGGCGACTTCTTCACCTGCGACGAGGACCCGCTCGCGCTCCTC
>OGCM01003742.1_pt1 | contig 11211 bp, 8 predicted proteins | sample 1570151 | NCBI WGS metagenome assembly OGCM01 (sample SAMEA4370582, study PRJEB24528) | human gut metagenome
CTCCTTTGCATATTGTTAGGCTTTTCACAGCTATCTTTATTATAAAGGGTCGAATTGTGTTTTTCAAGATGTTAGTTTTTCCTAACCTTTTGTTTTTTGGCATTTTCTATGGCCGGGCAGCATACTGCGCGGCGGTTGGGCATGGTTTTGTGACAGATGCCGTGGGTAACGCTGCACACTGCAGCAGTGCGGCAAAGCCCCTCAGGCCTCGCAGGCTCGGCCAGCTCCCCGCATAGCGAGGAGCCTCTATGCGCGGGCTTCGCCCGCGAGAAAGCCTCCTCACGCAGTGGGGAGGTGGCCGAGTGTAACGAGGCCGGAGGGGCTTTGCCCCCTGCCCGCTGCCGCCCACAAAAAAAGCAGAGCGAAAGTTTTCCTCCGCTCTGCCTTATCTAAACTCAAAACAAAAAACCAAAGATCACCCGCGAGGCCACACCGCAGACCGCCATCATTGCAATGCCTGCTGCGATCGGCGGCAGCCACTGCCGCACCAGTCCGGGCTGCTCCGCCGGTGCTGCAGCCTTCTGCTTTTTGGCGTGCCTTGCCGGTTTTTCCTGCACGGCAGCCTCCTCCGGCGGCAGGCAGAACACCTGCAAAAGCGCGAACAGCAGCATGATCTCGGGGAAGATCATCGAAACGCGGATCGAGATGACCGCGTGGGCCAGATAGCTGACGAGTGCCAGCGTAACCGGGGCCACGCCGGGGCGCAGCCAGTTCTGCGCCGCCCTGCGCAGGTGCGCCGCTACAAACCACAGCCACGCTGCCAGCCCCACAACACCGGTGGTCAGCAGCAGCTCGAGATACTCATTGTGCGCAGCATAAAAGGTCTTCATCCGGTCGGTGATGTCCGCGCCCGCCCATTCAGCCACCGCCGTGTGCATCATGCCGGGGCCGACCCCGAGCAGCTTGCGCCAGAGCGGCTGATCCAGCCAGCTTGCTGCCGTGATCCGCCAGGCCGTGCCGCGGTAGGTGCCCCAATCATCGTTGAAGATCAGCAGGTCGTCCAACCTGCCAAGGCTGGGGAAGCTCGGCCAGCAGTTAGCCAGCACAGTCAGCACCACCGCCCCCACGACAACAATGCCCGCCACGCAGCGCCCCAGCCTGTACAGCGGCACCTCCCGCCCGCGCAGTGCGAACCGAAGCACCGCCCACAGCGCTAGACAGACAAGGAAGCCGGTCTGCCCCACATGGCCCAGCGCCGCCAGCATTGGCTTGCCGCCCTGCGTGTAGACATGGGTGCGCATGTACTGCATCCACCCCGCGTGGAAGAAGAAGAACCCGCCGATGACCGCCAGCCGCCGCAGCGTGCGGGTGGTGAACATTCTCTGGCAAAGCAGCACCAGCACCGCTGCGCCGATGCCCAGCGCGAGGCCCTCGGCATCGACCACCGCGAGCGCCAGACCGCCGAAGAAGGCCGGAATACCGTACAGGATCGTGTGCCGCACGCCGCGCGCCACCAAAAAGGCGTAGAATACCAGCGGCAGCGCAAACGCCATAAAGCCGGAGCAGAAATTTTTCTGCCCCAATGTCGAAAAGAACTGCGCGCGCTCCACCACTGCCGTGTCGGCATAGGTACCGATGAGGTCGATATTGAATATGTTCAGCACATACAGCGCTGTGACGATGGCCGTGGTCACACCGACACCAAAGGTCAGGCCGTTCAGAAGGCTCTGCGGTGCAAAGGCGCGCACCGCCAGATACCCCGCCGCCGTGAACAGCACCATCATGCAGCCGCCGTAGTAGCCACCCAGCCCCCAGAAGGATGCTGCAGGCGAGAGCGACAGTGCCGTGGACACCACGCCGCTGACCGTGACAGCCCCCAGCGCCCAAAGCGCCGGATCCTGCCGCCACGGCAGACGGCCGGGCTGCGGCACCGCCCCGACCGCCCGCAGCGCCCCCAGCCAGAGGGCGAACGCCCAGCACAGGGTACAGACGGCGGTGAACTTGACAACGCCGAGATTGGAGAATTTATCGATATAAAGCGGGAATGCGCAGAGCGCGGCCACCAGAAACGCCGTGGCCGACTGTGCTGCCAGCTTGCGCAGTTGTTGGGATTGGGTCATAGGTGAAACCTCTCGGATCGTAGATGATATGCTTTGTAGGGGCGAGCATTGCTCGCCCGCAGGAGCTTTGCGGCGGCGGAAGCTTCCGCGGGTCGTCGAGGACGCCGACCCCTAACGCCGTAGGGGCGGATTCCATATCCGCCCGGGCACTTTTCCTTTGCCGCACACGGCCACGGGCGAACGATGTTCGCCCCTACCGCTGCTGTCCTATTTTACCCCGTGCCCACGATTTTTTCAACTATTCTCCACAGGTTTTACAAGACTGACACAAACCAGCCCCGCTGCGGCACAGGCACCGGCGAGCCAATGGCGGGCCGCCAGCGGCAGGGCCTGCGCGCCGATATAGCTCAGGATACTGCCGCCGCTCATGCCGAGCGCGATGAAGCCGTAGTTGACACCCGCGTGCGCCAGCCCGAAAAGATCGGTGTTGAAGGAGGGCTGCACCGCCGCGCCGCCGGAGTAGAAAAAGGTCAGCAAGGCGTAGGCCGCCAACAGCCACCACGCCTCCGCAAAGGCAAACCACGCACTGCCCGCCGCAAGGCCGATATACACGGCATACAGCACCGGCTTACGGCCGAGCTTGTCGCTGACGGCGGGCAGCAGCATCCGCCCCGCCGCGCTGGCTGCCGAGCCCAGCACAATGCTGTAGGGTGCGGCGCTCTCCGGCAGGCCGCGCTCGGCGGCGATCTTGAAGATTTCCGGGCTGAACAGCAGCACCGCCGGAGCTGACAGCGCCACCGCTGCCGCGCAAAGCTTATACTGCGGTGTGCGCAGCATCTGCTTGTAGTCAAAATTCGGCCCCTGCTGGGGCTTTCCGCTCTGGGGTTTAGGCGGTGGGTCTTGCAAAATCAGCGCACCCGCGCCGCAGACAACCAGCATGACCGCCCCCAGCGCAGCAAAGCAGACGCGAATGCCCCACCGCCCGCCGATGCCCTTGACGAACACCGTAAAAAACGCGCCGGACAGCCCCATGGCCACCCCCGCCACGCCGGTGGCCCAGCCTTTTTTGTCCTGATACCACTTTTGGGCGCAGGCCAGCACCGCCGGGGCTAAAAATGCACTGCCCAACCCGGCGGGCAGGCTGTAGACAACAAGAAACAGCGCTGCGTTGGCAGGCGGTACAAGCGCAGCCGCAAAAAAGCCGCCTGCCAGCAGCACTGTGCCCCACAGCCCTGCCGGGCGCGGGCCGCGGGCATCCTGCAGAAGGCCGCCCACGGCACAGCCCACACCGTAGGCCGCCACCAGCACCGCAAACCCCAGCATGGCCTGCCCGCGTGAAAAGCCGTACCCCTGCATGACCGGCTGCTGAAAGACGCCCCACGCCGCCGGTATGCCGGTCAGCAGCTGCGCCGCCGCCCCCGCAGCAAGAATGTACGGCCCGCGATTCTGTTTCGGCACACGCAACCCCTCCCCTTTTCGGTCTAGTATGCCCGGTTTGGATTGACAAAATGCAGCGCAAAAGGTATCATTATAAAGTATATAAAAGCAAAGAGCCTTTCCCCGAGGGGGAAGGTGGCCAAGGCCCCGCCTGAGGCCGGATGAGGGGCGGCTTTGCCATCATTGCCCGTTTACGGGTTGCAATGGCAAGGTTTGCCCCTCATCAGTCACCTTCGGTGACAGCTTCCCCCTCAGGGGAAGCCATTATACAGTGTAAGGAGAACCACCATGAAAACTCAGCCTTTAAAGGGTATGCGCGACCTGCTCCCGCGGGAGCAGGCGCTGCGTGACTATATCCAGGGCCAGATTCTGGCCACCTACCGCGCCGCCGGCTTCCAGCGCATCTCCACCCCCATTCTGGAGGATATGGAGAACCTCGACAAGAGCGAGGGCGGCGACAACCTGAATCTGATCTTCAAGGTCCTCAAGCGCGGCGACAAGCTGGAGCATGCGCTGGCCAGCGGCGATGAAAAGCAACTGTCCGACATGGGCCTGCGCTATGACCTGACGCTGCCGCTTTCCCGCTACTACGCGGCCAACCGCAACGAGCTGCCGAGCCCCTTCAAGGTCATCCAGACGGACCGCGTCTACCGCGCCGAGCGCCCGCAGAAGGGCCGTCTGCGCGAATTTGTCCAGTGCGACATTGACATTCTGGGTGACTCCTCCCCCAATGCGGAGGTCGAGCTGATCGATGTGACGGCCCGCGCCCTGCTGAAGATCGGCTTCACCGGCTTTACGATCAACATCAACGACCGCCGCATTCTGCGCGCCATGCTCGAGAAGATGGGCTTTGCCGCCGACCAGCTTGACTCGGTCTGCATCAGCTTTGACAAGATGGACAAGATCGGTGCAGACGGCGTCAAGGCCGAGCTGACCGAGAAGGGCTTTGCTGCCTCGGCCGTGCAGGCGCTGGATGACTTCCTGCGCGCCGGCGATTTCAGTCTGGACGCTGTGGCCGCCCGTGTCGATGACGAGGCGCTGACCGCCGACCTGCGGTATGTCATTGCCGCCAGTCAGCGTGTGGCCGGCGGCCGTTACGCCATCGCCTACGCCCCCAGCCTCGTCCGCGGGCAGGGCTACTACACCGGCATGGTATTTGAGGTCACTTGCCCGCAGTTCAGCGGTGCTGTGGCAGGCGGCGGCCGCTACGACAACATGGTGGGCAAGTTCATCGGCCAGCAGGTCCCGGCCGTGGGCTTCTCCATCGGGTTCGAGCGCGTCTGCGGCATTCTGCTGGAGCAGGGCTACCAGATCCCCGGCGCAAAGCCGAAGATGGCGCTGCTCTACCTCAAGGATGCCGACTTTGCCGCCGTGCTGGCCAAGGCAGAGCAGCTGCGCGCCGACTATGATGTGACCGTACTGCCTCAGGCCAAAAAGCTGGGCAAGCAGTTCGGCACGCTGGAGGCTGCCGGTTTCAACGCCGTTGCCTTTGCCGACAACGAGGATGTCAAGCTGCTTGGGCAGAAAGCCGAATAATCAGCCAAAAATTTGTGGGGTGTGCCAAAATTACGGCACATCCCACTTTTTTGTATTTGGTTTGTAACACACAACGCGCATTTTCCGTGTTATATTGGTGAAAAGGGAAATACAGAGTGCCTTCCCCCTTGGGGGAAGGTGGCCGAGGCCCCGTCCGAGGCCGGATGAGGGGCGAGCTTACCGCTATTGCCCGCAAACGGCTTAGTATCGCAGGGTCCACCCTCATCAGTCAGTGGTCGGGGCCACTGACAGCTTCCCCCTTGGGGGAAGCCTTTACAAAGGAAAGGAGCATCCACATGAAAAAGCGCATCACCCGTATCACCGCTGCGCTGGCCGCTGCCGCACTGCTGGCGGGCTGCGGCAGCATCAGCAGCAAAGACGGCGGTTACTACACCACCGAGGCCGCCGCGCAGGAAAGCTACAATTATGACAGCGCCGCAGGCGGGACGGACAGCAGCCTGATGCCCGCCAACGCCGCCGAGGCTGCCGCCGATGAGACCGCGCAGAAAATCATCTATAACGCCAGCCTGTCGATGGAATCCACCGACTTTGACGCTGCCCGCGAAACCCTGATGGCTGCGGTCGAGGCCAACGATGCATGGATGGAGTCCGTCAGCGTTTACGGCACCGAAAAGGATCACGACCGCAGCGCCGACTACACCGTGCGGGTGCCGGTGGACAACTACCGCGCGTTTCTGGCCGCCGTTGGCGAGGCAGGCAGCGTGCGCAATGTCAGCGAGAACGCCGAGAACATCACAAGCAGCTACATTGATGTACAGGCGCGGCTTACCGCGTTGGAGGCCCAGCGCACCCGCCTGAACGAACTGGCCGATCAGGCCGAGACAACGGCGGATCTGCTGGAAATCGAGAGCCAGCTTTCCGATGTGCAGTACCAACTCGAGAACTACACCCGCCAGCTGCGCAACATGGACCAGCAGGTCAGCTACTCGACCGTAGACATCTATCTGGAAGAGGTCGCAACCCTGACCCCGACCGGCGTGACCTTCACCGAGCGCATTGCCGATGCGTTCGGCGGCGGCTGGGACGCCTTCGTTGGATTCGTGCAGGGGCTGGTCATTGCGCTGGTCTACCTGTGGCCGGTGCTGCTGATCGCAGTGGTCGTGGTGTTCATCCTGCGCAAAGTCTGGAAAAAGCGGCCCAAGAAGGAGAAGCTGCCCAAACCCGCACAGACGCCCCCGCCCGCCGAGTACCCGGTGAAGCCGAGCGACGAACCGAAGCCGAAATATTGAGATAACATAAAAACGCCCGACCGCACAAAATACGGTCGGGCGTATATTTTTGCTGTCATGTAGGGGCGAGGCATGCCTCGCCCTGCACCTACCCGCAAAAGGGAATCCTGCGGGCAGGCTGCGGGCCGGACATGTCCGGCCCCTACAGCGCAATTACTTCTGACTTAGTCTTTCACCTCACGGAGGGGTCAAGACCCCTCCCTACAAAGCATCCGTATACGGCAGTTTGTAGGGAGCGGTCTTGACCGCTCCGGCTGCCTTGCGGTGGCTGCATGATAGTGGGAAAGCCTTAGTCCTTCAGCGTCAGGGCAATGCTCAGGTCGTTCAGCTGCTGGGCGTCCACCACATCGGGGGCGCCGCTCATCGGCTCACCGGCGTTCTGCACCTTCGGGAAGGCGATGACATCGCGGATGGAGTCCTTCTTGAGCATCAGCATGACCATGCGGTCCAGACCGTAGGCCATACCGCCGTGCGGGGGTGCGCCGAACTTGTAGGCGTCCATCAGGAAGCCAAAGCTCTCGCGGGCCTTCTCCTCGGTAAAGCCGAGGGCGTGGAACATGCGGTCCTGCAAAGCGGGGTCGTTGATACGCATCGAGCCGCCGCCCATCTCGACACCGTTCAGAACAATGTCGTAGGCCACGGCGTGGCAGGCACCGGGGTCGCTCTCGACCTTGTCGAGATCCTCGGCCTTGGGCAGGGTGAACGGGTGGTGCATCGCCATCCAGCGGCCCTCCTGCTCGCTGTACTCAAACAGCGGGAAGTCCACCACCCACAGGAAGTTGAACTTGTCGGGGTCGATCAGGCCATGCTTGCGGGCAATGTCCAGACGGACCTGACCCAGCGCCGTGCAGGCCTTGACCCAGTCGGCATCGCTGACGATCAGCAGCACATCGCCGGTCTCGGCGTTCAGCGCAGCGTACAGGGCAGCCTTCTCGGCATCGGTCAGGAACTTTTCAAAGCTGGAGGAGGTGCCCTCTGCAGTCAGGCGGCTGTAGGCCAGACCCTTGGCACCGTAGGTCTTGGCGACCTCGCCCAGCTTGTCGATGTTCTTGCGGCTCAGCTTGTCGGCCATGCCCTTGGCGTTGATGGCGCGGATGCTGCCGCCGGCCTCCAGCACAGCGGCGAAGGGCTTGAACTCAGTGCCCTTGAACACCTCGGTCACATCCTGAATCTCCAGCCCGAAGCGGGTGTCGGGCTTGTCGGAGCCGAAACGGCCCATGGCCTCGTCCCACGGCATGCGGTAGAACGGGGTCTCGACGTCGACGTTCAGCATTTCCTTCCACAGGCGCTTGATGAGGCCCTCGTTCAGGGTCATGATGTCGTCCTCGGAGACAAAGCTCATCTCCTCGTCCACCTGGGTGAACTCGGGCTGGCGGTCTGCGCGCAGATCCTCGTCGCGGTAGCAGTGGGCCAGCTGGAAGTAGCGGTCAAAGCCGGACAGCATCAGGATCTGCTTATACAGCTGCGGGCTCTGGGGCAGTGCATAGAAGTGGCCCGGCTGCACGCGGCTGGGCACCAGATAGTCACGCGCACCCTCGGGCGTGGACTTGATGAGGGTCGGGGTCTCGATCTCGGTGAAGTGGTTCTCGCAGAAATAGTTGCGGATGATCTGCATGATCTTGCTGCGCAGCACGATCGGCTCATGCATGGACGGACGGCGCAGGTCAAGGTAGCGGTAGCGCAGGCGCAGATCGTCATTGACGTTGATCTCATCGCGCAGCTCAAACGGGGTGGTCTGGGCCTCGCTTAGGATGCGCAGTTCAGCAACATACAACTCCACATCGCCGGTGGCGATCTTATCGGTCTTGGCGGCGCGCTCACGCAGCTTGCCGCGGCAGATAACAACATATTCGCTCTTGAGGCTCTCTGCCTTGGCAAAGACCTCCTTCGGCGTGTCCTCATCGAACACCAGCTGCAGGATGCCGGTGGTATCGCGCAGGTCGGCAAAGATGATGCCGCCCTTGTCGCGGGCTCGGGCGATCGAGCCGCAGACCGTCATTTCCTGACCAGCCATTGCAAGGCTGACTTCACCGCAGTAGTTGGTGCGGCGCAGGCTGCCCAAAGTTTCCATATTTCCAGTCCCCTTTACGGTTATAGTTTTCTAAATAAGTATTATACCGCGCCGCGGCGTGTTTGGCAAGTGGCTTGCGGCAAAGACAGGCAAATTCCGGCAAAATCTTTTGCCAACCATATTGACAATTTGCAGCGCGACTGTTATAATATTAAAGCTGTGATTCACACAGCATAATAGATGTGCCTGTAGCTCAGTTGGTAGAGCATCTGACTTTTAATCAGAGGGTCCAGGATTCGAGTTCCTGCAGGCGCACCAAGACCGGTTGAAGCCACTAGGTTTCAACCGGTTTTTGTTTTCTGACCGCAAAAAAAGGCATGTGCGACCGATCCAATCGTACATGCCTTTTTATTTTGTATTCATCTCCACAGCAGGAACAAAGCGGCCAGCAGCACACCCAGCCCTGCCAGATAGACTCCGGCGATGAGCAGGGTGGCTTTCAGCACACCCAGAACCGCCCAGAGCTTTTCATTGGCGGTCCATTCCGGCTCCTGCTCCCACGGGCGGTCATTGGCCGGCTCCGGGGGCTGGCCCGCCTTTCGGCGGTGGGGGCGCAGCATCGGCGCAGGGCCGATGCCGTTCATATCGGCGATGGTATGCCCATCGTCCTCAAAGGGTTCATTCTTTTTCATTTGTCGTACAGGTGGCAGACCACATAATGGCCCGGCTCAGCCTCACGCTGCTTGGGTGCCTCGGTCTTGCAGCGCTCGGTGGCATAGGGGCAGCGGGTATGGAACTTGCAGCCGGACGGCGGGTTGGCCGGGGACGGAATGGAGCCCTGCAGCACAATACGCTCGCGGCGTATGGTCGGGTCCGGAATGGGGATGGCCGAGAACAGCGCCTTGGTGTAGGGGTGCAGCGGGTGGGCAAAGATGTCATCGGTTTCGCCGTACTCGACCAGATTGCCCAGATACATGACACCGACCGTGTCGGAGATATGCTCGACAACGCTCAGGTCATGGGAGATGAACAGGTAGGTCAGGTTGCGCTTCTCCTGCAGGCTTTTCAGCAGGTTGATGATCTGCGCCTGAATAGAAACATCCAGTGCGGAGACCGGCTCGTCACAGACCACGAACTCCGGGTTCAGGGCAAGGGCACGGGCGATGCAGATACGCTGGCGCTGGCCGCCGGAGAACTCATGCGGGTAACGGGTCTTGTGGTAGGGCTGCAGGCCGCAGTCGTCCATGACCTGATCAATATAATCGTTGAATTCCGCCTTCGGGACGAGATTGTGCTCACGCACAGCCTCGCCGATGATCTCGCCGACCGGCAGACGCGGCGACAGGCTGGAGAACGGATCCTGAAAGATGATCTGCATCTTGGTGCGCAGGGTGCGCATCTCGGCGGGGGTCATGTCGTAGACCTCCTTGCCGTTGAAGAGCACCTGTCCGCCCGTCTTATCGCCGCCCAGACGCAGGATGGTGCGGCCGGTCGTGGACTTGCCGCAGCCGGACTCGCCGACCAGACCCATCGTGCAGCCGCGGCGCAGGTTGAAGGTGACGCCGTCAACGGCCTTGACATGCCCCACAGTCTGGGACAGCAGGCCGCCCTTGATGGGGAAATACTTCTTGAGGTGATTGACCATCAGAATGTACTGAGGGTCGTAGGTGACGGGGGTGTAATCGTTCTCGGGCAGCATCTTTTCTTTTGCCATGCGTCACTCACCCGCCTTTCTGTTTTCTTCATAATAGCGATAGCAGCTGACCTTGTGTGTCGGGGACAGGCTGATCTCGCAGGGGTACTCACCGCCGCAGCAGGGCAGCTGCAGCTCGCAGCGGTCCTTGAAGTAGCAGTAGTCCGGCATGTTGACCGGGTTGGGCACCTTGCCGGGGATGGAGTAGAGGCGGTCGACCTTTTTGCCGACAACCGGCTTGGAGGCCATCAGGCCGATGGTGTAGGGGTGGCTGGGGTTGGTGAAGATCTCCTGCACGGTGCCCTTCTCCACCACACGGCCTGCGTACATGACAACAACATAGTCGGCCATCCCCGCAATAACGCCTAGGTCATGGGTGATGAGCATGATGGACGAGTTGATGCGGTCCTTCAGGTTGCGCAGCAGATCCAGAATCTGAGCCTGAATCGTCACATCAAGCGCCGTGGTCGGCTCATCTGCAATGATGATCTTGGGGTTGCAGGCCAGCGCCATAGCGATCATGACGCGCTGACGCATACCGCCGGACAGCTCATGCGGGAACATCGTGTAGACACCCTCGCTGTTGGCAATGCCGACCATCTCGAGCATCTCGATCGTGCGCTTTTTGATGTCCTCTTTTGTCTTGCCCTCACCCTCATGCAGGGCAATGACCTCATCGATCTGGGCACCGATGCGGAACACCGGGTTCAGGCTGGTCATCGGCTCCTGAAAGATCATCGAAACATAGTTGCCGCGCAGACCCTGCATCTTTTCGGTGGGGGTCTTGGCAATATCGTAGGCCTTGCCATCACCCAGATTCAGGCGGATGGAGCCCTCGACGATCTGGCCCTGGGGGCGCTGCAGCAGCTGCATCAGGGACAGGCTGGTGACGGACTTGCCGCAGCCGGACTCGCCGACAACGCCCACGGTCTTGCCGATGGGCACCTCAAACGAGACGCCGTCCACGCTCTTGACAACACCGGTGTCGGTGAAGAAGTAGGTGTGCAGGTTGTCAAACTCGACCGCGTTCTTCTCATCGTGCATTTCGGTGACATACTCACTTTCCGGCACATTGCGGCGCTTGCGCTGCTTTTCGTACCGGTCGGTGATGCGGCGGTTTTCCTTGGAGATACGCCGCGATTCTTTAGCGGAAAGATACCCTTCCTGTTTCTTAGCCATCGTGTGTTTCTCCTTTCGATCAGCGTTTCATCTTAGGGTCAAACGCATCGCGCAGACCGTCGCCCACAAAGTTGAAGCCCAGAACGGTCAGCAGCAGGCAGATAC
>OGCM01003745.1_pt1 | contig 11201 bp, 8 predicted proteins | sample 1570151 | NCBI WGS metagenome assembly OGCM01 (sample SAMEA4370582, study PRJEB24528) | human gut metagenome
ATAATCTTGTCTGACACTTTCTCTGCCAGATCGATCTCATGAAGGGACATGATCACAGTGATGCCTTTTCTCTTCGCCATATCCCTGAGTATGGAAAGCAGTTCCAGTTTATAACGTACATCCAGGAATGAGGTCGGCTCATCCAGAAGAATGATCTGCGGCTGCTGGCAGATGGCCCGTGCCAGTAAAATCCGCTGTCTTTGTCCATCGCTGATCCGGGAAAAATCCCGGTCCGCCAGTTCTTTTGCGTGTACCATGTCCAGGGCATGCCACACCACCTTCCGGTCTGCTTCCGACAAGGTTCCGAAACGCCCCGTGTGGGGATAACGGCCCATGGCTGCCACATCGAAGCAGGTCATAAGCTCCGGCTGTGTCCGCTCTGTCATCATCACCGCCATCCGGCGGGCAATCTCCGTTTCCGGCCACTGCTCCCTTGGCCGTCCATCCAGGCTGACCACGCCGCCCACCGGCTTTAACTGTCCGGCAATGCTTTTTAAAATTGTGGATTTTCCCGCTCCATTGGGACCGATCAGGGTCACGATTTCTCCGCGAGAAGCATGAATGCTGATTTCCCGGATCCAGGCTTTCCCATCGTAGCCCGCCGCAAGATTTTCTGTACTTAGATAACTTTGTTTTTTCACCTCTGCGCTCCCTTCCTGCGTATCATCATCCAGATCACCACCGGCGCTCCAAATACCGCTGTCACCGAGCTGATGGAAAGCTCCGTGGGCGCGAACATCGTACGGGCAATCAGGTCACTGAACAGACAGAAGACAGCACCTCCTAAAAAGCATCCTGGAATCACAACGATTGGCTTTGCCGTACCAAAGAGCCGCTTTACGAGCTGCGGCACTGCAATCCCAACAAAGGATACCGGCCCGGCAAAGGCCGTCACACAGGCTGACAGAATGCTGGAAAGCAGGATCAGCTCTGCCCGGAACCGTTTCACATTCACGCCGAGGCTTCTGGCATATTCCTCACCGAGCTGGTATGCGCTGATGGGCTTCGCCATACAGAATGACAGCACAAACACAGGAATCACCACCGCCGTCATCACCCGCACCTGGTCCCAGGTCGTGCCGGAAAAGCTTCCCATGGACCAGTTGTGCAGATTTACAATGTTGGAATCATCCGCAAAGGTCACCACAAAATCCGTAATCGCGGAACAGATATAGCTGATCATGACACCGCATACCACCAGCACGGACATCTGCCGCACCCGCCTTGCGATCACCAGCACAAAGCCCATGGAAATCATAGATCCGGCAAAGGCCGCCAGAATCATGGCCGCGGAGCCCATAAAGAGACCTTTCCCCAGAAACAGGATCATGACCAGAGCCACCACCAGCTTGGCCCCGGAAGAAATGCCCAGCACAAACGGTCCCGCAATGGGATTTGCAAAAAAAGTCTGAAGCAGAAAACCAGATGCGGAAAGAGCTCCGCCAAGCAGTGCCGCCGCAAGAAGGCGCGGAAGCCGGATATCCCACAGAATATGAAAGGCAGTGCTCTCCCGGTCCGCCCCGGACAGAATTGCCTGTATGTCCTGAAAGGAAAGAGAAACACCCCCCACGCTGACGCTGAGTGCTGCCAGAATGACCAGCAAAAACAGTAGCAGCAAAAACGCCAGCTGGCAGCGCGCCCTTCGATTTTTCATGGTTTATCTCCTTCCCTTACCGCAGCCGGTGCAGATAATGAAGTCCTGCTTCATCCAGCGTATCTTCTGAAAGCACCGCATGCATATCCAGAATCATATTTCCAAGTCCCATTGTTTCCTGGAACATATTTTTTCCGGTACACCAGACATTGCCATTCTTCACTGCCTTAAAATCAGCCAGAAGCGGATTTTTCTGTAATAGCTCATCCAGCGTCTGTAGTTCCCCGTCTATGGTGCTGTTGTAGATCAGGCAGTCTGCGTCTTTTGTCTCCGCGTAAAAAGCTTCCATCTGCATATTCATAGTAGAAAGTGCGTCCGCTGTCTGCGGCACATAGCTTCCGCCCGCCAGTTCAATCATCTTCGCCACATAGTCACCCGGCTTCCGCACATTGACTGCGCCATTGGTCGTGATATAGAAAAATGCTACTGTCTTCCCGGTGGACTTTTCTATCAGAACCGTATCCAGCTGTTCTGCCTGCTCTTTCAAAAGCTGTTCTGCCTTTTCTTCCTCATCAAACAGCACACCGTAAAGGCGGATCCACTCCATTCTTCCAAGCGGATGCGTCTCATAACTGGAGCGCTCCACAAACACCGGGATTTTTAACTGTTCTAACTGTGCTTTTACATCCGGCACATGATAGATCATGGTGGATTCCAGCGCCAGGTCACAGCCCGAAGAAAGAATCTGCTCATAATCCGGCGCGCTGTATTTGCCCGCATAGGCGAGGGTTCCTTCTTCCATGGCCTCCTTTGCGGCTTCCACATACCAGCCGGATTCCTTCGTGCCCGACAGCGTAATGCGGTCCGTCCGGTCCAGTGCCGCAATCAGATCCATAGCCGATGTCGCCGCCAGGTACACATGGTCCAGCGGCTTCTGCAAAACGGTAATAGATGCCGGAAGTCCCTCCGGCACGGCAGCTCCCTCCGGCACTACAAGATATGTGCTGTCATCCTGCACCTGGATCAGGTCATAGCCGCCAGCATAATAATCTACGGAAAACTGCTTCGCATAGGAAAGCTCCATGCTGCGCTCCGGCTGCATATCGTTCCAGACTGGCGCAGCAGACACTGCACTGCCGGACTGTCCGGAACCTGCCTGCTGCAATTCAATGTCAGAACCATTCGCACTCTGGGCTGCTGACCCAGTACCTGCTTCCGCACCCTGCGTCAGCACTTCCGCCTGGCCGGTGCCAGTCTCCGCCTTCCCGCCGCAGGCTCCAGTCCCCACCGCAAGAAGCACTGACAACGCGCCAGCCAATACCCTGCGGTACAGACACTTATTTCCACACTTTCTCATATCTGTCCTCATTCTGCCTTGATGCTTGCGGAATCAAACTGCAGAGTATATTCAATCTCATGAGGCGTACTCATGGCTGTAGTATCAGCCGATACTGCCATCTTCCGGTCAAATACCGTCACCGGAATCTCAAACATAGAAGTCTCGCCGCCCTGGTTAACCGGGAGAAATTTCTCCTCTCCCACCTTCATATAATCATAGTTCGGGCTGCTCCACACAACCGTAGCCACAGCCTTCTGATCCTTTATGGTCAGCGTTGCCGGAGATTCCACGGTCACTCGGCCGGAACCGCCCTCCATGGACACCTCTACGGTGTAAGTACCGTCGGCCAGTCCCAGACTCGCTGCGGTCACCTGGGCCGCAGCGGTCAGCGCGTCTGCCGGAAGGGAATCGGCACGGAACACCAGAACCCGGTCATACCATTTTTCCTTCTTTTTGCTGAAAGCAGCGCAGTCCAGTTCTTTGTCCAGCGCCTCCACCGGAACCATAAAATGATGGCTTCCCTCTGCATCTTCCTCGAACGGGATCATTTCATCTTCCGAAGCCTTTGCGGCCGCTTCCCCGCTTCCCATGAAAAGCTTTAAGTAACCGGTGCCGCCCATCTTCATATCGGCGGTCATCTCACCGTCCTTTACGGTCAGTTCACATTTCTCGATTTTAAACATGCTGGAGCTGGAGTCCACCTGAATCTCGTACACGCCATCCTTTAGCTCAGATCCATCCATCGGTGTCATGCCTTCTGTCCCAACGCTCTGATGCTCTGCAGTCTCGTCCGCCGCAGCTACTTCGCTGTTCTCCGCACCGTTGTCCGCATCTGTATTTGAATCGTTCTTCGCCTCTGAATCCGATGACTCCTCCGATACTGCCACCGGCTCGCCGCCCTGTGCAGGCAGTGTCTCTGCCTGATTCTTTCCACCGCAGCCTGCTGCCAGCACACTGCTCAAACATACTGCTGCCGCAATTCCATATATTTTCTTTCTCATATTTTCATCCTTATCAAAACAGGCGGCAGAATCCATCCGCCGCCCATTCTTTCTATCCTTTTTATAAATCTGATTACTTCAGGCTGTCGATTGCTGCCTGTGCATGCTCTACAAAGAGCTGCTGGATCGGCTCTAACTCGCCCAGACCGCGAACCAGACAGGTTACATCGTAACCGGCTTTTTCGAACTCGGTCTTCCAGGAACCATCCTCATCGCCTGCCATATCGTTGTTTGCATGGTCGCCTGCAACGATCATAAGCGGCTCAAGAACAACCTTCTTGTACTCGCCCTCGCCAACCTTCGCAATGACATCTTCCAAGCTCGGTGTAGCCTCTACAGTACCTACATAGTAATTCTTGTAACCCTCGGAAGCCAGCATATCCTGCATCTTTGCGTAAACTTCGTTGGAGTCAGCCTCGGTACCGTGGCCCATAAAGCAGATTGCGGTCTCGCCGTCATCATACTCTGCAGTTGCCTCGGTAATTGCCTTAATGACTGCCTTAAAATCGTCATCACTGGTTAACAGCGGCTCACCGATGGCCACTTTATCAAATGCGTCGGAATACTGCGCTATCTCATCTACCAGATCCGTGTACTCCAGACCATTCATCAGGTGAGTCGGCTGGATTACCAGGGTCTTTACCTCGTTATCAACGGCGCGCTTTAATGCCTCGCCTACGTTATCAATCTTCACATTATCTCTGGATTTTACATGATCAATGATGATCTGGCTGGTAAAGCCTCGTCTTACGGAGTAATCCGGGAATGCCTTTTCCATTGCGTTCTCGATAGCGCCAATGGTAAGACGGCGGTTATCGTTGTAGCTGGTTCCGAAGCTTACTACCATAAGCTCCTGATCTCCAATCTCATCCTGATTTCTTGCGTTGTCCATAGATGCGTCTCCAGTGTCGTAATTCTCTTCGTCTTCTTCCTCCACCTCGGTCTCTTCGGTCTCGGCTTCGGTGGTTTCCTCTGCAGCCTCAGTGGTTGTCTCCTCTGCTGTGGCTGCCTCGGTCTTCTCTGCCTTTCCCGCACAGCCTGCCATCATCGCAGCAGAAAGCGCGGTCACTGCAAATAATGCTGTCAGTGTTCTCTTTTTCATGATACATCCTCCTCTAAAATGGTATGGTACAAAGCCACCCTTACTGACACAATCGATTTTGGAATACCGGGACATACCACGAATAATGGACATGAAAAAGCCTGAGAAAATCTTTATAAAGATCATACGGCACGACCAAGTCCTCGTGGTCTGGAATGCTCCTGTACCAACAACCGGCAGGTTTCCTGGCTCGCAGCTCCCCACACATAAGATTGCCTTCCCGGTCTCCAAAAACCAGTGGCTGCCATGCCCCTCAGGCATGCGCATAATCCAGTGCTCCCTGCTTACAGTGACGAGATCGCGCAGGTCTTCCACCTGCTTCCCTTTTACCCTGAGTCTGCATCCACAAACCCCGGCACCGATTGCCCTATTTTCGATATGCATCCATCATACCATTCACCCACAGAAAAGGCAACGGAAAACCATTATTTTCTCAATTCCGCAATCCGGCGGTTTAAGGTACTTCGGGAAATAGAAAGCCTGCTGCAGATCTCCTTCTGGGTCCTTCCCGCATCCAGAAGCTCCCGGATTTTTTTCAGCTCATATTCTTTTGAGGAAATGTTTGGAAGCTCTGACGCAGAGCGCACATATCCGTCATGCAGCACAGCCATTTCCAACTGGATATTCAGCTCATTGATCTCCATAGCCATCAGCCTCTCATAATCTGAGGGCGGTATCTCCACCGCAAGTCTGATTTTTTTGTAAATGCGGCAGTAATAATCCAGCATGTTTTCCGCGTAGCGCAGAAACAGTTCCCGGTCGGTATGGACCGTGTGGAGCGGTTTCAGGCTCTGATCCTTCATGATCTCATACAGTCTCTGGCTGAACACTCCCGCCTGACAGCGCTCCTCCAGATTCTGATCCGTACAGAAAATGATCCGCACCGGCTCCAGATCCCTCTGCTTTTTCCGGTTCTCAATCACTTCTGCCAGCCGTTTCTGATAGTAAATCTGCATCCGCTCCGGATAATTGATGATGATGGTTCCGTCATGGATGTTTTGCAGCAAACCATCTGCCCCAAACAGATACTCACACAGATAGTCCTGGTAAATGCTGGAGCTGTGCATGATCAGAATATCCTTCAGCTTCCGGCTGGATTCGTTGTGAATCGCCTTTGCCACCAGCTCATTGATCTCCGCATCATCGGTATTCACCAGAATGATGTTGCGGTTCTCTCTGGCATAGGTTCTGGCCCTTTTTAGCAGCTCCATATCGCAGATATCCTCCAGGAAATCGAAGGTAATATAGCTTCCGTTCGTAAACTGCACGGATTCCTTCTGGATCTCGCTGTATTTGCGGAAGGTAAACAGCATGGAGACGCCATGTTCCTGCTCATAGATTGGCTTGATGTTGATGATGCCGTAAAAATGATTCCACTCAATGGCGGCTTTCATCATCCTGCTCTTCCGCTCCTGTGCGCGAAACGTCTCCTGGACCGACTCATATGGAAACAGTTCCTGGATCCGTTTTCCCAGAAGCGGCTCTGTGATCCAGAACAGCTTCCGGAAGGACTCATTGGCAAACAGAATATTTCCATAAAAATCAGTGTAAATCAGCGCCGTGTCATTGGCATCCAGGATTCCCTTTAATTCATCATTCTTCTCTTCTATGATCCTGGAATACTGACTGTCCGTAATCTTAGAGGCAATCAGATCGGCCATGCTGTGCATGAAGGTAACCGTGGACGAAATCTTTTTAAACAGGGCTTTGCCCCGGTCCTTCGGCAGAATCAGGGCGATCACGCCTATGGTCCGGTGATCCAGTCGGATCGGCACACCCACAAAGGACTCCATCTTGCAGTTATGATACTCCAGGCACTGCCTACAGCTTTCCTTATCCCGCTTATGCTCCAGTAGCACATCCTTATTGGCGTAAAATACCTCCGCAATCAGCGAACCGATCTTAATATCCTGATACAGAGAGAAATACTGGAACGCGCTTCCGACCACGTTCATATCCGCATCCGTGATGATGACATCGGTTTCCAGGACATCCGAGATGGCTCGCGCGAAATCATCGAATTCTGTTTTTAACTCACCCTTAAACTTCATAAAAACGCACCCCATTATGCAGAAAGGTCCGGGAAACCACCTGCGCGGCTTTCCCGGACCTTTCCATGGATCTCATCCTGTTATTTTGTATACTCAGCCGCGATCTTGCGGATCAGCTCTAATCTCTCCGGAGCAATGTCAGAAGAAATGGTACAGTCAGCGCCGATTGCAACGCCCTTTGTGCCTGCCTCGTCGAGGATCTTCTTAATCTCAGCTCTTAACTCTTCCTCGGTTCCGGTGTAGAGAATGCTTCCCGCTGCGTTGTCGAAGCCACCGATTACCGGCTTATCGCCAAGAATCTTTTTGCCTTCGCCAAGGGTAATGTTCTCAGAATATACAGCCCAGTTGTAAGCTGCTACCGGGTAATCCTTATACCAGCTTAAGTTGTTGGTATATTTTCCATATCCGCAGATATGAAGGATGGTCTTATTAGAAAACTCATTGATGTAGTTTAATACATCCAGATCCAGCGGCTCTACCAGCTTCTTGTGGCCTGCGTGGGTCAGCATCTTATCCTGTACGCACTGTACGCTGTAGTAAATGCCGTCGATGGAAGTCTCCTCAAACAGCTTCTTAACCAGAATCTTGGTATCCTCAGCGATGCATCTTGCAGCCTTCTCCATAACCTCCGGGCTCTCATGGAACAGTCTTACGAATTTCTTGAAATCCTCATCGTACTCCTCGAAACGAAGTCTGATATACTGAAGCGGGGAGAAGATGTTGTAGTATTTGTATACATCATCACCGGCATGCTCGCAGATCTCTTTTACATACTCAACCTGCTTGGTAATCCACGGATGATCCGGTCCAACGGACTCTACCTTATCCAGATCCTCAACAGAAGTGATGGTCTTGCGGCATACAGACGGATGACCGAAGAAACCATCGGACATGATCTTTAAGAAATCCGGTTTTACTTCGTCGATATACTTTTTCTGCTCAGCAACTACGGTGTTGTAGATTTCCGGATCTGCTCCGCTGTAGTGGTTATGGAAAGATACGAAATGATGCCAGAAGGCAGCCGGTACTCTCTCCTCGGTCTCGTTATTTAAAAATGCGTCAATTACCGCTTTTCTATCGTCTTTCATACAATTCTCCTTCTCTTTCACCTGTCTGGAAATCCAGTGGATTCTTCCGTCATTGATGTTATTCGGAATGGAACAGTCAGCGCCCATGATGTAACCGCGGTGTCCGTTTTCCTTAATAAGCTGGTCTACAAACTTGCAGACTTCCTCTTCGCTTCCGCTGTCGATCAGGGTCTGTGGGTTATTATCAAAGCCGCCCAGAACGCACTTGCCCGGGAACAGCCTGCGGCCTTCCTCAATGGTAACGCCCTCTGTAAAGGTTGCCCAGTTGTAAGCCTTAGCCTCGTAATCCTGATACCAGCTTAAGTTGTTTTTGTGATGCGCGTATCCGCAGATATGAAGAATATTGTAATCACTCAGCTTATTTGCGGTCTCCAGCACGCCAATTTCCGTCGGGCGGATCAGGCGGTCATAGGTCTCCCGGTCATACATCTTGCTCTGAATATTCTGGACACAGTAGTAAATACCATCCAGCTTTGTTTCTGTCAGAAGCTTAGATACCAGGGTCGTGATATCTTTCTGGATCTCCATGCCGGCCTTATGAAGCTCCTCCGGGAAATGCTCTGCAAGATATACAAAGCGGTCATATTTCAGGTCATAAAAGTCCAGACGGATACGGATGACCTGCAGCGGCGCAAACACATTGTAGAATGTCATGACCTTATCACCAAACAGGTCTACCAGGCGGCGCACATGCTTTACCTGCTCCGTGATCCACGGATGATCCGGGCCGATGCTCTTGATGGCAAGAAGATCCTCCGCGGTCTCCAGGTTGTTGTTCATAACCGGCGGATATCCCATAAAGCCCTCATTCATAAGCTTCATCATATCCGGCTCAATGGTCTCGAAATAGCGTTTGTGGCCTTGTACGATCTTGTCCAGAAGCTCCGGACGCTCAAGTCCTTGGAACTGATCCTTTCCAAGTACAAAGTGATGCCAGAATCCCATCGGGATCCGGTATGTCTCTTTATTGTCCATAGCATCTTTCAGAAGCTGTCTTCTATTCTCGCTCATATATACTGCGACTCCTTACTTTTATTATTCGGTGATTTTTCCTGCTGCGTAATCCATCAGAGTAGCGATCTGGTAGGACATGGTAACAGCGCCCGGATCCAGATGACCCAGTCCACGGTTTGCCTGATAGCTTGCGCGTCCTCTGATTGCTTCCATGTTCTTGGTATTCTCTGCGCCATCCTCTGCAGCCTTCTTAACCAGCTCACATAACTCGGCAGACGGGGTTCCGTTTGCCAGGCACTCCTCATATTTCTTCACTGCAGGTGCCAGGGAATCGATCATGGTCTTGTAGCCTTCCTTTGCCTGACCTCTCGCTACGATGGCATCCAGCATTGCCTTTAATACGGTACACAGCTCTGCATCATGAAGAACCTCAATTCCCTTTAACGCCTTTGCTGCAGCAATGTAAGCACTTCCGTATAATACGCCTGAAGATCCACCGATTACAGACATCATGATCTTACCGATCTCTTTGAACTCATCAGAAAGCTCCATGGTTTCCAGACGATCAACATTTTTTACAAGATTCTCAAAGCCCATATTGATATTGGTCCAGTGATCTCCATCACCGGTCACACTATCCAGCTCAGTAATATAATCACCTTTCGAATGGATCAGCTCATATGCCAGTTTAATATACTCTGTATAGTCTTTTGCAGTTAAAGTAAACATTGTTTATTTCCTCCCTCAGATTTTCAGCGCCGGGGTATCACACGGAGCATCCAGCAGTTCTTTCAGTTCATCGTCCAGTTTCATCAGGGTAACAGATGCACCGGTCATATCAATAGCGGTGCAGTAGTTTCCTACGAAGGTACGGTATGCCTTGATTCCCTTCTCCTCCAGAAGCTTCTGTACTTCCATGTTCAGGATGTAAAGCTCCATCAGCGGAGTTCCGCCAAGTCCGTTTACTAAAACTGCAACTTCGCTGCCGGAATAATCATAATCATCCAGAATGCGTCCTACCAGAATCTCTGCGATTTCCTTTGCGCTCTTGATCTTGGTAGTCTCAACGCCCTGCTCACCATGGATTCCCATGCCGATCTCGATCTCGTCGTCTGCGATCTGAAAACCAGGCTTTCCAACTGCCGGAAGAATGCACGGTGTCATGGCAACACCCATGGTACGGATATTGCGGACTGCCTTTTCTGCTGCTGCCTTTACCTCTGCGAGGCTTGCCCCCTGCTCTGCCTTTGCACCTGCGATCTTATGTACAAAGACGGTTCCTGCGATACCTCTTCTGCCTGTTCCCTCTTCTCTGTCCGGAACTGCAACGTCATCCTTTACGATAACCTGGGCAACCTCAATATCGTCCATCTCTGCAAGATCTGCAGAAAGGCCAAAGTTCATAATATCACCGGAGTAGTTTTTGATTACCATCAGTACGCCTTTTCCGCAGGAAACCTGCTCAATGGCACTGCCGATACGGTCCGGGCTCGGAGAAGAGAATACATTTCCGGAAATTGCTGCATCCAGCATACCTTTTCCTACAAAGCCTGCGTGCAGCGGCTCATGGCCTGCTCCACCTCCGGAGATCACTGCCACCTTATCCGTCTTTTTCTCTTTTCTGCTGATGACCTCCATCTTCGGAGTGTAAACCAGCTTATCCGGATAAGCTGCCTGCATTCCCATCAGTGCCTCACTTACTACATCAGTCGGATTGTTGATAATCTTTTTCATAACATACATCCTTTCATAGTTTTATGCCATACCGAGATAAGCTTTCTTTACCATCGGATTGTTTGCAATGTCACTGGCTTTGCCAGACATACTTACGAGACCATTCTCCAATACATAGGCTCTCTGCGAAACCTGAAGCGCCATATTTGCGTTCTGCTCGATCAGAAGAACCGTAACCCCCTGCTTGTTGATCTTTTCGATCATGCCGAAGATCATCTCTACGAAGTTCGGAGCAAGTCCTAAGGACGGCTCGTCAAGCAGGATCATCTTCGGGTTTGACATCAGTGCCCTTCCTACAGCCAGCATCTGCTGCTCACCACCAGATAAGGTACCGGCCT
>OGCM01003749.1_pt1 | contig 11189 bp, 12 predicted proteins | sample 1570151 | NCBI WGS metagenome assembly OGCM01 (sample SAMEA4370582, study PRJEB24528) | human gut metagenome
GTAAAGAAATGATGGCAATGTTATGGGCACAGCAGATTATGTTAGGAAAGAAGACCTACGCACAGGTACCGAGACTCTTAAAGGATAAGGTAAAAGAGGTTCTGATTGATTCAGGAATGGAAGAACTTGCTAAGGAGGAAGTACAGGAAAAATAGGGATGATCATATATGGAGATTAGAGCAAGACCGAGAGGTCTTATTTTTGTACGCAAAATTAGGAAAGGAACAAATATATGGCACCAGAAGTAGCAGTTGCTATCTGCTCACTCATCGGAACATTGGTCGGCAGTCTGGCCGGAATCATGACGGCCAACAAACTGACCACATACCGGATTGAGCAGTTAGAGGAAAAAGTAAAGAAACATAACAACCTTGTGGAACGTATGGTAGTAGTAGAACAGTCTACGAAATCAGCGCATCATAGGCTGGACGAATTGTTTGAAGAAAGAGAGGGACATTAATGAAAGATTGGAAGAAATGGGCAAAATGCGCCGGTATTAGAGCAGTGAAGACAGTAGCGCAGACTGCAGTTGCAACGATTGGCACAGCAACAGTGCTTAACCAGGTCGATGCGAAGCTTGTGGTATCAGCATCAGTGTTGGCAGGAATCCTGTCACTGCTGACCAGTGTAGCTACTGGATTGCCGGAGTGTAGTGAGAGCGAGTAATTGTTTTCTTTGAAAGGAGAGAGGTATATGCATCTATTTATCATAGCCGGTCATGGTGCCGGAGATCCGGGTGCAACCGGAAACGGATATACGGAAGCTGAACGAGTGAGAGCGCTGGCAGCACGTATCGGTGCACTGGGCGGAAGCAATGTCACAATTGCAGATACGAGCCGGAACTGGTATGCAGATAATGGTATCAGCAAACTTAGTATTCCAAAGGATTACCAGATCATTGAGCTTCACATGGACAGTGCATCAACATCTGCAAGGGGCGGACACGTAATTATCAACGGAAAGTATAAAGCGGATCAGTATGATAACGCACTTGCGAAAATGATCTCCGCTATCTTTCCAGGTAGATCTCAGATCGTTGTAGGCAGAACGGATCTGGCGAACCCGAAACGTGCTGCAGCGAAAGGATATCCGTACCGGCTGATGGAGTGTGGTTTCATCACTAATACAAATGATGTCAAAACTTTCAATGCTAGGATGGATGATATCGCCAGGGGCATCCTGCAGGCGTTCGGGTTGTCGGCGGTGGGTACGTCTACGTCTACCAAGACGGAGACTGCAGGTAAGCTCTACCGGGTGTATGAACAGAAGGGTGCGTTTAAGTCAAAAGCGAATGCCGAAGCACTTCAAAAGAAACTTCAAAAAGAGGGAAAAACAGCCATTATAATATAGTAGTCTCTGCCTAACTGGTTAACCCCGTTTGGAGCTGACAAGACGATGACTGCAGTAATCTCCGGGGAAGCAGATATCGGTTTTATGGGTTCGGAGGCGTCCATTTATACCTACAATGAGGGTGCGAATGATTATGTGGTGAATTTTGCACAGCTTACTCAGCGGGCCGGTAATTTCCTTGTGGCACGAGACAATGAACCGGATTTCAAATGGGAAGACCTGAAAGGTAAGAATGTGATCGGTGGCAGAAAAGGTGGTATGCCGGAGATGGTATTTGAGTATATTCTGCGTCAGAATGGCATTGAACCATCGGAAGTAAATATTGACCAGAGCATCGATTTTGGATCTACTGCAGCAGCATTTGCGGGAGATCAGTCAAAATATGATTATACTGTGGAATTTGAACCAAGTGCGACTGCATTGGAGACGGAGGGCAAGGGCTATGTAGTAGCATCGCTTGGTACGGATAGCGGCTATGTGCCATATACTGCGTTTTCAGCAAAGAAGAGCTATCTGGATCAGAATCCGGAAGTGATTCAGGGGTTTGTAAATGCACTTCAGAAGGGCATGGATTATGTGCAGTCTCATTCACCGGAAGAGATTGCAAAGGTGATCGCACCGCAGTTTGATGAGACAGATTTGGAGACGATTACAAAGATTGTGACCAGATATTATGAGCAGGATACCTGGAAAGCAGATCTGGTCTTTGAAGAAGACAGCTTTAATCTGCTGCAGGATATTCTGGAAGATGCGGGTGAACTGGCTGAACGTGCACCTTACAAAGATCTTGTGACCACAGAATTTGCCGAGAAAGCGATACAGTAATAGACTGCAAAGGAACTATAGCATACAGAAAAGGCGGATGTCAGGAGTCCGCCTTTTTCTTGTGGTGAGTAGACTTCATGACCGGTGGCTGATAGTGATAGACATCTTCATAGGATTCCAGTTCTGCTTTGCTTTGTGGAGCAGAAGGAATTAATCCGGTGCAGTCCTGCATAGATGCAGAATTGGCGAGATAATCATAGGAATCAATGATTTCCTGATTAGATGGAATGTGAAAGTGGGATTTGTTATTAGATTTCATAAATTTAACCTCCTGAGATGGTTCGGTATTTAAAGTGTCTTTAGTATGTGTTGGGAAAACATTTTCTATGTCATATTGGATGAAGAAAATGTAATATCAGAGAAAGAAAAGTATAAACATAAGTATATTCTGGCTTTTTATAAGGATAACTATGGACTTTACGAATTTAGTGTGCTAAAATGTAATAGTCATGAAGTCTGATATGAAGGAGATAATTATTTATGAGTAAGAAGATCAGAACCGAAGCGGTAGACTATCTCTTTAAGGCAATCTTAAGCCTGCAGGATAAAGAAGAGTGTTATATATTTTTTGAAGACATCTGTACGATCAATGAGTTGTTATCATTGTCGCAGAGATTTGAAGTGGCGAAGATGCTGAGAGAGCAGAAGACGTATCTGGAGATTGCAGACAAGACCGGCGCATCGACTGCAACGATCAGCCGTGTGAATCGATCGCTGAATTATGGCAATGACGGATATGACATGGTATTTGAGCGAATTAATAAAGAGAATGAAAAAGAAGAAGGAGACGGCGAATAAGCTGTCTCCTTTGCATAAGTGTGGATGTCAGGGAATACTTCTGGCATCCTATTTTTTATTTTTATGTGTTGGCTCCGGCATCTGGTCGATGAGTTTTTCGATTACCTGTTTTTTAACATAGACATCGAAAGCCAGGCTACAGATAAATGAATAGAGTTGCAGATCTTTCTGTTCGCTTTCCGGCACATTGGTAAATGTCTCCAGCGAATCACGGTATTTTCTTGCGATATCTTTGGCTGTGACATCAATCCTGCTTTTCTCAAATTCGCATACTTCTTTGTATATATCGGTCATGGAGAGACCTTCATCATTTCCGAAATATTTCTCCGTCATCGGTGCAAATAAGGTCTCGATATCTTTAATTGATAGCAGATTCTTAAAGTAGTAAATAAATATGAGCATCAGCATATGCTCGCGAGTATACTTTTTCTTAACCGGGGGCGGTAGCAGATTATTCTTCGCATAGTTATTGATCATCGTCTTGGTCAGAATCTTGTCATTAGAGTAACGCTTGGTGCGTTCCAGACCCTCTTCCATAAATGTAGTAACCTGATCCATATACAGATCAATATTCGGAATATCTTCCGGTTTAATATAATCAATTCTGGAAATGCTGTCCAGAATGCTGTTCAGCATATCTTTTTTATCAATCGTCATTATAATCACCTCAATATGGATATTATATAGTATTGAAAACCATATGACAAGCGAATTTTTGTTTATCGTCCGATGAAACCAGACGCAGACATAGAAATGTATAAATTAGACACAGGTGAAGAAATGATGGTGGAAAAAGAATCTTATCTATTATATGATGATAGTAGATTCTTAGGGATGTTGTATGAATGGAGAGAGTATATGGATTTGTATGGATATTACACAGGGAAAATATTTGATACGTATCGTTATTTAGGATGTACATTCGATGGGGACACAGCGGTATTTCGAACATTTGCGCCAGCTGCAACGCGCGTAGCGGTAATCGGAGAATTTAACGGCTGGCAGGAGTGGGAGATGTATCAGGGATATGACCGGAACTTCTGGGAATGCAGAATCCCGGGTGTGAAGGAAGGGCAGATGTACAAGTATCGGATCTACACTCAGAATGGTAGTGTGATCGATCACTGCGATCCTTATGGTTATGAGATGGAGCTACGCCCAAATAATGCGACACTTGTACGGAAGATGCAGGGATATAAGTTCCATGATCAGAAATGGATGAAGAAACGGACAGACTGTCGGGAGACACCGTTGAATATTTATGAAGTACATGTGGGTTCATGGAAACGGAATAAAAAGGATGAGAATGGCTGGTATCGGTATGATGAATTTGCTGATCTATTGATTCCATATTTGAAGGAAAATGGGTATAACTATATCGAAGTAATGCCATTAAATGAACATCCGTGTGATGAATCCTGGGGATATCAGGCGACAGGATTCTATGCACCGACGTCCAGATATGGAACAGCAAAGGATCTGAAGAAGATGGTGGATAAGCTGCATCAGGCGGATATTGGAATCATTCTGGACTTTGTGCCAGTGCATTTTGCAGTAGATGGATATGCGCTGGCCAATTACGATGGCACACCTCTGTTTGAATATCCGCATCAGGATGTCGGACAGAGTGAATGGGGAAGCTGTAACTTTAATCATTCCAGAGGCGAGGTGCGGAGTTTCCTTCAATCCTGTGCGAATTACTGGCTGGAGGAGTATCATATGGACGGACTGCGTATGGATGCCATCAGCAATCTGATCTACTGGCAGGGCAATAAAGACCGTGGCGTGAACCGGGACGGTGTGGAATTTCTGCGCCATATGAACCAGGGACTCAAAGAACGACATCCGGGAATACTTCTGGCAGCGGAGGATTCATCAGCATATGCAAATGTGACCAAGGCAGTATGGGAAGGCGGACTTGGATTCGACTATAAATGGGATATGGGCTGGATGAATGATACGCTGGATTATTTTCGGACAGATCCGTTATTCCGTGGCGGCGCATATCACAAGCTGACATTTTCTATGATGTATTATCCGGAGGAGAATTATCTCCTTCCACTGTCACATGACGAAGTTGTGCATGGCAAAGCTACAATTGCCCAGAAAATGCATGGCGAATATGAACAGAAGTTTCCGCAGGCAAGAGCGCTTGCCATGTATATGTATGCGCATCCGGGTAAGAAACTGAACTTCATGGGCAATGAACTGGGACAGCTCAGGGAATGGGATGAGAAGCGGGAATTAGACTGGGAGATTTTGAAATATCCAATCCATGACAGTTTTCAAAGATTCATGAAAGAGTTGAACTTACTGTATCTGAAGCATCCGGCATTCTGGAAATGGGATTACCGGTCAGAGGGATTCCGATGGCTCGACTGCCACCAGGAGAGCAGGTGTATCTATGCAATGGAGCGTAGCAGCGGAGATGAGAAGATCATTGCAGTGTTTAATTTCTCAGGCATTGAGCAGAAGGATTATTTCTTCGAAACAGAAGAGGGCACCTATGATATTCTGTTAAGCAGTAATTGGGATGTCTATGGTGGTACAGAAAAAAAGAAGAAGAGTATCCGGACGAAGCTTGGAGGGCTGCATCTTGATTTGCCGGCAGAGAGCGCAGTGTACCTGAAGAAGCATGCGACCGTACCTGGAAAGACGTCAGTGCCTGAAAAGCAGAAGACGACATTGGCAAAACAGACGGTATCTGTAAAGAAGACAAAGAAATAAAGAAACATTTAGAAACAGTGGATCAGACAAAGGTCCGCTGTTTTTATTTGTATCGCGACGAGTCAAAGTCCTAGCTTGCTAAGGACCTTGACGACCGCGTACAATCTCGGAATGTGCCTTTGGCACTTCCGATGATTTGAAACAGTTAAAAACAATACTTGACTATTTAAAATAATGGATTTAGAATAATGTTCAATGACAAATTGTTAGATAGCGAACAATTAGGAGACTAACAGAAATGAAGGAAGACGATATAGAGAAGGGGTGGTGTTATGCACAATTGTGAACGTGGAAAATTTGAAGAAATTACCAGAGATGTTCCGCTGGGACCGATGATTCATCAGATAGATCGTCTGATGTTCCGTAACTTGAGTTCTCGTGTGCGTGCGGAAGGTCTGGATGAAGTAACACTGATGCATGGCTGGGTCATGCGATATCTGTATGAGAACAGAGAGCAGGTAATCTGCCAGAAGGATATTGAGCATACATTTGATATCCGAAGATCTACAGTAACCAATATTATACAGCTGATGGAGAAGAAGGGATATGTAGAGCGCAGATCCGTGCCGGGAGATGCCAGACTGAAATGTGTCAGTCTGACAGCAAAAGGTGAGGAGAATCATTTGAAGATGGAATACCTGATTTCAATGTTGGAAAAAGAACAGGTGATAGATATTACAGAAGAAGAACTGGACAGTCTGTATCGAATCATGACGAAAATCAAGAAGAATCTGATACGAATACAGGCAGGTGGAGAGGAGGAAGAATATGCTTCGGACAATTTTGAAAGAAGTGAAAGAATTTAAACGGGCATCGATTGCAACGCCAATCTATATGATCCTGGAAGTATTGATGGAAATGATCATTCCGTTTCTGATGGCATCAATCATTGATCAGGGAGTGAATGCGGGAAATATCCATCATATATACAAAGTAGGCAGTCTGATGATCGTGGCAGCACTGTTGGGACTGCTTGCCGGTATGGCGGGCGGACGTTACGGTGCGAAGGCCAGTGCGGGACTTGCCAGAAACTTGCGGGAGGCGATGTTTAATAACATTCAGACATTTTCATTTGCGAATATTGACCGTTTCAGCACAGCAGGTCTGGTGACTCGTCTGACGACAGATGTTACCAATATTCAGAACGCATACCAGATGTCGCTGCGTATGTCCATGCGTGCACCGGCAAGCATTATCTGCGCCATGACGATGGCATTTTTAATCAATAGAAGACTTGCAAGCATTTACCTTTGTGCGGTCATTATCCTTGGCGTGATCTTATTCTGTCTGATCCGTCATGCGACCAAATATTTTCAGATGGCATTTCCGAAATACGATGAGTTAAATGCATCGGTTCAGGAAAATGTATCCGGAATTCGGGTGGTTAAGGCATATGTAAGAGAAGGTGAAGAGACTACAAAGTTCCAGAAAGCAAGTGAGAATATCTATAAGATTTTTGTCCGTGCAGAGAAGAATGTAATCCTTAATGCACCGCTGATGCAGACGACTGTATATACCTGTATTCTGCTGATCAGTTGGCTGGGCGCTAAGATGATTGTGTCGAATTCGCTGACCACAGGCGAACTGATGAGTCTGTTAGCATACTGCATGAATATTCTGATGAGTCTGATGATGCTGTCGATGGTATTTGTCATGCTTTCCATGAGTGTGGCAAGTGTACGCCGAGTGGCAGAAGTATTAAATGAGACCAGTACATTAGAGAATCCGGAGCATCCGGTCATGGAAGTGCCGAATGGTGCAATTGAATTTAAACATGTGGATTTTGCATATTTCAAAGACAGTGAGACTCCGGTATTGAAAAACATTAATCTGTCGATCAAGTCCGGTGAGACTATCGGTATTCTGGGAGCGACCGGAAGTGCCAAGACCAGTCTGGTCAATCTGATCAGCCGTCTCTACGATGTGACGAACGGTGAATTGATCGTAGGCGGTCACAACGTAAAGGATTATGATATGGAAGTCCTGCGTAATCAGGTATCCGTGGTACTTCAGAACAATGTGCTGTTCTCAGGAACAATCCTTGAGAACCTGCGCTGGGGTGACAAGGATGCCAGCGAGGAAGAATGCATCCGTGCATGTAAGTTAGCCTGCGCAGACGAATTTATCCAGCGTTTTCCGGATGGATATAACACCTACATAGAGCAGGGCGGAAGTAACGTATCCGGTGGTCAGAAACAGCGTCTGTGTATTGCCAGAGCACTGCTTAAGAAACCGAAGATCCTGATCCTGGATGACAGTACCAGTGCAGTAGATACGGCAACAGATGCAAACATCCGCCGGGCATTCCGTGAAGAGATCCCGAATACGACGAAGATCATCATTTCCCAGCGTATTTCCAGTCTTCAGGATGCAGACCGTATCATCGTGTTAAATGAAGGATGTATAGATGGATTTGCTTCTCATGAGGAACTGGTGGAGACGAATGAGATCTATCGCGAAATTTACGAGTCGCAGACACAGGGCGGCGGAGATTTTGATGAAAAGGCAGGTGAGTAAGATGGCACAGAATGCAAGACAGATGCGGGGCATGAAGTCCAATGTTAAGAATCCGGGCAAGATTTTTAAGCGGATCATGTCTTATGTATTTCAGAACTATAAGTACCAGTTTTTTCTGGTTGTGATCCTTATTTTTGTGAGCGTGCTCGCAAATGTACAGGGAACTTTATTTATGCAGAAGCTGATCGACGATTACATTACGCCATTTCTGCTGACTGACCATCCGAACTTTGCACCGCTTGCAAAAGCAATTGGCCAGGTGGCAGTGTTTTATGCAGTGGGTGTAGTATCTGTATACATTTACAATCTGATCATGGTATACATTACACAGGGAACTCTTCATAATATGAGAAAAGACCTGTTCAGCCATATGGAAAAACTGCCGATCAAGTATTTTGACACGCATGCACATGGCGATATCATGTCTGTATATACGAACGATATTGATACATTGCGTCAGATGATCAGCCAGAGTATTCCACAGTTTCTGAACAGCGGAATTACCATTATCAGTACCTTTATCAGTATGCTGATCCTGAGCATTCCACTGTCAGCAGTTACACTTATCATGGTCGGCATTATGCTGTTCTTTACCAAGAAAGCGACCGGACAGAGTGGTAAATATTTTGCCAGACAGCAGAAGAATCTTGGTGCGGTAAATGGTTATATCGAGGAAATGATGAACGGCCAGAAGGTGGTAAAAGTATTCTGCCATGAGGAAGAAAGCAAAGAAAAGTTCCGGGAACTGAATAATGAACTGTATGTCAGTGCAGACCGTGCGAATACATTTTCCAATATTCTGGGGCCGATCAATGCACAGCTTGGCAATGTCAGCTACGTGGTGTGTGCTATCGTAGGAGGTGTGCTGGCGTTAAATGGAATCGGCGGACTGACACTTGGCGGTCTGGCAAGTTTCCTGACATTCAACAAGAGTTTCAGTATGCCGATCAACCAGATCAGTATGCAGTTAAATGCGATCGTTATGGCGCTTGCAGGAGCAGAGCGTATCTTCAATCTGCTGGATGAAGAGCCAGAGGTAGATAACGGTTATGTGACACTGGTAAATGCAAAAGAAGAGAATGGAAAATTAGTACCGACAGACGAACGTACCGGACATTGGGCATGGAAACATACTCATCAGGCAGATGGAACAACCGATTATGTAGAAGTTCAGGGCAATGTGGTATTTAACGATGTGGATTTCGGCTATACGGATGATAAGATCGTACTGCATAATATCAAGTTGTTTGCGGAACCGGGTCAGAAGATTGCGTTTGTAGGATCAACAGGAGCCGGTAAGACGACGATCACCAATCTGATTAACCGGTTTTATGATATTCAGGATGGTAAGATCCGTTATGATGGCATCAATATTAATAAGATCAAGAAATCTGATCTGAGAAAATCACTTGGTATTGTACTGCAGGATACCCATTTATTCACCGGAACGGTTATGGACAACATACGGTTTGGCCGCCTGGATGCAACGGACGATGAGGTTGTTGCGGCAGCAAAACTTGCCAATGCAGACGGATTTATCCGCAGACTGCCGGAAGGTTATAACACAGTTCTGACCGGAGACGGAGCGAACTTAAGCCAGGGACAGAGACAGCTTCTTGCGATCGCGAGGGCAGCAGTCGCAGATCCGCCGGTACTGATTCTGGATGAGGCGACAAGTTCCATTGATACCAGAACAGAGCGAATCGTACAGGAAGGTATGGATCGCCTGATGCACGGACGGACAACATTTGTCATTGCACACAGACTGTCTACTGTACGCAATTCCGACTGTATCATGGTACTGGAGCAGGGACGGATCATTGAACGTGGTACGCATGACCAGCTGATCGAGGAAAAAGGAAGATATTATCAGTTGTATACCGGAAACAGCATTTCCGCATAAAATCAGCCGGAATTAAAAGAATAAGGACATTCATGAATGGCACTCGGGGCTCAGGCTCCGGGTGCTTTTCCGGTTGAATGGAAAGTTAAACTGAGGTATACTGTTAAAGCACAGCAACGATGCATTCAATGAGAATGAGTCAGTGAGTATTCGGTTGGAGGAATATATAATGAAGAGTCTTAGGATAGATCCTGGCATGAAAGAAAAATGGCCGCAGACCAGGGTTGGATGTTTACAGTACCAGGTGAAAGTGGAAAAGGAAAATGAAGATATGTGGTCATATCTGAAGAAAGATGTTTTTAAAAAGACCAGAGACGCTATCTTTGATTATGGTGTGAATGATATACCGAATATTAAGGAATCACGTCTTGCATACAAGGCATTTGGCAAAGATCCGAGCCGTTACAGAGTATCCTCTGAGGCACTGATCCGGCGAATTGGGCAGGGTAAAGGTCTGTATGAGGTGAATACAGTTGTGGATGTGAATAATCTGATCTCTATAGAATCTGGCTTCTCTGTTGGCTCCTATGACTGCAGCAAGATTGCGGATCAGCTGATATTTCGTATTGGAAGAGATGGAGAGACATATAAAGGAATCGGAAAAGAAGAGATTAAGATTGACTGTCTGCCGGTTCTTGCAGATGCGGAGGGAGCAATTGGAAGTTCCACCAGTGATTCAGAGCGTGCGATGATTACAGAAGATGCAACGGAAGTATTGACACTGATCTATTCATTTTCTGATAGTCAGGATTTGGAAAAAGCAATGGAATATGGTAAAAAATATCTGGAACAATATGCCGGTGCATCCGATATTCATTGCTGGATTGTAGAATAAAGAGAAATTGCGAGGAATAACATGATAGATTTGGAGACACTGAATCCGCCTCAGTGCGAGGCGGTGCAGCATACAGAAGGACCGCTCCTGATTCTGGCAGGTGCAGGATCAGGAAAGACCAGGGTTCTGACCTACAGAATTGCTCATTTGATTGAAGACTGCGGAGTGAATCCGTGGAATATTCTTGCCATTACCTTTACGAATAAGGCGGCGGGGGAGATGCGGGAACGTGTG
>OGCM01003754.1_pt1 | contig 11185 bp, 9 predicted proteins | sample 1570151 | NCBI WGS metagenome assembly OGCM01 (sample SAMEA4370582, study PRJEB24528) | human gut metagenome
GGTGGTGAGGGGCTAGAGGAGAGGAGGTCCTTGGCTTTCAAATCGTAGTTACCGACCTTTAGACGCGCGACGGACCCTTCGGAGACGCAGCAATAAGCGTTCACCGCGTCAATAAGCGTTCACCGCGTCCAAGCACGTCGCCCCATCCAGGGAGCGACGCAGCTTTGGAGCAGTGTCACATTGACAAGTAATATTTCAACCCACGCTCCCCATGCGGGGAGCGACTGACCGGCGTGGCCAACGACAGCTTCCTGATGTGATTTCAATCCGCGCTCCCCATGCGGGGAGCGACTCCGCGATGATTTCCGACATCCACCGCGGCATCAAATTTCAATCCGCGCTCCCCCTTGCGGGGAGCGACCCTGGTTGACGCTCGTGACGACGTTCTCGCACTGATTTCAATCCGCGCTCCCCTTGCGGGGAGCGACGTCGTCCTCCGTGGTTCCGAAGGCCTACCGTCTGCTATTTCAATCCGCGCTCCCCTTGCGGGGAGCGACCGCGTCGACCTTGCCGTTTTTGATGACCTTCCTATTTCAATCCGCGCTCCCCTTGCGGGGAGCGACACCGCCGCCGATGTAGGCGCTCACATTCTGCTTATTTCAATCCGTGCTCCCCTTGCGGGGAGCGACATAATCATCCACACGAGGCATGCCATCTAGCAGAATTTCAATCCGCGCTCCCCTTGCGGGGAGCGACGGTGTTCTCGGCCTTCGGCATCTCCTACATCGAATTTCAATCCGCGCTCCCCTTGCGGGGAGCGACAACCCTAATAGCGCTTTGCTGCGCATAATCTACCTATTTCAATCCACGCTCCCCTTGCGGGGAGCGACCCGCCGCGCGGGCAGGCTGTGCGAATTGGATCCATTTCAATCCGCGCTCCCCTTGCGGGGAGCGACGTCACGCCGAAAACCCTCGGGCTGCCCGGCACATGATTTCAATCCGCGCTCCCCTTGCGGGGAGCGACCAGCATCGCCATCAAAGCAAACGGCAGTGTCTGATTTCAATCCGCGCTCCCCTTGCGGGGAGCGACCATGTGTGTTGCGTACTACAGCTGATGTGACGGTAATTTCAATCCGCGCTCCCCTTGCGGGGAGCGACATTTTCCCGGCGCGAACGGCCCTCGCTCCCACGGATTTCAATCCGCGCTCCCCTTGCGGGGAGCGACCGCCGAAGCCGCTCGCGGCAGCCGAGCCAGACCTATTTCAATCCGCGCTCCCCTTGCGGGGAGCGACAACGGCTTCATCGACAACGACGGCGACCGCGAATTTCAATCCGCGCTCCCCTTGCGGGGAGCGACTATCGTCAAACGGATAATCGCTCATATCAATTTCATTTCAATCCGCGCTCCCCTTGCGGGGAGCGACTTTATTCCGTTAGGAATAGTATTTATTCCGTTAGATTTCAATCCGCGCTCCCCTTGCGGGGAGCGACTGGGAGGGTACAAATTCCTGTACTGCCCTAAGTCATTTCAATCCGCGCTCCCCTTGCGGGGAGCGACTCAGCGCCGTGCACTTCCCCGAGCGCGTGGTGCAGAATTTCAATCCGCGCTCCCCTTGCGGGGAGCGACCGCTATATTTTGTAGCATCAATCTATTATCAGCAAAGTGTTGTATTTTCAAAGACCGTCGCCGCAAATTCAGTCGACAAACTCCGCAAAACAACAGCAAAAAGCGCCATAACGAGGTGCGAAGCTCACTCGTAGAGCATGAGCGCCTATAGTCCGCAACCTCATAAGGCAAGGAACCCTTCCGGATCATAGCTAGGCTTAGTACCGAAGTGATCGGCGATTTCAAGCAACGCGGCTTTCAAGGTGACCAATGTTGCCGCATCGACATCACATTCGAAAACCGATGCCTGTACCCGCTGGCCGTAATTCACACAGGCTTTCGCAATCCTTTTAAGACGCTTTCGCCCAGCCGCATCGGTGGTATCGATGTCATACGTGATCAAAACCATCTCAGCACCCTACTTCCAAAGAAACGGCGGGTAGGCATCCAGATCCCCGCGAAGAAACTTCGCCAGCAATTGCGCCTGCACATTAGGGACCAATCCGCGAGGAATCTTCTCTTTAACGAACGGATGCATCAGCGTTTCGCGCTTCCTGTCTTGCCATGCTTTGAACAGCTTCTTGCGCGCATCGTCCGTCAGCCGCACTTCGCCGGTTTCCCTGATATCGAAATCGTCAGCGCTCACAACACGATTGTTAATCGCCGTCAGCACAAACCGATCAACGAATATCGGCCGCAGCTCCTCCATACAGTCAAGCGCAAGGGAGTCCCTTCCCGGCCGATCTACATGCATGAATCCGACCGATGGATCCAAGCCAACCCCCAGCAGGGCTGAGGCGCAGTCACGCGCCAAGGCGGAATAGAACAACGACAACATCGCATTGACCCGATCACGCGGTGGCCGGCGAGAACGACCTGCAAAATGAAAATCATCCTTATTTCGAAGTATCATCTGATCAAACACCGAATAGTAGACCTGCGCGGCATCGCCCTCGATCCCACGCAGCGAATCGAGCGAATCGAGCGAATCGCATTCCCGAATCGCCTTCACGGAATCGGACAAACGGAAAGACGCCGATCGGACGGCGTCAACGTCCATGCGGAGAGCGTGATCGCGAATCGCACGCTCCAAAACCCAACGCGAGTTGTATACCTTGCCCAAAATGCAATTCCTAGCCACGGCAAGCGAAAAAGGCTCATTTTCCGAAGCCCTGAACTGCGCTTTCTTCAGCAGCACATTTCCCGTACATGCACCCCTCGCATCCGCAAGATAACGACCGCCCGGCGTGAAGAACGAAAGCCTGATGCCCCGCTCGCAGCAAGCGCCCATCAAAGCCGGGCTTGCGCCGGCGTACGAGAACAAGCTGATTCCCTCAAGCGTATGCAACGGAAATCTCCCCAGGGCATCGTTGCCGACTTTCGCAACGACATTTTCACCATCAAGCGTCAGGTAAGCATCTTCGGTAAACACGTACAGCGTGTTCTTGATCTTCTTCATTTCCAAGCCTCCAATGCCGCATCGATGTAGGAAGTTGCGGAACGCGGCTGCAAAGACGGCAAGCACTCGTCACGCAAAGAGCAAGCCGAGCACGCCTTCCCCTTGCGCACACGAGGAACGTGGCCTTTACGGAAAAGATCATGCATTTCCGCCGACAGCTTTCGCACCGAGTCTCGCAGTTCCTCCGTAAAAGCAACAGGTTCCCTCGATTGCGTTTGCTTGTAGAACAAAAACCCACTTGCTATGTCGCAGCCGAGCATCTCCTCAAGGCACATCGCCTGAGCACATACCTGCAAGCGATCGCATTCTTCGCTTTTCGACTTCCCTCGCTTGTATTCGACAGGCACCGGCATCCAAGCACCATCTTCGCCGAACAAGGGAACCCCCTGTTCGTCCTGATGAAACTCAACGATATCGCAAACACCCGAAAGCCCCAGTTCAGATGACCGGACGAAGAGCCCACGCACTATGAGCAATGTACCGCGACGCTCCCGAATCTCCTCGTCGTGGGCTCGCTGATGCATCATCTGCCCAGACGCCGTAAGATAGTTTTCCTGCCAGCGCCTTTCGATATGGATAAGCGCCCACTGCCTGCGGCAAAATGCGAAATGCTGGATGCCCGAAAGCGCCAAGAACTCTTCGTCCGAATACATATCCGCCCCTAAAGCTTACGAATCACTTCCACACCTGCGGGAATAGCGTCCTCATCAACGACAACGCCCTCGTAATCCTTAAACGAACGAGGCGCCTCGACGCCATCCTTTTTCGCAATGCTCACAGCATCGAACAGCTGATACGAAGGCGCATTACCGAGTTCGGACTCATGCTTGAACACGATAAGGGAGCGAACGGCCATCTTGCCGCGAGCAGCGGAATGATCATGCTCGAACATGTTGATGATGGCGCTCCAGAGAAGCTCAAGATCTTCTTCCGAGAAACCAGTGGTTTTGCGGGCCAGGTTCGCGGAAACGAACCCTTCGCAACGATACAGGCCGTAGGGAACCACATACTTCCGACCCATCTCGGTGCCCTTTTTCGCAGCGTCGTCTTCCTTGGTGATGGCCACGCGCGTAATGGTGACCTCCTGCGGGATTATCGGGTCGACGCTACGGGAGAACGTAAGCTGAACAGGGCCTCGAACCTGACCGCAGTTGAGGTTGTCTTTCACAAAGGTGGTCATCACGGCGCCAAACGTGCGAATGTCGTAAAACGCCTTGCACATGCAATCACGCAGCTGGACATCGAGCTGCGGGTTGTCCTTTTTCAGCTTCTTCGTTTCCTTAGGATCGATGCCCAGCTCCTCATAGGCTCGTCGATCGCTCACATTCAAGGGCACACCTTCCTTGATATAGATCTCGAACCCAGGCTCCCCCTCTTTAACCGTTTCCACGTAGTTCCTGATTTTGCGCTTCAGGCAAACATCCGTCACCACGCCATATCCGGTCTCAGGGTCGATTCGAGGCATGTTGCCGGCATCAGGATCTCCATTGGGATTGCCGTTCTCAACATCGAAGAACACAACGAAATCGTAGCGATTGGTAATAGGGTTGCTCATGATCATGCCTCCAAATTAGAAACTGCGTTGCTATGCTTCCTGCTCGTCGTTTTTCTTGTAGCGTGCCTGCTTCTGCTGGTAATAGCCCAGCAGAAAGCTGCCCTGGTCAATGAGCGAAAGCCGCTTGGGGAAAGAGATTTGCTGCATCTCCATAAGCTCGCCGAGAGCCTTTTCCAGATAAACCCCACGTCCAGGTGTATCGCGAGAAACCTTTGACAAGTGAGCGACGCTCAACTTCAACAGAACGGGGAACGTCGTTGCAGGAGTCGAGCAAGCGGCGTTCAGATAGCGATCGGCTATGGTCGCCTTCCCATTTGCCGCTTCCTGAATTTGCTCGAGAACGGCAAATGTCCTACCGAGTACATAAGCCTCGTTTTCGTTCGAAGGGTTTACATCCACGGTGATCTCCTTCTCTTCCATTCTTGCGTTTCGAATCAAATATGCCCTGATAATGGCTGCGTGCTCTCGCTTAACCGTTTTCGTAGCGCGAACGCGAAGTAGGGCGTTCTGGAACAACGCCTCCGGGTACCTTGCCCCTTGCAGTATCGAGCGCATCAGCGGGGCGCTAAGCTGCGAGCTGATTACCGGATCCTTCGCATTTGGGTTTTCAAGACTGTCAAGAAGACGATATGGGGTAGCAATCGGCGGATCGAAAGCAGCATGGCATACGTCGGTAATCCGATAGTGATCTGCAACGTGACGCATCACTTCGCCAAACGAATCACGGAGAAAGAAACGTACCGAAAGACGAGCGGCATTCGGTGCGAGGCCAAGAAGGTAAAACTCATCACCAAACGAAACGCCTTCGATATCTACCGGCTTACCCGCCTGCAGCCTTTCAAGTGCTGCCTTCAGGTTGGATGTCGCCTCCGACTCAGACTCCTTGCTCTCAAAAATCGAGAAGCCCAGCGCAAGCGACAAGACCGAGCAATTTCCCTGGTCGGCAGTTTGAGAGGAAGACCAGAACACCACAGTGGTGTCGCCGAACCTTCCTCGATGCCCTCGATGGGCAAGCAGGTAATTCAGAGCCGCTGTGTAAGCCTGGGTGCTCTTAACGTCAACGGGAGCATTTCTTCCCTGCTCTTTCGCATGCCCATACGACTCAAACGCCTCGCAGTTGAACCCGACAAGGGAGGCACCCATAGACTGCGCCCCGACCACACCTTTGATGGCTGGATGCAAACGAGCAATAGGCTCCCTTCGCCCCGTGACCAGCGAAACCATCTCCGACTGGCCTTCGTCATTCTGCGCGCGCTCGTCGCAAACCCTTTTTATCGACGGCTCGTTGCATGCTTCTTTCCATGTCATTCCATCTTCCAAGCAGAACGTCAGATTTCCTCCTTCGAGGACTTCCTCGCTAAACCCTGGGATAGGGTTATCGAGAATCTGGCCAGGATTCCATAGATTGAAATAGTTCACGATAGCGGCAGCCATAGGGCTATCAACACCCGATAGAAGCGCTTCATGCAGTTGCTTTGAGGCCTCAAAGCACTGAATCGCCCTTTCCGGCTTCCCCTTGGCATCAATACCGACAAGGTACGATGATGTATCGCAGAGGAAATTCGCCTTGATACCAGATGAGCGTTTCTCCTGCTCCGGAACGATTTTCGATACTCCGTGCTTTCCGTCTCCGCAAGGGATAACGCTTTTGAGTTGCCCATCGGGAGAAAGCTCGAGCATGAACTTAACTTGACGTTCGCACCAACCAGGCTTGGCAACGCCGCTTGCAGAGTTCTCAAGCAGCCGGCCATAATAATTTGCCAACGAGGAGATAATCATCGATACACCTCGCTACCAGCCACATCGATAACGCCGTTTTTCATGACAGCGCGATAAAACATAGGGGTGATATCTTGATGGTTGGAATAATCCATATCGAATAGCATGATTCCAAAGTCACGCTCCCCAACAGCAGAATATGCGCTCTCCGGCATCTCCCCTTCAAGCAACCGCACATTTGCAGGAAACTCCCTACAGCCAAAATAAGGCTGGCTGTAACACTGGCCTTTACGCAAACGACGCTTCAAAATGTCGCAGAATTTGCCCGGATTATCCTCAGCCTTTGCCTGATCCGTCATGACGAAATGGGCATCGATGACGTAATGCACACCAGTCAAGATCAGAGATGCTCGCTGAACGATATTCTCTTGCGAACTGATATACGGCAGCCCCTTTGACCCTTCGATTGCGCTACGCATCGACGAAAGAGCCGCCTTCGCCTTCACTTCGTTTCTTCGAACGCTGCTGAATTCAATCGGGTTGATCACATGAATCCGGTCGATGACATAGCGCATTCCCGGATGCCAATACACGCTTTCAATCAAACCTCGAGCGGCGCTTGGCGTGATCACGTCGTAAGTCACGCGCTCAACGCTAAGCTCAGGTCGCGTGAACAGCGCCCTTTCGCCCCATGCTTCAATACTGAAACCGAACGACACGTCCCAACCTCCTTTCGTTTTGCCATACGACGCAAACCGTCTATGCTGCGTAAGTTGATTAGCAGAAGAGGGCATCACCTCCTTCGCGGGCGATATCCAACCCAACGTCGTCTCGATAAGATTGCCTATCCAGCAAAACGTACGTGCTGGCGCTAAGCGATTCAATGGCACCCGCCTCATCAAGCGCCTTCAAATCGTTGAGGTAAATCGACACCGTATAGCGCGACAGCAGCCGTTGGTCTCCCCTTGTCAGCAAGCCGCTACGAGCCCGTTCGATAGCGCCCTCGTTTTCCTCGCAAGGAATAACCAGAGGAAACGACCCTTCTTCGATAAGCTTGAAATCACTGCCGACATCCGAGAAGGGAAAGACGCAAATAGGAGAGCCATCCCGAGGAGCTCTTCTGCGATCGAGCTGCGACATGCGCGGAACGATATTATTCGCATCCAGTTCGCGTTCGCCCTTGGCTTTATACAGGCGATTGAAGTATGCGGGCACGGCTTCCTCTACCTCGAGATAGCCGTCCGAAACCGACAGCAGCGACGGCATAACGCTCTGCGCTACAGCGGCGCGCTGTTCAGCCTCTGCCGGAACAACGTAATGGTCGGCGGGCGCAAACACGTGGACGATGCTGTCGTCCTTTTCGCGCTTTCCTTCGCGATTGCAGCGCCCACCTGCCTGAACGAGCGAATCCACGCCGGAAACCGCTCGATACACCACCGGGAAGTCAAAGTCGACGCCTGCTTCCACAAGGCAAGTGGCCACTACGATGCAGCGTTGCTCAGCGCGAAGGAGCGCTTTGATTTCCGCGATCTTTTTCTGACGGTGGAGGGGATGCATCATAGTGGTCAGATGGAATACGCCATCCTCGTTTTGCTCCGCAATCATGTCGTACAGCGCCCGCGCCTGCTTCCTACTGTTCACGATGCAGAGCGCTTGATGCTGGCAGAGGAGGCTCTGCACCAGCGCATCGTCCGCTACCGCACCGTCGCTTTGATAGCGAACGCGCGACAAGGTTTTCGCAAGAGCTACGGGATTCGCCGCTATTTCCCGAACTTCGTGACCCTCTTCTGCGAAGAACCCATCCAGGCACGGCTGCGTTGCCGTGCAAAGGACGACTGAGCAACCGTAGTTGTTCACCAGCTCGGAAAGCGCTTTCACGCAAGGCTTCAAACACTTCACGGGTATCATTTGGGCTTCATCAAGCAAGATGACGCTATTGGCAATGTTATGCAGCTTTCGGCATCGCGATGTCTTCGACGCATATAAGGATTCGAACAGCTGGACGTTCGTGGTGACCACAACGGGAGCGTCCCAGTTTTCAGCAGCCAGCCTAAGCCGATAGCCAAGATCTTTCGGATCGTCAGACCCCCCATAGTCAAACGAGCTGTGGTGCTCCAGAACATTTTCAGCACCCAGAACCCTGCGATACTCCTGGGCGTTCTGCTCGATGATAGACGTGTACGGGATGGCGCATATAACCCTGCGCATGGGTTTTGCCTGCGAACAAGCATGATTAAGCGCGAATCGAAGCAAACCCCACGTTTTTCCGCTACCCGTTGGAGCGGTCAAAGAGAATACGCCGGGCTGCTGCGAAGATGCCGCCAAGCAATCATCAAGCAAGGAACAACGTATCTCGTTCACCCATGTGCGAGGAGGATAAAACGACTGCAGGTGCTCTTCCATCCTATCGCGAAGCACTTCCAAGGAGTCCCCTTCGACGCCTTGTCGGCCAGCGTTGTTCATGAACGCTTCCGTGCAAAGAAAATCGGCGTCAACGAGGCAGCTGAAAACCATGCGCGTCATAAACGACGTGCTGAACGCCCCGCTTTCGTTGTCCGAGGGAATGACGTTGAATCGCGGCGCATCGGGGCAAGATAGCGTGATTTCGCTGCGATAACTTGAGTAATCGGGAATTGCGTTGCGTTCGGCAGCGTTAAGGCGGCCAAGAAGCGTTCCGCCGTCATCGAGGATCGTTCCTCCGTTCGGCAAACCACCATGATGGCCGGCAACGCAATACGAGAGCATTCCTGCGGCGTATTTGCTAAGCTCCGCAGCACCCGCCGTCGAATGATCGACCTTGGGGCCGTCGTGCAGGATTCGCCGCTGGAAAGCAGGAGAGAACTTCCCAATATCGTGAGCGATGCCAGCAGAGTACGCCCACGATGCCGCACCGAAACCCTCGGCAAATGTCGATGCCAGCTGAGCGACCTGGCGCAGATGGGTTTCTACAGATTCGACCCGTTCCCCGTCCTCGGAGATATGCGCTACGTAATCGGGGGCTGCGTCCGGAAAATGGACACCCTCCTCCCTAGAACCTTCCATCATGCAAAGCTCCTCTCGGAACGCAACGAAAAAGACCCTAAAACCGCGGAGCAAATGCAAAACCGAAGCTCTCACCAGGTAATATGCATCCATTATATATCAAGTAGCTGTGGTGGACATTAGCTGGCAGCTAATTGGGTTCAGGATCGCCCCATAAGGCGACGGGAGGGTTGATTAGCGGGGGCCTACTTCTTGTCGTGTGCGGAGGTTGACAAATCACGCCCGTCGATGAGGGAACCGATTGCCGCAAAGAGGGACGCAGGCAAAGTGTCGGGTGAACTCTAGCCCCCAATGATACGTCCCGTTCCTTCCAGCACCCACCGCTTTTTATCGCCAACACCCATAGCGACTCCGCTCGTGGCTTGATATCGAGAACGACACTAAGGCCCATCACAACGCCACTGCTAGAATAAAAAGGTTTGAGGGCGCGTTTCAGTGCGAACTCGTTAATGCCGACGGCAAAGAACGCCTGGTCAACAAGTAAATCCCCAAAGGAGGAATCTGCCAATGATATCCATTGAGGAGTTCGAAACAATTTACAACTTGATTCCTGGCGAGCCCGAGTTCGAGCTTTAGTTCGATGAAGATGGCCCCAGCTACATGATCATCAAGTATGCCGATTGCGCTACCTTTCAGCGTTGTGGTAACGGGCCTCGCGGCAGTGGCGAGTTCAAATACCCAAGCCTGAACGCACTTCTTAGCACCGACCTCGTCGACGGATTGAATCTTTGCAGGGACTGGAGTCGTATTCAAGGCATCATCGCATCGGACAGCTGGCACCTTAACGACCCGAACGACCTTCAACATCTGAAGCAACATTATCATCGCAACTAAAGATCGCGTGCTATCTCTGCCACCATGCGGGTGAAAACTATGCATCCCCACACAAGCACGACAGAAGACTGGCCAATCGTCTAAGACCGAGCTCCACTACTAACCCCAAAAAGCCCCGGCGGCGCCACAAGTGCTGCTAGGGCAAGCACGCGCTCGCCCACCGCTGGCCGCCAATTCCCCCAAAAAAATCCCCCGGCGGCGCCACGTAGCACCGCCGGGGGAAACCTCACAGCAAGCAATCTCTACCCCGACCCGGGGCTCCCTTACTCGCCGTCCTCGTATACCACGTTGCCGGCGCAGATGGTGTACTTCACCTTCCCGTAAAGGTCCTCCCCCGCAAACGGGGTGTTCGCCGCCTTCGAGACGAACTTCGGGCCCACGTGCCAGCGTTCGCCTTCGTTGAAGATCACCAGGTCGGCATCGGCGCATTCCGCAATCGCGCCCTTGTCCAGCTTATAAAGCTTCGCCGGGTTCAAGCTCATCTTCTCGATCAGCTGCATGAGCGTCAGATGCCCCTTGCGCACAAGGTTCGTGATGCCTAGGGCAAGCGCGGTCTCCAGCCCGATGATGCCGCTGGGCGCCTCGGCGAACGGCTTGGCCTTCTCCTCGGCGGCATGCGGCGCGTGGTCGGTGGCGATGATGTCGATCGCGCCGTCCTTCAGGCCCTCGATGATGGCGTAACGGTCCGCCTGCGTTCGCAGCGGCGGGTTCATCTTCGCCATCGTGCCCTTCTCCAGCACAGCGTCCTCGGTCAGCGAGAAATGATGCGGCGTTGCCTCGGCCGTAACGTGCGCGCCCATCTCCTTCGCCAGGCGCACCAGCTGCACCGAGTTCGCCGAGCTGATGTGCTGGATGTTCACCCGCGCGCCCGTGTGCAGCGCCAGCATGCAGTCGCGCGCCACCAGCACGTCCTCAGCCAGCGCAGGCGCACCGCCCAGCCCCAGCGCCTTCGACACGGCACCCTGGTTCACGCCCGGCGACTCGATGAACGCGCGATCCTCCTCATGGAACGAAAGCGGCAGGTCGAGCT
>OGCM01003764.1_pt1 | contig 11139 bp, 9 predicted proteins | sample 1570151 | NCBI WGS metagenome assembly OGCM01 (sample SAMEA4370582, study PRJEB24528) | human gut metagenome
TCCCACCGAAGCCGCTTTATTTTTCCGTACAGCGAGAATACGGCTTCTCCTTTGGTTGATCTGATAACGGAAAGATATGGGTTCACTACCGGATATTCATGGTCATTGCTGGTGATTGTCATTGTACAGTTCCTTGAAAGAAAGTCTCTTGTCGCTGTATCCGAGCTTTACAGGCTGGATGAACAGCCGATCTCCGGGGAAGTTCTGCAGCGGCTGTGAGGCATTTTGCAGGCCGGAAACAATCACGCGGACGGCCGGGATGCCGAAAACCTCCCGCGTGAGGTTCACCACGATGATGTCGCTCCCAGGAATTTCCCGAACGATGCGTTCCATAGTGGCATGGATATCCCGCAAAATATCCCCGGTAGACAGGTCCGGGAGGCTGTCGAACGCGACCTCGGGCCCGCCGGTCATTATCTCGGTGATGTTATCCTGGTAATGGCAGAATATGGCGGGTGTGTTGTACCCGAAGAGGTCCGTGTTGCTCTTGGATGCAAAATACGGAGCCGAGGCCTGACGCTCGCTCGGCCAAGCCTGCTTTGCCTCGGTGATTGCCCGGAACAGGGCTATTTTCGGGTTTAAGCTCGCGCCAAGGCCCGAAGCCGCGTAGTTCACAGGATTATCAGGCTGCACGATCCAGGCCCGGAAAACGTAGATTCCCAGATCCGTCCTGTGATCCCTGACAATCAGTTCGCACCCCAAGGCTCGCAGTTGCGCGGCGATATTCTGAATTTCCACGGGCAGGCGGGTAACTCTCGGCGTAATCACGGGATTAGCCTGCCAGATATATCGGGAGTCGTGTTCAACCACCTCCAGCAGCCCTTGCAGAATGGCGTCTTCCATCGTTGTGCCTGCGGCAAGCCCGGTCGAGAAGTTCAGAGTGAACTTTCCCTGGAAAACGCTACGGGTCAGGAAAACCATGCTCGCCGGGACCAGCACGTTTTTATTGTGCAGGATTGACCGCCCCCAAACCCAGTCGATGGCGGTGTCCATGTCTGTAGAATCAACATTTCTGAGGTAGTACTGCTTGCCAACCTTGAATTTCAGATCAAGAGCGTGGTCCTTCACCTGGCTGTACGGGCACTGCAGCATTTCGATTTGTCCGCTGTACTCCGAGCAGATGCGCTCCACAAGCTCAAAACCCGCCGAGAGATAGGCCTGTCGCTCGTTAAGGCCTTTGCCCCAATGTTTGCGCGCGTAAACGGTAAAGGGAAGCTCCGGCGAGTAGAACGTCGATGTCGATGATCGGAAGCTGGGAATGATGTCGTCCAGCATACCGCCCCGGCACAGCCTGATATTGACGGTGGTTTTGAGCAGGGCTAGCGCCCTGTCCAACATGGCTCTCGCATCCTCCGCGTCAAGGGCGCGCAACCCGTTGTCGCGATGCCTGACTTCGTTTTGGCTGAGAGATATCTCCACCCGGCCGGGATTGTTGGGCGCAGTGGCGGGAGCAGCCGCCATATACCCGAGATTCAGCCCCTGGCATGCGGGGCAGGCGGTGATCGGCTCAAACAGGGTTTCCGCCATTTGGGGAACAGCCAGCCGTGGAATCTGGATTTGGCGCTTCATGTACATTGGCGGGCTTTGCGATGAGATCAACCGCTTCATTTCCTCGACCATCAGCCAGGCCGTCCACCTGATGGAACCTTCCCAGGACTCGTCAGCCGGGAACGGATGATTTTCCACGCAGCGCATGAAATCCTCCCGGCCGATTCCCAGCGCCGGATCAAGAGCCCTGAGCCTGTGTTCGGAAAGGCACTCCAGGCATGGTGTTTTAAGAGGGATCACCGTTGGCCCGAGTATGAGGCTGCCGCCGTTGAAGTATCCCAGAACCCAGGGAAGGCGCAGCGTGATGCAGGCCCGGTTCAAGGCGGATAGCTTCAGATAATTCATGTTTTCAGGGCAGACCGCCAAAGCGGACAACGATTGAGCGTCAAGGCGAGCTTCGAAAAAAGCCGTCCATGCGGCCAGATCCGCCAACTCGGAAGCTACCGAAGGTTCCGTTCGGGCATCATCGCCCAGGCGGATAAATGGCAACGGCTCCGCCAGAGACTGTACGGCTTCCGCGAGCCTTCCGCTTCCCAGGCAACCGAACCGTTGCGCAATGCCCTGCCGTGCATCGGTTTCCGCGGCACCCAAACGGTAGCCGTCCTCCATAAGAATGCCGGTTGCAATCATCTGATCCAGGATTTTTGCCGCGGCATCTTGCGGATAGATCTGGGCGACAAGCTGCAAAAGCTCGGGCTTCATCCGGTGTTCATCCACGTTGTCGAGAATGTGGTCAATGAGCCGGACAGCCCCCCGCAACAGCTTTACCTCCCCGTAAAGGGAAAAGAGCAGCGCATCTGCCTGCTTTTTGAGTACCCCGAAGCCGGGATTGACGGTAAGCACTGTGGGAGTCATGTGTCCTTCCTTTTGTTACGCATAAGGCATGGGGTTTAAATTCAGCTCCCGGCGCGGTGAAAAGCCGAGCTTGCCGGGGACGGTGGCCAATCTGACGGCGGCGAGCGGAGGGTACAGCGTTGCCAAGTTCGGTACGGCGCCCGGCGCCACGATTCGGAAAACAAGCCAGCCGACGTCCGCGACGTCCGGCGTGGTCAGCTCCACGCAGATGGGTGAAAGGCCGGCCGCTACGAACCGGCTGATCAAACTGCCGTATTCGTTGCTCGGAGCGCTTTGCTCACAGTCGAGAAGGCTGATTGTCCGCCGGGGAGATATGAGCGGGCGCAGGATATTCCAGTTGGAGGTGTCCAGGTAATACCCCAGGTTGAAAAGCAACTGGGTCATGGGCAGTTTCTTTCTGGCGGCCGGATCCAGAAACGCCGGTAAAATGGCGCCAGCCTTGAATGCGAGCTTGCCTTCTTTTCCCCGCTGCACTTCGCGGCTCAGACGAAGAATCTGAATCGCTTCGCATACGGCTTTTCTGGCAGCCCATTGCGCGGAGAATCCCGCCGAGCAGCCCCCTCCCAGGAGGCCGTTTGCGCGGTCCAGCAGCAGAGCGAAAATGCAGGGAACGGCAAAATCGTTCTGAAGGTAGACCAAGTGCAGGCTCAGGTGCGGGGGAATGCCGCAGTCGCGGATTAATTCCCGGAACGCATCGTCGGCCTCGATTCCTGTTACCGGCAGGAGATTCAACCAATGAATCATCATCGTGTCCCGCTCGATGATCTCCAAGAGCGCGTTGCGTATCGCCTGCTCCCGGGAAAAACCGCTGGCCACTCCGGGGTGGATGTCCGGGCACAGGCGTATTTCGTCCTTCTCCGGGCGGAACTGGTTGAAAACCAGCCCGGCCGGCACAAGGACGGGCTCGCGGCTTTCCAGCCGTTCTCCCCGGGCCCATGAGAGGCAATGCCGGGGCGTGGGACGGGAAAAAGGGAAGTCCGTTTGCGTATATTGCTGCTCCTGGAACAGCGTGAACGTATCGGGATGCAGGGGCTCATCCCCGGAACCGGCCAAGTCGTCGTATGAACCGAACACCAGTTCGTGAAAATCGGAAAGCGCGGCGCAATAACGCTCCACGGATTCCCCCACAGCGGACCAGTACGCCCGTTCTTGTGAGAGAGACATTCCCGTTGCGGCAAAATCGGCTTTATTGCCGCTGAAGCGCTGAAACGCCGTAATATTCGACATGACAACGTGCGGCGTTGGCTCGCCGGGATTCCGGAACAGGCGGCCAAGCGTCTTGATGATGCCAGTTTTGGGGTCCAAGACTCTACGCAGCCCCGATTCGGGGTAAAGAGCCGTTGTTGGAATGAGCAGATTTACCACCGTTCACCTCCTCAGGCATATGGCATTGGGATTCTGGCCATATCCCCCTCCGTTTTCGGCGGAAAGCCCATGTGGCAGGGAACGCGGTAGAGTCTGGGATTTCCCAGATAAGGCCAAGCGGTAACGCTGTTTGGAACGAGCCCTGGAATGGACACCCGCAAGACAACGAAGCCAAGATCCGCCACATCTTCATGCGTCAGGTCGGTTACGATTACATCAAAGCCCCTTTGTTGCAGCATACCGAGGCAGGTTTTCAAATCCTGCTCAGCGCGTCCGGAAGAACGATTCGGGATCTCCGTCAAAGCTGTTTCCATGGTCCCGGATCGGATGGCATCCAAAAGGTGGTGGGCCTCAGGATCCAGATACGTCTGAAGGTTGTTGTTCAGATCCATCATGTGGGAGAACTGGCGGGAAGCTTCCGGAGCATCAAGAGCGAAGATATTCTTTTTCTTTCTGTCATTGTAAAGCGCCTTGCCCCAATCCCACTTCAGGGGCAATTGTCCGAGCCGGTTCTGCACGCATTCGAACAGCGCTTTGAGCGCGGCAACCTCAGGCGACAGGTTTGTGCCGAATCCCCCGGCGATGGCGTTGTTCGCCGTGTCCGTTACCAAGCCGAAAAAGACAGGAATGGGAATATCCATGGTGATGTGCCAAAGTTCAAAGGTCAGACCCCGGCAGGCAAAGCAGCGCTCGAATATTTCGCCCAGCCAACTGTCAGGAGAGAGCGTGACCTTTGCCATTGGCAGTTGCCCCAGCCACCAGATCATCATGGCGTCACGCTCAACAGCCTCATAGAGGCCGGAAAGCAGAGCCGCGGTATAGGAAGTGCCGCTGGCGATGCCGCCGAAGATGGTGTGGCATATAGGTGTTTCGTTTTCGAGGGGAGAGTAAGAAATATAGACCAGAGCGGCGGGCAGACTGCGCTCTGCCCCAGAGATGGCGGATACCCCTTTTCCCCAGCGTACAATCGCATCTTCGATAAAGGGCCGAAAACGAAATCCCGACTGCTTATATTGGGCAGCGGAATACAAGGGAAGTTCATGCGGGGAAACCGCGTGGGGATCACTTTTGGAAATTTCCTTGTATGAGGCCAGAGTCAAGGGCTGCTGGATATCATACGAGCAGTAAGCCTCCACGGCCTCTCCAATAGCGGACATCAGCGCCCGCTCTTCCGTCAGCCCTACCCCTGTGCCGGACACTTCCCCATAGCATTCAAGATACCGGCGGGAGTCCGTCAGCTCGCTGATAGCCACATGCAGGCGCGGTTCGGCTGGGGCTCGGAAAAGCGTGTGCAGCCCTTTGAGAATGCCGGTTTTCCGGCTGACCAGATGGGACTGGAGCCCGCCTGGAGAACTACTCATCGGGTGATGGCCAAGCGCGATACGGCTCATGGGGTCCGCTCCTTGAAGGGACGAACCGGAGCGCCGGAAGAAAGAAGGCGGCCGCAGACAGAGCATCGCGGCAGTTTCAGGACCGGATGGAGCGCGAATTCCATGTTCAGCAGGTTGATTTCCAACTGGGCATTGTAGGTCAAGGGAGGCGTCAGGCCGCTCAGGTCCTTCACGACTTCCAGGGAGGCAAGCCCTGCCAGTATCTGGATATGCGAAGGCATATATCCAAATTCGGTCGGGTTCCCTTGCTCTCTCAACTGATCCTCAAAGGCTTGCAACTCCGCGGGGTAATCGGCATTTGCCCTGGTCCTGGTCGTGTAGCAACGGAAGCAGGCGGTCTCATGAGGCAGCACAGTGGGGCCGACTGTTCCGCAATGGCAGTCCAGGCAGCACCAGGTATATGGCGTTCCTGATTCCATACTCAGGGTATTGATGCGCTCTAAAATATCGGGCTGGTATTTTTCAAGGCAAACGACAATGTAGTCGTATTTGCCGCGCTCGAAGGCCAGGTCGGGCAGGGCTTCCCACTGGCTACCGGGAAGCGCCGCTCTGGCTTTATCAAGGAACGCCTCTTCGCGGGATGTTCCCATGTCCGCGGAGGAAAAACCGCTCAACAATACATCGTCGCCGGTCACGGGAAGCGGATCCGAGACGTGAAGAGCGCCAACGCCCGAGCGGCCAAGGGACGTCGCCACGGAGACGCCAAGCGGGCCAAGCCCCAGAATCGCGATCAGGGCGTTGCCCAGGCATGCCAGACGAGCGCCCGGTTGCGGTGTGAACTGGGAATAATACAGCTTTTGTGCGCTGGACATGCTTGACAGGTCATCGCGCTCTTCCACAGCCTCTTTGACCACATGCCGTTGCGCCAGGCGTTGCAGCAGGCCGAGGATGCTCTCCCGTGAATGTTTTTTCTGCAATTGGTCAATGACGTCTTCCAGCGGGCGCCCGTCAAGGAGAGGGAAAAGATCGCGCACAAGCTCCAGGAGGCCAGGCCTTTTGATGACAAAAACATCATGCGCTTTGCGAAACTGAACCCTGTCGCCATCCATGGGGATGACATGGTAGCTTATATTGAGCACCGGCTTGCCGGGCATATCGTCCGTTCTACTCTGCATGGTCTGTCTCCATGTCCGTGCTTCCAATGCTGACAGCCATGAGAACGGATTCCTCCACGCCGTCTATTTGCAGGAAGTCGTTTATAGGGTCATCAAGGCATGCGACAACGACGCAGGCGCCGCAGCCCAGCGCCACAGACGAAAGCAGGATGTTTTGCGAAACGTGCCCGGCATCCAGAAGGATCCCGCGGTAGCCGCGCTCGCCATATTTCAGTTGGTTGCGCTTGAATGTCGCGGTGATGAAAAGTATGGCCCCTGCCATGGCCAGCCACTCATTATTGCTGGGCTGAACCAGGGGATATACTTCCTGTAAAAAGTCGCCCGGCCGCAGGCATTCAAGGGAATGATCCCGTACGTTGTAGTGATAAAGCCCGTTTTCGATTCCGGACACGTTACTCACCAGGGGATAAATATCCAGAGGATACAGAGCGCCGGCCGAAGGAGCCGCCCTGAGCGATAGCTGATTGCCGTCGGCCTCAAAGCCGCCCGTCTGTCCGTAGCTGTATCCCAAGATTTTCGACAAGGCCTGTGCTTCGATTGGCGTTGATGAGTACCGGCGTTCGGAGCGGCGCCGCACGATCACGTCCCACAGGCTGGCCGGTTGCAGGTCCGCATCCGTACCCTTTTCAATAAGGCGGATGTCGGGATACCCAGCGTATGCCTTGAAGCTTTGGGCGCTTCTTTGGCAGAATGTTTTCAACGACATTGCCAAAAGGCCGGGGGGAGTAAGCGGCACCAGCCAAGGCCGGACATCGCTGGGGTACATTTTGGTATTCTCATGGTAAAGCGCGCTCAGCGATTCGGGCATTCCGGAAGGGATTTTGAATTTTTCATCAATAAGAAAAACCTTCTCCCTTAATAACGCTCTTGGTGTGATCATCCTTCCTCTCCCCCATGCCTGTCAGGGCTTCCTTGCCGTCGTGTACAGGGAGTACCCCCTGAGGTCTTCTTCTCGCACCGGATTCTCGACGAGGCCGGAGAAGGTACGGACGTCGGAAAAACCGACGTCTTCCAACAGAAGCTGCAATTCGGTCATGGTATAGAAACGAACATGGCGCGTTTTGTAGTCAAACCGGGGAACGCCGTCTTTGCTGACCATGCTGTATTCCTGCATCTCGGCAATGCCCCGGATATAGTCCACGGGGGTGTACGTGTATTCGACGCGGCCGAATCCCCACTCGTAGGGATACGTATTGGGGTAACCCCATTTTTTCGGTTCCCAGATTTCAAATGGGTTGTAGTAGTTGAACAGCAACAGGCCGCCAGGTGAAAGAAGGGAGAACGCCTTTTTGAAGAAAGCCCGCAGTTCGTCAGTCTTGAGGAAATAGAAAATGACGTAAAAAGCCACGATGCCCTGAAAGGGACCGGAATCCGGATAGCCGTCAAAGCTCATGTGCCTGACGTCCGGCTCGATGCCGGCGGCCTGCGCTTTCCTGCGGAACACATCAAGCATCGCGTCACTGGAGTCGATGCCGACGGCTTGGTGCCCCTGTTTAAGCAGCGGAAGAAGAAAGCGGCCGGTGCCGCAACCGATATCAAGCGTCTTCCCTTGTAAGGGCGTCCCTTTGAATTGATTCAGATAAAAGCTCACTTCCTTCTCGGCCGCGGGGTTGAAAATATCGTCCCACATCTCCGCAATTGGGCCTGAGAAAGTGCTTTCAACGCTTCTTTCTTTCATATATACTCCCTTACGTTGAGTTTGAGGATCGGCGCATCTTTTCATGGGTTGTCACTATCGCTTCAGATTGACGGATCTAGGCAGCGATGGCGAGGATAAGCTCATGTTTCGACTTGTGCTCCCGAAGGAGCGGGCATTATTCGCCGGAGCCGCTGTTGTTGCAATGCAGCGGGACGCTGATGTCTTCCATGTCTTCCAGATCGATCACTTCGTAGTTGAGCATTTCGTTTTGCATTTTTGTGCTCCTTTTGAGTTACGGTGAAAAGATGCGCCGAATTTATATGACGGCATATGCTATTTTTGATGACGTATGCCGTTCATTGTTATGTTGTGGCCTCAAGTACGGGTTGCGGCCGCTGTAATGACCGTCGCCCTTGTGTCTTCAGGTCCAATTTTCTTGTCGCTGAATCCGGAATAGAACGTGACGTTCTCAAATCCGGCGGATGTTATGAATAACCGCATGCTGTTCAGGGAATGATAGCGGACGGGCCGGATACTGGCGTCGGAAGCCAGCTTCCCGTTGTGACTGAGCAGCCGCATGTCTTCCGTGTTGGCAATCCCCCTGAGCATATCCACAGGGGTACTGGCATAGTTGACTTTCAGGTGACCGCTTTTGAAAATCCTTCCCATGCTCGCGTTCCATCCTTTCTTGTTCCAGAACTCGTAACAGTTGAAGAAATTCACCAAGAACAGGCCGCCAGGATTCATAACCTCGTGCACTTTGCGGAATAATGAATACATATCTTTGTCTGTTAGCGTGTATATAACCGAGAAAAATGCCAATACTAAATCAAATTGTTTATCATTTTTGAACAATGAAAAGTCACTATGGATCGTTTCACCTTCAATTTTATACTTCTTCATCTTTTGTTTCAGAACGGACAGCATGGCTTCACTGGAATCAACACCAGTCATATCCCATCCGCTTTGGGCTAAGGGGATAAAAAACCTGCCAGTGCCACAACCTATATCCAGTGCCTTGCCATAACTTGATGAATCTGTTTCTTTATTCCATAATTTGCAGATGACATCTGATTCACTTCTGGCTATCGCTCCATAAAGAGTATCCCATATATTGGCAGCTTTATGCGAGAACACGCCTGCACCCTCTTCATTGCTTTGTTTTGTAGAATAAAGATTCGCCAATTTAGTTTGATGTGAAAATTTTGCTATATACTATAGTTTTATATATGCCTCCTTTCCTGGATTATTGCTAATGTGCAATGGAGTAATTTCGATGCGAGAAGGAATTGATGTTTTCCAATAATATGTTGATTTTACATAATTACATGTTCAAACTGGCGTTGATGCCTTACTGCCGACAGGGTGTAATCCTGCCCATTCCCCCTCTAACATGGACATGGCGCGACAGGCTCTCAGCCAATCCCTCAATCAATGTTAAGTAAGCCCTTGGTTGCCGGACAGGCCAAGGGGCCACCTCCCTGGAGATAGCTGACTGCCGACAAAAGGATGAAAAATTTCTGGAAATCCCATTGCTATCAGGAGCTTTCTTTAACATGCAAAACGCACCGTGGCTTCATAGTGAACCACGGTGCGTTAGCGTTTGAGTGCGGGAACATACGCCAATCCGTTGGAATGGGCTGAATGCGCGCCGCAAAGAGCATGGCAGGCTCAACAGGAATGATGGGATATAAGGTCCGTTTTTACATGGAAAATTCAGCAAAAACGGCTTGGTTTCCGGAAGGTTCTGGAAAACATCCAAAAAACTCCTTCCAGAGTTGGCGCAAGGCCTGCCAGAGGTGAGAAATAAGCCCCTAATATAAAATAGACAAACTGGGGCAAAAATGAAAGCAAAAAGAAACATTATCTGCGGATTTATTTTGTCATTGCTCATAGCCAATTCTGCCAATGCCGAAACCACCCCCGAACAGGCCGCCAAGCCCGGCCCGCTGATGATGAACCCAATCGTCGTCACCGGCACGAAAACGGAACACAAACTTTCCGACGCGCCCGTGCAGACATATGTCATTTCAAGCGAGGAGATAGCCGCTTCCGACGCCAGCACGCTATCCGAGCTGCTTGATTCGATTCCCGGCTTCAACTTCTCACAACAGACCAACATACCCGGCGCCATGGGCTATAAAAACACTGTGCGCGGCCTGAATGTCGAATCGCGCTACCTGCTGGTGCTGGTTGACGGGCGGCGGGTGTTCACCGGCACTGGCGCCGGGCGAATGAACGGGGCCGGTAGTGCCCACAACGTAAACGCCGTACCCCTTGACTTGATAGAGCGGGTCGAAGTGGTGAATGGCCCGAGTTCCGCCTTGTATGGCAGCGATGCCATGGTCGGGGTGCTGAACATCATTACCAAGAAGTCGGATGCGCCTACTTCGGCGGGAGTCGGGTACACTTCGTATGAAGTGAAGGGCCGTGATTTTTATCACCAGACGCCCAAAGACGTGCACAGGAACATGATGCAGGCCCATGCCCTGGTTTCCGGCAATATTTTTGAAAACATGGGCGCGATGCTTTTCATCGACCACCAGCAAAACGACGGCATCAAATGGGAAAAGTTCGATACCCAGATAAATACCGTACACGGAAAAATCGACTGGCAAGTCGTTCCGGAACTCAGCGTGAATGTGGGTGCGGAATATACCTACTGGCATGAGGAGAACGGCGACAAAACAGCCGTGAATAAGGAAACCTCCCCGCGAATGTTCGCTTCGGTCTTGTTTGAACCCAACTCCGCGCACTCATTCCACTTTGACACCTATACCCAGCGCCAGACGCTTGAGATAGATGACCCGATGTATGGCAACCCGGAATCAAAGGTCGGCTATGATTCCGCCTCCCTGCAATACACGTATTCCGGGCTGGAGAATCTCCGCATGGTGTTTGGCGGGGAATTCCTGCGTGAAAGTTTCAAAGATGACACTATCAGCGCTGCCCATCGGGATACGAAAAGTCTATATGCGCAATTGGAATGGGAATTCTTTGACGGCAAAGTGACGATTATCCCCGGCGCGCGTTTCGACGACAACGACGCTTACGGCGAGGAGATAAATCCCAAGCTGAGCCTGATGTACCGTCCCTGGCAGGACACCACCTTCCGCGCCTCCGTGGGGCGCTCCTTCAAAGCCCCGTCACCGCTCCAGACACACGCTTCCCCGATCAACATGTACAACCTGTATGGTGTTTCCAATCCGGATTTGAAGCCGGAAAA
>OGCM01003767.1_pt1 | contig 11128 bp, 7 predicted proteins | sample 1570151 | NCBI WGS metagenome assembly OGCM01 (sample SAMEA4370582, study PRJEB24528) | human gut metagenome
GAGGAGACCGGCATCATCTCCATGGCAAAGAACGGCGTGCTGATCCGCCATTTTGACCGCCAGACCCTGTATACCCGTCTGGTGGATGAGATGATCCCTAAGGAGACCACCACCGAAAAGACGACGGTCAGCGGCTGGCGCGGTCAGCTGGACCGTCTGTGGAAATGGGTCAGCCAGAAGGAGGACGATGCGCAATGAACAACGAACCCAACAAGAAAAATGGCGCAAAGCCTGCGGTCGCCCATAAGAAAAACATTCTGGACGACCGCCGCATCCGGCTGGCACTTTCGGTGCTGGGTGCCATCGTTGCATGGATGGTGGTCACGATCATCGTCCAGCCCGGCACCACCAACACCATCTACAATGTGCCGGTGGATTATACCTACGATTCCGCTGCTTACACCTCCCGGGGCCTGAGCATCGTCAGCGCCGAGGATAAGACCGTGAACCTGAAAATCTCCGGCGACGGCTACACCATCGGCGGGCTGACGGCTTCCGATTTTGTGGTCTACCCGGATTTTTCCAGCGTACGTGACAGCGGCGAAAAGACCCTGCGCCTGCTGGTACGCGGTGCCAACGGCCTGCTGAACGGTGTGACTGTGACCATGGAAGGCAATGACAACACGGTGGATGTGGTGTTTGACGTGGTGGAGGAAAAGACCCTGCCCGTTACCATTACCACCAACTACCTGACCATCGCGGACGGCTATATCCTTTATAGTACGGATGTTTCCAAGGAGAATATCACCCTTTCCGGCCCCAGCAGTGAGCTGAATAAAGTTGCTACCTGCACTGCAGAGGTGACCTACAGCGGCGAACTGACCGAGTCCATCACGCTGAACACGCCGCTGCGCTTCTATACCTCCGGCGGCAAGGAAGTCAAGTTTGAGTACACGGAGCTGGAAGAGAACAGCGTGGATGTGACCTTGCAGGTGTACAAGATGGCAACGCTGCCGGTGGACGTGAATTTCATCAATGCACCGCGTGATTTTGATGATTCGATGCTGGTATATGCACTCAGCCGCAAGCAGCTCAAGGTGGCAGGTCCGGCAGATAAGATCGATATGCTGTCCACGCTGCCCATCGGCAATATCGACCTTTCCACCTTTACACTGAACAAGAGCTATGAGCTGCCCATCGACCTGCCCGCAGACATCTATCTGCTGGATAACATTTCCACCATAACGGTCAGCTTTGACTGCTCCAATCTGGGAACCAAGACCATGAACCTGCCCAATACCTGCGTGCAGGTGGTCAACCTGCCCTCTACCTACCAGCTGACGGTGCAGACCGAACGCCTGATGAATGTAACGCTCTGCGGCCCCAAGGGCGCGATCGAAACGCTGACCCCGGAGCAGGTGGTCATTGAGATCGATGCCGAGGATTTCTCGGTGGCGACCGGCGAGCAGAACATTGCCTGCCGCCTGTATGTGCCCTCCAACGGCAAGATTTTTGCACTGGGCAGCTATGTGCTGCAGTGCCGCATCGAAAGCAACTGAAACAAAAAGGAACACACGATAACATGATTCTGGTTCGCAACATCCGTCTGCCGCTCTCTGCCGGAGAGCCGCAGGCATTTGAAAAAGCCCTGCACGCTGCCCGCATCCCGCGCGGAAAGGTGCAGCATCTGGGCGTGGCAAAGCTTTCGGTGGATGCCCGCCACGGCCAGCCCAAGCTGGTGTATACCGTGGCTGTCACCCTGAAAGAACCTGCCGAGGAAGCGGCTTTTGCAGCCCGCTGTGGTGATGCTTCTCTGCAGCAGAAGGTGGATTTTTCGGTGCAGAATGGCATCCAGCCACTGGCACATCGGCCTGTGGTGTGCGGCCTTGGCCCGGCGGGCCTGTTTGCAGCGCTGCTGCTGGCCCGGCAGGGCTATCAGCCCATTGTGCTGGAGCGCGGCCCGGCGCTGGACGAGCGCGTAAAGGCGGTGGAACATTTTTCTGCTACCGGCGAACTGGATGTAAATGCGAACATTCAATTTGGCGAGGGCGGTGCCGGTACCTTTTCGGATGGCAAGCTGACCACCCGCATCGGCGATGAGCTGTGCGGCTTTGTTACCGAGGTGTTCCTGCAGCACGGTGCGCCGGAGGAGATCGCCTGGAAGCAGAAGCCCCATGTGGGCACCGACCTGCTGCGCGGTGTGATCACCTCTATCCGCAAGGAGATCGAAGCTTTGGGCGGTGAGGTGCATTTCAACACCGGCATTTTTACCACACATGGCACCTTTGCCTGCGAAGCTCTGGTGTTCGCGGTGGGCCACTCGGCCCGCGACACCTTCGGGATGCTGATGGACGGCGGCCTGCAGCTGGAATGCAAGCCGTTCAGTGTGGGCTTCCGCGCCGAGCATCTGCAGAGTGAGATCGAAAAGAGCTTATATCACGAGGCTGCCGGGCATCCGGCTCTGCCGCGGGGCGAGTATCAGCTCTCCCAGCATGTGGGGGAGCGGTGCGTTTACACCTTCTGCATGTGCCCCGGCGGGCAGGTGGTGGCATCGGCCAGCGAGGAAGGCCGTGTAGTGACCAACGGCATGAGCTTCCACGCCCGCAATGGCAAAAATGCCAACGCGGCCGTGGTGGTGAGCGTGGGAGGCAAGGACTTTGCAGACGATCCGCGCCGGGCCATCGCGTTCCAGCGGGAGCTGGAAGCCAGAGCCTACGCCGCTGGGCGCAGTGCAGGGGAGTATGCCGCTCCGGCAGAGAACATCCAGAGCTTTCTGGAAGGGCGCGGCCAGCTGAACATTGGACGCGTGCAGCCTACCTATGACCGCGGCGTTGCTGCGGCAGACCTCGGCGCACTGCTGCCGCAGGAGCTGGCCGAAACGCTGCGGGCGGGCCTGCGCGCCTACGAGCGCAAAATTGCGGGTTATACCGCGCCGGAAGCGATCCTTACGGGTCTTGAGACCCGCACCAGCAGCCCGGTGCGGCTGAAGCGGGAAGAAAATTTTGAATGCACCCAGCTGGCAGGTCTGTATCCCTGCGGCGAGGGTGCCGGATATGCGGGCGGCATCATGAGCGCCGCCGTGGATGGCCTGCGGGTGGCCCGCGCCATCATCAGCCGGTATGCACCGGCAGAAGGGTGAGAAGAATTTGATGAACGATCGTGAAAACGATACAATGAGAGAGAATGAGGGCCGTCAGGTGCAGCAGGAGCTGGAAAACCAGCTGCGCGCCTTTGGCGATACCGTGTCGGATGCCTTTGCCCATGGCTTTGAGGGCAAAGGGGAGGATATTGGCGACCGCGCCTATGGTGTGGGCCGTGCGGCGGTGAATGCTGCAAACTTTGGCCTTGGCGAAGCGGCAAAGGCGTTCCGCAGCCGCCGGGAGGAATACTATCGCAGCCGCCAGAATGTGCAGAATACGAAAAAACAGGGCTTGAATGAGGACAATATCAACGCGCAGGCCGCAGGTGTTTCCGGCTGGTTCCGGCAGATGTTCGGCAAGGCAGAGACGACCCCGGCAGACGAGATCCGCGCCAGTGCCAAAAAGCGCTACAGCGCAGGCTGCGCATTGCTGGCAGTCGGCATCACGTTTACGGTGATCTTTGGCATCACGGCGGTTTCCTGTCTGGGTGCGGCGGGCCTGTTTACGCCCAATGCGGCGGTTCTGCAGGCTCTTCTGCAGGACAGCTTTATGGCTGAAAATGCTGCAGCCATGGGCAGCTTTGCGCTGGGGGCGGTGCGGATCACCGGCTGGTGCTTTGCGGCTGTCACCGCCGTGTTCGTGTGGATGATCACTGCCGGTGCATCCCGCCTGAAGGCCAGCAAGACGCTGCTCCGTCTGGCCGAGGCAGCAGAAGGCTTTGACTGCAAAAAGGGCCTGCCGCTGGAAGCCGTGGATGAGAAAAAGGCCCGTGCCCTCAAGCGGGTGCGCAGATTCATCCGCAATGGCTGGCTGAGTGCATGGGTGGACGAAAAAGCGGAAAAGCTTTACCTGACTGCTGAGGATTACCGTGCCGCGCAGGAAGCTGCCGCAGCCTCCAAGGCACCGCCGCAGCCGGAACCGGCGGCAGAAAAAACAGACGATGTGCCGCTCAATCTGGAAACGACCCGCCGCTTTGCCGCCGTGCTGCAGCAGGAAAAACAGCTGATGCAGGATGCGCAGGGCCGCGAAGAGCTGGACCATATGCAGACCACCACCACTGCCATCTGTGACTGGCTGGAAGCACACCCGGAAAGCCTGCCCAAGGCCCGCCGCTTTGCGGAATACTATATCCCCACCACCCTCAAGCTGCTGCACACCTACAACGATGTGCAGGGCCAGCAGGGCGAAAACGCCGAGACCATCCGCCGCGATATCGCGGGCATCCTTCACACGCTGAATCAGGCCTACGACACCCTGTATGATACGCTGCTCTCGGATGTAGCGATGGATGTCTCTTCTGAGATCGCCGCCCTGCAGGGAATGCTGGCCAACGACGGCCTGACGGGAGGAAATTTTGAATGACCTACCGTGCATGGAATCTGAAGCCGCTGGACCGTGCCGCGCTGCGGGAGCTGACGCAGGCGATTGCGGAGCAGGCCACCGAAGAACTGGAATATAACGCACAGGACGACGAGCCGTGGAGCGAGCAAAAATATGCGGCCGCCCTTGCCGCCCAGCAGAAGGAAAATGCCCTGTTGGCGGGCGTGCTGACGGCCCGCGGCATTACCGACCCTACCGAAGCACTGACCCTGCTTGCCGGTGAGGAAGAATTGAGCGACCCTTCGCTGCTCACCGATATGGACAAGGCCTGCGAGCGCATCTGGCGGGCCATTGACGAGGGCGAGACCATTGTGGTGTTCGGCGATTATGACGTGGACGGCGTGACGGCCACGGCCCTGCTGTACCAGCATCTCAAGGGCATGGGGGCTACCGTAAAATGTATGCTGCCCAGCCGCGAGGGCGACGGCTACGGCCTTTCGCGCAATGCCATCCGTTCCATCCACGATAAGGGCTGCAAGCTGATCGTGACGGTGGATAACGGCATTTCTGCTGTGGAAGAAGCCGATTATGCCGCTGAACTGGGCATTGACCTGATCATTACCGACCATCATCTGCCGCCGGAAACTCTGCCCAAGGCCATTGCCGTGGTAGACCCCCGTCGTGAGGACGACACCAGTCCCTTCAAGGGCCTGTGCGGCGCGGGCGTGGCGTTCAAGCTGTGTGCCGCACTGGATGGCTGCCCGCCGGAAGAAATGCTGGACTACTGCGGCGACCTTGCCGCTGTGGGTACTGTGGCGGACGTGATGCCGCTTACCGGCGAAAACCGCACCCTTGTCAAGGCTGGCCTGCGCCAGCTGCAGAACACGGACCGTCCGGGTCTGGAAGCGTTGCTGGAAGAGGTGGGCCTTGCGGGCAAACCGGTCACCGCAGAAAATGTCAGCTACGCCATTGCGCCCCGCATCAATGCGGCTGGCCGCATGGACAACGCTGTTACGGCTTTGCAGCTGGTGATGTGTGAGGACCCGGACCGCGCCGCAGAGCTGGCCCATAAACTGAACGAGATCAATACAAAGCGTCAGGAGACAGAACTGCAGATCTTCAAGGCCGCGCAGGAACTGCTGGAACAGGAACCGGAGCGGCTGGAAGACCGCGTGATGCTGCTGTGGGGCCGCGATTGGCACCCCGGTGTCATTGGCATCGTGGCATCCCGGCTGGTGGAACGCACCGGCCGGCCTGTGATCGTGGTAACGATCGACGAGCACGGCGAATGCAAGGGCAGCGGACGCAGCGTGCAGGGCTTCAATTTGCATGCCTGCATTAGTGCCTGCGCAGATCTGCTCATCCGCTACGGCGGCCATGCCATGGCTGCGGGCCTTTCGGTGCGGGAAGAAAATCTGCCCGCTCTGCGCCGCCGCCTGAACGACTGGGCAGCACGGGAATGCCCGGTGCTGCATACCACCCCGCTGGAGTGCGACCTGCCCATCCATCTGGACCGTGTGACCGTGGAAAGTGTGCGGAAGCTCGACCAGCTGGCTCCCTATGGGGCCGAGAACCCGACCCCGGTGTTCCTTTTGCAGAACGCCGTGCTGGATGGGGTATACCCGGTATCGGAGGGCAGGCACAGCCGCCTGCGCCTGCGGCAGGGCAATGCCAGCGTGTATGCCGTGTGGTTCGGTATGCCGCCGGAACAGCTGCCCTATGCCATGGGCGATGTGGTGGATGCTGCGCTGAACCTTTCGGTCTACGATTCGCCCCGGGGCGCACAGCTTTCGGGCCGCATTCTGGACCTGCATCCGGCAGGGCTGGGCACAAAGCTTGCGGAGCAGGCTGCTTTTGTGGTGGCGCTGCGCCGCGGCACACCCCTGACTGAGGAACAGAAAAAGCTTATTACGCCTGAGCGCAGTGATATCGTCACAGTGTACCGTGAGCTGCAGGCGCGCCGCTGGCACGCAGAAGATCTGCAGCCGCTGTGCGCAAAACTGGGCGAGGAAAATACAGGCAAAACGCTGGTGGCGGTCACGGCCTTGGAACAGGTGGGACTGATCGCCACGGTGGAAAAGGGTGGGGCAAAATATCTGGAGCTTGTGCCTGCGCAGGGCAAAAAGAACCTTGCGGATGCCCCGATCCTGAAATGTTTGGAGGGAATGTAAAATGCCAGAGGGAAAGAAAGCTGCGGTCCCTGCACCGAAGCCGGTGCGGGAAGAGGATCTCTACTCCGCAAAGACCCACCTGCATCAGCCGGTACCGGTGCAGGAAACGGCTACCGTTTCTGCAACAGCACAGCTGGCCGATGCCCCGGAAGGCGCGCTGCCTTCGGAAGTGCGGCCGGAGATCGTTACCTGGGAAAAGCTGTGTGAGGCCATCAAGGCCAGTGGCCGCTCCTACAATATGGAGATGATCGAAAAGGCATATAACCTTGCCAACACTGCCCACAAGGGGGTGTGCCGCCGCAGCGGCGAGCCGTATATCTGCCATCCGCTGGCTGTGGCACGACTGGTGCTGGATCTTGGCATGGACTCCGAGAGCATTGCTGCGGCCCTGCTGCACGATGTGGTGGAGGACACTCCCACTACACTGGACGACCTGAAAGCCGCCTTTGGCGAGGAAGTTGCCCTGCTGGTGGACGGCGTGACCAAGCTGACCAAGATCCAGTTCTCTAACATTGAGGAACTGCAGGCTGAAAACCTGCGCAAGATGCTGCTGGCCATGAGCCGCGATGTGCGCGTGATGATCATTAAGCTGTGCGACCGGCTGCACAATATGCGCACCGGTGATGCATGGCCGGAACAGAAGCGCCGCGATAAAGCCCGCGAGACCATGGAGGTGTATGCCCCTATTGCCAACCGTCTGGGCATCCTGAACGTGAAGGAAGAGCTGGAGGACCGCAGCCTGCATTACCTTGACCCTGTGGGCTACGAGGAGATCAGCCGGATGCTCAGTGAGCGTGCAGGCGAGGAGTTCCTTGCAAAGGTGTCCGGTGTGATCGAGCGGAGGCTGGCCGAAAGCGGCATTGAGGGCGCTACCATCAAGCGCCGCGTCAAGAGCATTTACGGCATCTATCGCAAGACCATCATGCAGAACAAGTCCTTTGATGAGATCTACGATATCTATGCGGTGCGTGTCATTCTGGATACGCTGGCCGAGTGCTACAGCACTCTGGGCCTCATCCACGATATGTACCATCCGCTGCCCAACCGCTTCAAGGACTATATCTCCACTCCCAAGCCCAATGGCTACCAGAGCCTGCACACCACCGTCATCGGCCACGAGGGCATCCCCTTTGAGGTGCAGATCCGCACCCGCAAGATGGACGAGCAGGCCGAGTACGGCGTTGCGGCCCACTGGAAGTATAAAGAAGGTCTGGATGGCCACGACAAGCTGGACGAGCGTCTGGCATGGGTGAGCCAGCTGTTGGAAAACCAGCGCGTCAGCGAGGATTCCGGCAACCTGCTGCATGACCTCAAGAGCGACCTGCTGCCGGAGGAAGTGTTTGCCTTCACCCCCAAGGGCGACGTGATCAACCTGCCCACCGGTGCCACCTGCATCGACTTTGCCTACGCCATCCATTCGGCGGTGGGCAACCGCATGGTGGGCTGCAAGGTGAACAACCGCATGGTGCCCATCGACCACATCGTGTCCACCGGCGAGATCATCGAAGTGATCCTTGGCCCGGCGGACAAAGGCCCCAGCCGCGACTGGCTCAAGATCGTGCGCACCAGCGAAGCGAAGAGTAAGATCCGAAACTGGTTCAAAAAGATGCGCCGCGAGGAAAATATCACGCAGGGACGTGATGCGCTGGCCCGTGAGCTGCGCAGGGAAATGATCATCATTCCGGACGACCAGCTGGACGATTTTATCAACAGCTGTTCCCGCCGCCTGCGCCAGAACAATGCCGAGGAGCTTTATGCCGCCATCGGCTACGGCGGCATGACCATTGCCAACTGCCTGCCCAAGCTCAAGGAGGAGTGGCAGAAGCTGAAAGCTTCGGAGGAAAAGGCCGGGGAAGACCTGCCCAAGGTGGACCTGAGCCGTGTGCACGCTACCGACGGCGTGGTGGTGGAAGGCTTCGATAACACCCCCATCAAGTTTGCCAAGTGCTGCAGCCCGCTGCCGGGCGACCCCATCGTGGGCTTTATCACCCGCGGCTTTGGCGTTTCCATCCACAAGCAGAGCTGCGTGAACGCCATTTCCAGCATGAAGGACCCCACCAACGCCCCCCGCTGGGTCAAGGCGTACTGGGCCGACAGCGTCAGGGACAGCTATAAGGCCGGCATTGAGATCATTGCGCTGAACCGCAACGAGCTGCTGCAGGATGTGCTGGCTGCGCTGGCGGATATCCGGGTGCCCATCTATGCGGTGAACGCCCGTCAGGTGGAAAACAACTGCGCCATGGTCAGTCTGACCATCGGCATCAACAATACCGAGCACCTCAACCGTGTGGTCGCAAGACTTTCCAAGGTGAAGGACGTGCTCAAGGTGACAAGGAGCTAAAACATGCGTGCAGTCATTCAGGCGGTGTCTTCCGCCAGTGTGCGGGTAAACGGCGGTGAGCCGCGAGCCATCGGGCCGGGCCTTATGATCCTGCTGGGTGTCAGGGATACCGACAGTCTGGACATCGTGCCCAAGCTTGCCGATAAATGCGCAGGCCTGCGCATCTTTCCGGACGCAGAGGGCAAGCTGAATCTCAGCGCAAAGGACCTTGGCTATTCGGCTCTGGTGGTGAGCCAGTTCACCCTCTACGGCGACACGAAAAAAGGCTACCGCCCCAGCTTTATCAAGGCCGCAAAGCCGCCGCTCTCCGTGGATGCTTACGAGCTGTTCCTTGCAGAGATGAACAAACAGGGCCTGAAGGATGTTCAGCACGGCGAGTTTGGCGCGGATATGCAGGTGGCTCTTGTGAACGAAGGACCCTGCACCATTATCATCGATACCGACGAGTGGAAGAAAAAGGAGTGACCGCCATGCAGGCTTTTCATATTCCGGGCGCTGCGCCGCTGTATACCAATACCTTCCTGCTCATTTCCGACGCAGGCCATGCCGTGATCATTGATCCGGCGGCAGATGCGCAGACCTACGATAAAATTTTAAAGAAAAACAATGCGCAGCTCACCACCATCCTGTGCACCCACGGCCACTACGACCATGTGGGCAGCGCCGAAGCCTTGCGCACCGAGTGGAACGCAAAGCTCTACTGTGAGGCTGCCGACCTTGCAGGCGACCGCATGTATCCGCTGAGCGCAGCGGACTGCGGCTACGCAGAAGGGGAGACTGTCTCGGTAGACGAGCTGCAGTTCACGGTCTGGCACACGCCCGGCCATACGCCCGGCGGCGTGGTGCTGCTGTGCGGCGAGTATCTCTTCTGCGGCGATACCCTGTTTGCAGGCAGCATCGGCCGTACCGATCTGGAGGGCGGCAGCAGTGCACAGATGGCCGAGAGTCTGCGTAAACTGGCAAAGCTGCCCATCCCGCGCGGCACGCAGGTGCTGCCCGGCCATGGCGAGTTCTCCACCTTTGGCGATGAACTGGACAACAATTACTTCATCCGCAGCGCTGTGCGCGGCAACAATGATTTATTTTAAAGAGTGAACAACATGAAGATTTATATTACCGGCCTGCCTTCCGGCTACGAAGTGGAGCATCTGGTGCGTTTGTTTTACCCCATGGCACCGCTCACCCTCACCCCGCCGGAGAACGCCGAGGACTGCGTCTGGGCAGAAAAAACGCCGGACGGCCTGCATGCACTGGTGCGTCAGGACGGCAGAAGTGCTGAACGACACGCACCGCTGCCCGCGCCTGTGGAACAGGGCGGCGAGACCCCGGAATTCAGCCTTGCCAGCCTGACCTATGATCTGCTGCGGGATTGGACCGGCATCCGCCCGCCATGGGGCAAAATGACCGGTGTGCGCCCGGTGCGGCTCATCCACGACAAGCGCGCCGCAGGCTGGACGGAAGCGGAGATCGACCGCTTCTTCCTTGACCGGTTCGACTGCTCCCAGCAGAAATACCAGATGGCCAAGGCCATTGCCGACCTGCAGGAGCCAATTTTGAAAGTGGGCAATGAACCCGGGACCTACAGCCTGTACATCGGCATCCCGTTCTGCCCGTCCCGGTGTAGCTACTGCAGCTTTGTCAGCTGCAATCTGGACCGCGACCGCAAGATGGTGCAGCCTTATGTGGACTGTTTGTGCCGAGAGGTGGAAGAGATCCGCATTCAGGCAGACAAGGCAGGCCTGAAACTGTGCAGCATCTACATCGGCGGCGGCACGCCCACCAGCCTGTCTGCCGACCAGCTGCGGCAGCTGATGGGCACGGTCCGGGCGAATTTTGACCTCTCGAAGGTCGTGGAATATACGGTGGAGGCGGGCCGTCCGGACTGCACGGATGCCGAAAAGCTGGCGGTCATTAAGGAATACGGCGCTACCCGCATCTCCATCAACCCGCAGACCTTCTCGGACGAGGTGCTGGCGGGCATTGGGCGCAAGCACTCGGCGCAGGACATTCTGGACTGCTATGCCGAAGCGCGCAAGGCCGGTCATGATGATATCAACATGGACCTGATCGCCGGCCTGCCCGGCGACACGGTGGAAAGTTTTGAGCGCAGCCTGCGGCAGGCCATCGCGCTGGACCCGGAGAACATCACCGTGCACACCCTCACCCTCAAGCGCGCTTCCCGCATCGTCATTGAGGACCAGAAGGAGAACGACTAC
>OGCM01003772.1_pt1 | contig 11111 bp, 8 predicted proteins | sample 1570151 | NCBI WGS metagenome assembly OGCM01 (sample SAMEA4370582, study PRJEB24528) | human gut metagenome
TGCGGCACTCGGTGCGCATCACCTTGGCCAGCGGGCAGACCGAGGTCTTGTAGATATCGGTCACTTCAAAGCGGGTCGGGTCCATCTTGTTGCCGGCGCCCATGGAGCAGATGATGGGGGTGCCTGCCTCCTTGCACTTCATCACCAGAGCCAGCTTGCCGGTAACGGTGTCGATGGCATCCACCACATAGTCGTACTGGGTAAAGTCGAACTGGTCCTGTGTTTCCGGGCCAAAGAAGCACCGGTGGGTGGTCACCCTGATGTCCGGGTCAATGTCGTGGATGCGCTGCGCAGCCACATCTACCTTATATTGCCCTACCGTGCTGCGGGTGGCGATGATCTGGCGGTTGAGGTTGGTCAGGCAGACCTTATCATCATCGATCAGATCCAGTGCCCCCACGCCGCTGCGCGCCAGCGCTTCCACCGTGTAGCCGCCCACGCCGCCGATGCCGAACACCGCCACGCGGGAATTGTGCAGTTTTTCCATAGCTTCCGCGCCCAGCAGCAACTGCGTGCGGGAATACTGATTTTGCATTTCGTTCTCCTTGTTACTTTTCCACTCTCGTAATGGTGCCGCCGCCCAGCACGGTGTCGCCCTGATACAGCACCACGGCCTGACCGGGCGTAGGGGCGCGCTGGGGCTGGTCAAATTCCAGCCGGAAGCCGCACTCCGCCGGGTAGACGGTGGCGGCCTGCTCCACCTGATGGTACCGGGTGCGGGCTGTGACCCGCAGCGGCCCGGTCAGCTCCGGAATGGCGATCCAGTTCACCTCGTCCGCATACACGATGCGGTCGAACAGCATCTCCTCCGGCCCTACCGTGACGGTGTTTGCCTGCATGTCCTTGCCGCAGACGTACACAGGTGCCCCCATGGCAAGGCCCAGCCCCTTGCGCTGGCCGATGGTGTACCGCACCGCGCCGTTGTGGGTGCCCACCACCCTGCCGCTCTCGTCCAGAAAATCACCTGCCGGGTAGTGTTTGCCGGTGAAGTCCTCCATAAAGCGGGCATAGTCGCCATCCGGCACAAAGCAGATGTCCTGACTGTCGTGCTTGCGGGCATTGACGAATTTGTGCTGCTCCGCGATCTCGCGCACCTCAGTCTTGTGCAGGCCGCCCAGCGGCAGACGGATATGCGCCAGCTGCTCCTGAGTGAGGTTGTAGAGCACGTAGCTCTGGTCCTTGCCCTCGTCCAGCCCCTTTTTGAGCAGGAAACGGCCGGTGGCCTCGTCCTGCTCCACCCGGGCATAGTGGCCCGTGACCACATACTCCATGCCGTGTGCCCGGGCCCAGTCCAGCAGATGGCGGAACTTCATATATTTATTGCAGTCAATGCAGGGGTTCGGCGTGCCGCCCGCCTCATACACGCGGACGAATTTTTCAATGATCTGTTCCCGGAAGTCGGCCGTGAAATCCAGCACCTCGTACGGGATATCCATGGCATACGCCACCTCTGCCGCGTCCTCGATGTCCTTTTCCGAGCAACAGGTGTGAAAGCCGGACTGTCCCAGCGTTTCGTTGCGGGTGAGCCGCATGGTGATGCCGGTGCAGTCATAGCCTGCCTGCTGCATGAGCCATGCCGCCACCGAGCTGTCCACGCCGCCGCTCATGGCAATGAGGGCACGCGGCTTTGAATCAGGGGTCTGTGTGGTCATAAGTTCTCCTTTGGTGCATTCAACACACTAAAACAGTAGTATAATAGTAACTCTGAAAAAAGAGCTTGTCAAGACGCAGCGAGCTGCTGCACTGCGTCCAGCAGGGCTTGCCGCTCGTTGGGATATTCTTCCCGGATCACACCGTCCAGCAGCGCTTCCAGCACTTTGCGGATGCCCGGCCCCGCCGGGACGCCTGCCGCCATCAGGTCGCGGCCATTCACAGCCAGCTGGCTGACGCGGCAGCATACGCCGTCCGCATCCAATCGTTCGGCCAATTCGGAAAGTGCAGCAAAATCAGCCGCCCGTTCCGGCTGCAAGGCTGTGCCCAGTGCAGCAATGCGCTGCACGGTACACAAGTTATATTTGCCCAGTAGTCGGCGGGCGTAGATAGTAAAGTCGGGTGTGACGGTAGTTTCTCTGAGGACCGTCCGCTGGGGTGGGACCCTGTTGCCGAAGGCAATAGGGCGGGCGATGGAATGGCCTGCAACGGCAACGACTGCCGCCTGCGGCGGAAACAAGGAGTTGCTGTTGGGGCAGCGGCCAGCAGGATGCGAGTGCTGCTCAAGGCACAAAGCATCCGCTGGGTGCCGCAACTCGAACTCGTGTCCGAAGAGAAAGCTACCGTCACGCCTTCTGGCTTCCCGCACCAACACCGCCGCCTCTTCAATCAAGGCGTTGGAGCAGCGCAGGCGCTTGAGGGTGCGGCGGATGCCGTCCTCGCCAAGGCTGTACAGCAGCGCCGCCAGACGGACGGGCAGAGCCTGCTCCCCCGCCGGGCAGGCATCCACCACCGGCTTTGCCGCCGCCAGTGCCTCCGATGAAAGCTCCGGCAGAATAACAAGCAGTATTTTTTTGTCGAGATATGCCGCAGGGGCGGGTGCGCTCAGCAGTTTTGCAAGCTCTTCCTCGATGCGCTCCACCGATACGCAGTCCAGATGGGCACACAGCTCCTGTGCCGCCTGCGCCGTGGGCGGGTCGATGGCAAAGCCAAACCGGGCTGCGAAGCGGTACAGCCGCAGGATGCGCAGCGCGTCCTCGGTGAACCGCTGGCGGGGCACACCCACCGCCCGTACGATGCCGCTTTGCAGGTCGGCCTGCCCGCCAAAGGGGTCCACAAGGCCCTCTTTTTCATTGTAGGCCATAGCGTTGATGGTAAAATCCCGCCGGGCCAGATCCTCCCGCACATCCGGTACAAAATGCACCTCGTCCGGGTGGCGGCCATCTGTGTAGGTGCCTTCTGTACGGAAGGTGGTGATCTCGTAAAGGGCACCGCTCTGCTTCACCGTTACCGTGCCGTGCTGCAGGCCGGTGGGGATGCACCGCTGCGCGCCGAACAGCTCCATCACCTGCTGCGGCAGAGCACTGGTGCACAGGTCCCAGTCGTGCGGTGTAAGGCCCAGCAGACTGTCCCGCACGCAGCCGCCCACCACGTAGGCTGCATAGCCCGCCTTGTGCAGGGTGTCCAGCAGCTCTGCCGCACCCTCGTCCATCCGGATGGTCATGGCTGTGCCTCCTCGTACTGCAGGGTGATGCTTTTGCCGTCAAAGCCGCACTCCGCCGCCGGGAAGATGCTCTGTGCCTGCGCGGCATATTCCTCCGGGTCGGTGATCATGGGGGAATAATGGGTCAGCCAAAGCCGCTTTGCCCTCGCCTGCGCGGCAAGGGATGCGCTCTGCCCAAAGGTGCTGTGCCCCCACTGACGGGCCTGGTCTTCCTGCTCCGGAAGGGCATAGGTGGCATCGCATATCAGCAGGTCTGCGTCATGCGCCGCCTGCAAATAATACGGGCAGGGGGCCGTATCGCCGGAAAATACCACGCTCAACCCCTTGCGCGGGGCGCCCAGCACCTGCGCAGGCTGCACCGTTCTGCCCTCCACGGCAACGCTCTGCCCTTTCTGCAGCAGCTTCCATTGCTGCACCGGCACCCCCAGCGCCCGGGCCTGCTCCGGCGAAAATTTGCCTGCACGGGGCAGCTCCAGCCGGTAGCCAAGGCTTTTTACCCGGTGCTTTGTGGCAAACGGCACCAGCCGCGCACCGGCAGGCCAGCCCTCGCTCAGCGCATCCAGCGCCAGCGGCTGGCCCGGCATAAGCACCTGCGGCTTCACCGGATAGGGCAGCGGGCCGGTCAGTGCCCGCACCGCCGCCCAGATATCCGGCAGGCCCTCCGGACCCAGCAGCGCAAGCGGCCTTGTGCGGCCCTGCGCCCCCAGAGTCTGCAAAAGGCCCGGCAGACCAAAGATGTGGTCGCCATGGTAGTGGGTCAGGCAGATGGCATCTGCCCGCATCAGGTTCACGCCCGCACGGCGCGCTGCCGCCTGCGTGCCCTCGCCGCAGTCCCACAGCAGGCCGTGGCCGCCGCAGGCAGCAAACGCCGCCGAGAGTGCCCGGTCCGGCAGCGGCATGGTAGCAGCGGTGCCCAGCAGTGTGATGGTCAGCATAAAGATCGTTCTCCCTGTACAATGTATCTCTTAAGGTTTTATTGTACCACAGCCGGGCCGGTTGCACAATCACTGCTGGCCGCGCATAGCATGGGCCAGCACAGCAAAAAGGAGGCAGCGGGATGAGACGCAAAAAAGGGGATCCTTTTTCCGGCAGGCCGCACAGCGGCCTTGGATGGGTGCTGCTGCTCGCCGCACTGGCCCTGTTTCTGCTGGCCGGTGCGCCCGGCTGCATGGCCCAGCGGATGGCGTGGTCTGCCCGGGGAACCATGATCTTTCTGCCCAGCGGGTTTTGAAAAAATGGGAGCATCCTGCTGCACAGAACGCTCCCATTTTTCTTTTTACTTTCCATCCGAATAGGGCAGCTGGCCGGTCAGGGTCAGCGTTTCGGCAAGCTCGTCCTCCGAGCGGAACCGCCACGCCGCCGCTCCCACGGCCACATAGCAGGCATCGGCACGACCCTCCGGTGTAACGGCAAGGATCATCGTTTCACCGTCGCCCACCGCCGTTACCATGCCATCCGCACTCACAGTTGCCACGCCCGGATTGCTGCTGATCCATGTCATCGTTCCGTTTTTGGCGCCTGCAGCCTGCGCGGTCAGCTTCTGACTGGCTCCCACTGCCTGCAGCAGCATGGCGTTTTTGCTCATCTGCACCCGTCCGATCTCCGATGTGACCGTTACCGTGCAGCGCAGCACCTGCCCGGCTGTGGTCAGTGCGCTGATGACGGCCTTGCCGGACCCCTGCGCCTTTACGGTACCGTTTGTGCTTACCGATGCCACCGCCGGGTTGCTGCTGACCCACTGCCGCACATAGGTAAACCCGCCTTTGTTCTGTTCCAGCTTCAGCTGTTTCGTCGGGGCAGGCTCCTGCTCTGTAATGGTAAGCGTCAGATCGCTGGTGTTCAGCACCAGGCGGCTGGCTGTGCTTTTGCGCACCGTGATGGTACAGGTGGTCTTTTCGCCGCGCTCATTGCGGGCCGTGACAGCCGCAGTGCCCTCGGCATGGCCGGTCACCTTGCCAGTGCCGTCCACCGATGCCACTGCCGGATCACTGGAAGTCCAGATCAGAAAGAAGTAGTCGTTGGGTGCCTGCACATTCAGGTAGGCCACCGGGGCCGGGTCTCCTTCGGTGATATCCAGCGTCAGTTCGGCAGTGTCCAATGTCATGCCGCTGTCCGGCAGCGGCTGCTCCTGCGCAGCATAGGCCGACAATGCCCCGACTGCAAACAGTTCTGCGCACAGCACCACTGCACAAACACACGCTTTGAACCCCTGCTTCATGGGCTTTGCCCTCCCCGCCTGCTTTGCTGCAAGATCCTTTAAATATTCCTGTCTCCGTATTATTTTACACGCAGTGCAAAACCGGGTCAAGTTTTTTGCCCATTCTGCCGGGCAGCTGAGCCTTATTTTGTGGAGAATAATAAAATCCGCTTTTCAATTTTGTACAAAACGCCGCCGCACCCGGCAAACCGGATGCGGCGGCGCTGTTCTGCTTTTGAATTTTCAGCTTAGTAGTTGATCTTTTTCAGCTCAAAGTAGCTCTGCGGATGTGCGCACACCGGGCACTTGAGCGGTGCGGACTTGCCGATATAGGTGTAGCCGCAGTTCCGGCACTGCCATACCTGCTGCTCCTCGCGGGCAAAGACCTTGTTGTTTTTCAGGTTTTCGGCCAGCGCACGGTAGCGCTCCTCGTGCTCCTTCTCGATCTGTGCCACCATGGTGAACAGTGCTGCGATCTGAGGGAAGCCCTCTTCTTTGGCCTCCTTGGCCATGCGGGGGTACATCTCGGTCCACTCGTCGTGCTCACCGCCTGCTGCCATGTCCAGACAGGTCAGGGTATCTGGGATCGCGCCGCCGCACAGCAGCTTGAACCAGATCTTTGCGTGCTCCTTCTCATTGCCGGCGGTCTCCTCAAAGATCGCGGCCAGCTGCTCGTAGCCTTCTTTTTTTGCCATGCTGGCAAAGAAGGTGTACTTGTTGCGTGCCTGGCTCTCGCCTGCAAACGCTTCCATCAGATTTTTCTCGGTTTTGGTACCCTTCAGTTCCATGATGCTCTCCTTTCAAAAACGGATCTTCTGTCAGGATCGACCGATCCCGGCTCTATCATTCAGCCCGGCGGTAATTTTTTCGCCTGCGGCTCAGGTTCTGAACAGAGTATACCATATTTTTTGATTGAAATCAAGAATAATTCCTATTTATTATGAGAATATTTCTCAGTTATGCTGCTTCAGTGCACACACAGCAATGCTCAGGGCGCTCCACGCTGCCTGATACATCAGCACCGTTGCCACCGAAAGCTCCCAGATGCTGCCTGCACTGGTGAGCAGCGCTGCAATGATAATGGAGAACAGCACCGAGACCATCTGTACCGTGGTGGCGCTGCTCTCGGCGTTCTGGGCCTGATCCGCAGCCTGCAGACCGCCGGTCAGGCTGGCAAACGCCTTGAGATGGATCATGCAGCAGGTGTCCTCCGGGTCTTCCGGTGCGGCCTTGATGGCGTTGCACTGCTCCTGATCCAGCACGGTGATCATGCCTTCCGGCAGGCGGTATGCTTCGGTAATGTGGTGTGCAGTCAGACTGGGGTCCTGGCATGTGACCAGCAGGCGGATGTTCTCCTTTTGCAGCACGGCAAGGCCGCGGGCCACATTGCGCCCGCCCACATATTTCAGCACGAACATAGCGTGCAGGTTGCCGGACACAGCCAGATACAAAATTTGCAGCTCGCCGTTCTTCGAGTGCTGCATCTCGTATTCCTCGTCCGGCAGCGGCACGCCCTCCTGCTCCAGATAGCGGCGGGTACCAATGAGGATGCGGTTGTTATCGCACCAGGCGGAAAAGCCCAGCCCATGGTGCTGCTCCAGATCCTTGACCGGGAACAGGATGTCTGTGCGTTCCTCAACGATCTGGCGGAACAGCCCCTTCAGGGTGCCGTGGCTCTCGTTCAGCACGCTGGCCGCGTACAGGATGGCGCGGTCGATGCGGCCGCCCTTGAAGATGCGGATATCCTCCAGCTGTGCGCTGTCGGCGGTGAACAGGTCGTCTGCATCGATCTGCAGCGTATCAATGCCGCCCAGCTGCTCAATGGCCTGCCAACCGGGCACGACTGCGCCCACAGCCGCAGCCGCACGCTGCAGCCGTAGCGAGGCAACGCCCGCGATCAGGGTAGAAGAAAGCGGTGCGCCCATGCACAGCACAGCGGCCATGGCAGCCGCAGCTTTGTTCCAGCCGGCACCTGCCAGCAGGAACAGCACACCGCTGAGCAGGGCAACGCCCAGCAGGATGTACGAAACTTTGCGTGCACGGCGCTCGCTTGCGCGTTCACTCAAGCTCTGCTCCACAAAGCCGTCAGCTTCCTTCATCGGGCGGCTCAGCAGCACCCAGGGGTCCTTCTGCTCCAGATCCCGTGCAAGGGCACGTAGCAGGTCTTTATCCTTGGCGCGGTAGGCGCCCTCGAACTCCACACCATTGGTCACCAACTCATAGCCGCCCTTGACAGCAGCCAGCATCACCCGGCTGCCCAGCAGCGCAAGGAACAGCCCCAGCGCGGCCATGCCGCTGAGCAGCGAGATGCCGGTGGTGCCGCGGTAAACATTTGCGTTCAGCATGGCTGTGACCGCCTGCACCAGCGCTGCTACTGCGGCCAGCGCCGGCATCGTCTCGGAAGAAGACCGTCCGCGCAGGCCGTTCAGGCCGTCGCGCAGCACCGGGAAGCCCACGCACAGGCTTGCTGCCAGCAGCAGCAGGTTTGCACCATAGAATGCCGCCGGGGCAGCATCCGGGTCCAGCGCCGCCATGGCGGGCAGCAGCCCATCCGACACCAAACCAAAATGCAGCAGCACCACAGCCAGAATGCCGCCCAGCACGCAGCGCAACGTCAGCTCTGCGCTCATGCGGTGCAGCTTATCCGCCGTGGCCTCCGGCTCGGGCAGCTCCGTTTCAGCATGTTTCTCCGGAGACACCACGTCCTCCGCCTCAGCTTTCAGTTCCGGCTGTGGCGCAGCGGATGCCTTCTCCGGTGCCTGCTGCGGCTCTTCGCCGTCCAGCGGCAGCAGCGGCAGGCTCATGGTGTCCTCTTTTGCGGCAGGCTCCTCTGCCGGGGCCAAAGGTGCCTGCGGTGCGTCCTCGCTCTGCGCCTTGCCAAAGAAATCGGCCACCGGCTGCTTTTCCGGCTGCTCCGTTTTTTTCGGCTGCGGCACAGGTTCCGGCTGCAGCTCCGGTGCCGTCTCCTTTACCGCTGCAAACACAGCCGCGGGCAGCGGTGCACCGGACGGTTTCTTTTTGCTTTCAGCCGGTTCAGTTTCTGCTGCCGGGGCTGCTTCGGCCCTCGGTGCAGGCTTTTCCGGCTTCTGGTCGCTCAGGCCGTTGATCATCGCCTTGAGCTGTGCCATCTCCTGCTGCTCCTGCTCTTCCTGCGGCAGCAGCACCTCCGGCGCATTCTTGGGGTGCCGGAGAGGCTTTGCCGTGCTATGCTGCTCTGCGGGTCTTGCCGCCGGGACAGCGCTCTGCCGGGGTGTTTCCGGCTTCACTGCCGCCGGGGGTTCTGCCGTTTGCGGTGCAGATTTTTCCTCCGGCTTTTTGGCGGGTGCTTCCGGCTGTGCATTCTCTGCTTCCTTTTCCAGAAAAGGCCACGGGGCCAGTTCCTGTTCCGGGTCTGCCTCCGGCTTCAGCATCAGTTCCAGATCCGCTTCCGGTTCCGGCTGCGCATCCTCACCCAGCCGCACCTCACCGGTAGGCATTTCCTGCGGCTGCTCTGCTGCAGCTTCGTCAGTCTCCTGCTTTTCCTTACCACGGCCAAACAGGCCAAACCGTTTCTGCGGCTTTTCCTCCGGCTGGTTTTCGTCCCTCCGGGTCATCTCCTCCGGGATATCCACCGCCGTGGTGCTGAAAAAGGAGCGGAACTTTTCATCCGGGGTCATTTCCCGGCCATTATTTTTATCTTTCGGCATTCTTGTCCCTCCTGTAATTCAAATTGAGGTTCCGGCCCGAATGCCGGATCATGCCTGCTGTGCTGCGCGCTGGGACTGGATCTCGTACAGAATAATGCCCGCAGCCACCGACACGTTGTAGCTGTCCACACCGGTGCCCGGTGCTGCCATATCCAACCGCACCACACCGTCGCACAGCTTTTTCACCAGCTGCGAAACACCGCTGCCCTCGCTGCCCAGCACCAGTGCAATGGGGCCGGTCAGGTTGTTCCTGCGCAGAGACACGCCGTCCATATCGGCGCAGTAGACGAACACACCCTGCTCCTTCAGGCGGCGGATGGTCTCGCCGATGTTGGCCACACGAGCCACCGGCAGGCGTTCTGCGGCACCTGCGCTGGACTTGATGACGGTAGGCGTGACCGATGCGCCGCCGCGCTTTGGGATCACGATGCCATGCGCACCGCACAGCAGAGCACTGCGCATCACGGCACCCAGATTGTGCGGGTCTTCAATGCCATCGCTCAGCACCAGAAAAGGTGCCTCGCCCTTGTCCTTGGCTGCTGCCATCAGGTCGTCTACCGTCACGTATTCGATTTCGCTGGCAAATGCCGCCACACCCTGATGGCTCTCGGTGCCGGTCATCAGGCGCAGCTTGTTGGGGTGCACCCGCTTCACCGTGGCACCCGCATCCTTTGCCAATGCGGTATAGTAAGCCGCCACGGCCGGAGCCATGCCCTCAGCAATGAGCACGGTGTCCACGCCGGAACCGCTTTTCAGCAGTTCGGTCACCGGATTTTTGCCATAAACAAGGCTCTCGTTCTTCTGCAGCGGCTCTTCCGGGCTGCGGCGCGGACGGCGCGGCTGGTTCTTTTCTTCCATGATGATTTTCTCCTTCCGTTGTATCACCGGAAGGTGCTGTGCACACCCTCCAAAAGGCGCGCCGCACTCTGGGCCGCGCACCGGTATGATCTGAAGATGATAACTCATCTTGAAGTATAGCATAAGCCAACCTTGTTTGCCAGCAAATTACCGTTTTTTATCCGCGTCCTGCAAAAGTTTTTCTGTTCGTGGTGCTGGAGACCATTTCCGCTTTTTTGCAGAAATGTTCTGCCGCCCTGCATCAGCTTTACCCGGCTGCTGGGTAGATATCCCTCTGTTTTGCAGGAGAAAAAAGTTTTCCACAAAAACGCGGTATACAATCCGTAGAAGAGCGATTATTTTTCCACATGTTGAAAACCCTGTGGAGAAAGTTCAAAAGTCCAGCTTTAAAGCCTGTTTTGCCTGTGGAATTCCACACTTTCCACAAGGTTTTCCACTTTTTGGTTCGACCTTTTTTGATTTCCTGCGTACAATTTGTAGAATACAAGTCGGAAATATGACAATTTTTTGAACTGCATCCTGTCCGCTTTTGCCAAATTGCCCAATATCATTTTGACGAATGTGGATCTGTGTTGAAAATCCGTCCTTCATCAAGCTTTCTGTCTTTCGGCCGCTTATTGCACATTATATGGAAATTTGTTGCATTCTATCGAATATACGCGCTTCTGGCAGTAACCCCCTGCACCCTGCCAGAAGCAGAATCCCCGCATTGTTACAGGAAAAACACCGGTTTGGATTGATTTAGGCCGCTGTTTGGGGTATACTAATTCTGTAGGTTCGTTAAACCGTGCACAAAGCGGATATGAAACGAGCAAGACCCCAATGATTTTGTGGAGGTAATGAATAATGTTGGTAAATGCAACCGAAATGCTGATCAAAGCACGTGATGGCCACTACGGTGTGCCTCAGTTCAACATCAACAATCTGGAGTGGACCAAGTCCGTTCTGACCGCCTGCGAGGAAATGAAGAGCCCTGTGATTCTGGGTGTTTCCGAGGGTGCCGGCAAGTACATGACCGGTTTCAAGACCGTCGCTGCCATGGTCAGCGCAATGGTCGATTCCATGGGCATCACCGTTCCCGTTGCCCTGCATCTGGATCACGGCACCTATGAGGGCTGCAAGGCCTGCATCGAGGCCGGCTTCTCTTCCATCATGTTCGATGGCAGCCACTACTCCATCGAGGAGAATGTGGAGAAGACCAAGGAGCTGGTCGCTC
>OGCM01003774.1_pt1 | contig 11109 bp, 7 predicted proteins | sample 1570151 | NCBI WGS metagenome assembly OGCM01 (sample SAMEA4370582, study PRJEB24528) | human gut metagenome
TTCTCACTGTATGACCTGCGGTGAGCCGATCAAACGGCGTGACCTGATACCGATAGTAAGCTGGTGCATACTTCGTGGAAAGTGTCGAAGCTGCGGTGCAAAGATATCGGCAAGATACACTATAGTTGAAACGCTGAACGCACTGCTCTACTTATGGGTATTCTACCATTTTAATGGAATTTTCAATCCTCTGCGTGCGGCACTTGTCTGTCTGTTATTCTCTGCTCTTATCGTTGTATTCTTCATGGACTGGGACACTCAGCTTATCAACACATATGTGGTGATATTCATAGGTTTGCTTGGTATTGCAGAATACATCTTCTGCAGAGATCAGACGGGACTTACGCTTAAATCACACTTGATTGGATTTTTCATTGTGAGCGTGCCTTTGCTTATTATTTGTCTTATCACACATGAGAAAGCAATGGGCATGGGAGATGTATATCTCATGGCAGCCGCAGGGCTGTTTCTCGGAATGCAGGGTGCTTTGGTAGCGCTTCTTATCGGACTGATAACAGGCTCGATCGGTGGACTTATCCAGAAGCACCGAAGCGGTGATTCAGTATTTGCATTTGGTCCATATCTCTCCATAGGAATTGCTGTTGCAGCTTTGTACTCAGAGCAGATCGGTTCATGGTACATGGACTTTACTGGCCTTAACGAGATGATGAACGAAGCAATGCTGATAATAAGATAATTGCACAAATTCCGCAGTTTGATACTGCGGAATTTTTTTGCTCAAAAAATCCTCTTAATAGAAGTTTTCTGTTAAGGGGATTTTTTCAGCAATCAGACCCGTGGTGGGGTCTGATCGTGAAAGACTATAAACTACATCTTTACATAATATGTTTTTCCAAGATCACTGGTTGTAAGAGTAACATTAGTAAAGGCATTATCAATATTTTGCCACTCTTTTTCCCAAAGATTTACACGGCAAGGAACGTTATAAGGAATTGTTGCAGTTATAACATAACGAACTTCTCTGCCCTTATACTTAGAAATATCAATATTAGAATTACCAGTAAAGTTGTCTACAATGACTTCATTATCCGTTTCGTTGACTATCTTAGCATTCATATTACAAAAGTATCCATACATATAGGAATAATTATTACCTGCACTACAATCAATTATAATGGTAACTCTATCCGACTGACTGGTAGGCAAAGATGGCTTTTCAACAAATACAGCTTCAAACACTGTATCTCTAGTAATTGTAACACTGGTTATCTCGTCTGATGTACCTTCAACGACCCACTTAGAAAAAACCTTATTAGCGTCTGACGAAACAGGGGTAGCTCCTGGATAATTTGCATACTGTCCATCAGAAACATAAATAGTTGAGGCATTTATTAAAGAACCATTTAATTTAAACTCAACCTTATGCTTGTTCTGTACAACTGGAACGAAAACAACTGAGCTATCTGTAATAGAAACATCAGTAAGACCCTTTGAGTTATCTGATTTGTATACCCACTTAACAAAATCCTGTTTTATAGTATCCATGTCAGTTGGAATTCCCGGGTCATTTGCAAAGTCGCCATCATAGACTTTTGTTGTTGTAAATGTAGAACCGTTGATATTCTCAAACGTTACATTAAATTGGGCTTTCGGTGCAACAGGCGGATAAACACAGGAGAATACCATATCCTTATTTATTGTTACGCCTGTTGTAAAATCAGCAACGTTATTCTTGCTGTCTACCCAATAAGGCGTGCCATAACCTGTTCTTGATGACATAGAAGGTGGAGCTTTATAAACTGTACCCGCCTTGACAGACTTAGTATCTATCTGTTTACCACGAAGCGTTGGTTCAGGGTCGCTTGCAGAGTAGATAAACTTTACACTGTATGTTTTTGAACTTGAAACTGTTGTCTTATCGTAGAAAATATAAGTATATGTGTTTGAAGCGTCAAGGCTGTAATACTTTTCCTGCTGAGCTGTGCAACCTGCAGGAGCAGTAGTTGCCTGAGGATATGTGACATAATCAGGAGCTACAGAGAAATCTTTATAGTCATTAACATTGTATGAATCGCCTTCATCTATGTTAATATTTGTGAGATTTACTGCTGCGTCCTTTTTATACTTTGTTTTCGTAAAAGTATAGCTTCCGTTCTCATATGTTGGCTGATAGGCTGTAAGAGAAACGTCGAGAGTATACATTTCCTCAATTTTGCTGATACTTGCACTGATATCAAACTTATAATTGTCGTAAAAATCAACGCCTCTTGCAACAGCAGAATTATTAAAGTTTAAGCCCTCTGTATTTACCTTACCTACATTGAGCATACAGCCTTTTGCACCCATTCTCTTTGCGGCTGTATCCGTGTCGCTGCCTGAATAGTTTTTCAGACTATAGCCACGAAGATTATTATTGTCAATAACGATACAGTTTGAATAGGTCACACCGCTTGCACCGATAGTACCAGAGTTTGAAACATCAGGCACACCTACATAATCTTTAAGAACAAGGACATTGGTCGAATATCTAAGCTCATCGTCAAGATAGTCTATAAGACCTGAACCTATGACATTGCTTTCCATTGTTGCATCAGCGTCATGATAAACGTTATTTGCAGGTTTAATCATATTAAGGATAGCTCCGAGGATCACGCCGAAAATCGTTACCACAACGATAAGCTCAACAAGGGTAAAACCCTTGCGGTTTTTATTCATTTTCAAGATCCTCCCTCCTTATGGTGTTGATTGTGCATCGTCATATTCAGCCTGGTTTTTGTAATCAGAACCACCCATATAATGGATAACTACATAACCTGTAGCTTTACCTGACGCATCTTTTTCAAGATAATGGTCAAAGGTCGCATCTGTGATCTTAAATGCAGCCGCATCGGCTGTTGGAGCGCTGCTGTAAAGATCAGATGACTGTGAGAAGCCGAAATAATCGCTTCCTGTTACGCCTGAAAGCACAACGCCAAACTGCTGATTTCCACCGTCACCGATAGGGATAAGAAGTGAATTTCCTGATGAGTTATTATTTACATCAAAGAACTTTCCGCCTGTAAGCTCAGGCGTAAGAGCATAGAAATCCATATCTGCCCCTGAATTGTTATAAAACTTTACCCAGTAAACGCTCTTTTCAGGATTAGGCGTAATGTTTATGTCCTTGCCCTGAAGAAATTTGAGCTGATAGCCTGCGTCTTCATCAATATTATTAAGCTTTGCTTTAAAACCATAGGCTGTAGTATTGAATTTTATGCCGCTTCCAAAGTCTGCCTCAAGGGCAAACTCATTTGTAGTTTTGCCGCTTGAAGAGAACTTGTTTACCTTCAACTCGTTCATATTGACGGTCTTGTTATCATTATACTGCTCGGCATTTACTGCCTGAGTATACATTTCATTGTTGCGGTAGTAGTTTTCAAGATTCTGTCTTTTTGCCGCTACAGCAACTGTAACAAGCATAGCTGACATACCTGACAAAAGTGCCATTGCTATGATGACCTCTACAAGAGTCATACCCTTTTTATTTTTGCTGTTCTTTTTCATGAGTATACTCCTTTCAATTAATAGTGATCATATCTGTCAAGAGTATATCCGAACGCTGAATCGTCCTTACCGCCCTTCGCATTCTGCATTACAGAAGTAGTTGAAGGCTTAGTGTATACATAGAACGCTGTATTGGCGTTACCAAAGCTGTTTGCGATAACTACGCCGACCGCACAGCACTGAACGGTCATTTTTCCGCCTGCTGAGTCTGTTACCACAAGTCCGCCAAGACCGCTTGTTGCGATATTAACGATAGCCTGTGGTGAATAGAATGAGCCCTGGAAGAAGCTTTGATCTGTAGCGTTAAGTGTTGTGTTCTCACCAAACAGGAAGATGATGCTGCTGTTTTTCGGTCTGTAAGAGCCTGCAACATCTACAGATGTAGGGTTGAGAACAAAGCCGCTCTGTGGTAAGCCAGGGTTACCCTTTGTATTATTGAGAACAGAAGAATCAAACATACGAACGTAAGTATCATAATCAAATACCTTAAGTCCCTTAAAGCTATAGTTACAAGCACTAGAGCCTGAATGCTGTGACTTGCCTGTTACTGAGTCGATACCATTAAGTGTAATAGCACTGCCTGAGTCTGAAACAAAATAGCAGTTGTATTTTCTGTCACCTGTAGTCGTATCAATTATAGTTGAACGATTTCTAACAACTATTACAGGTGACCATTCTGCTCCAAGATTAAGACCATTCTGAAGTCTTATAACGATATCACCCGAAGAATCAGAAACATCAACGAGGATCCTTGAACCATTGCCATAATCATTGAACGAAAGATCAGATGCCCATGTACAGCTTGATGTTATTCTCAATTTGTAGCGGCTTGTAACTGGAGTCTTAGCTCCTGTTCCTGTAAGGTCTATTAGCTCAGTAAGCGTGTAGTCAACATTAGTCCAATCGCTTGCAAAGGTATTGAAAGTTTTGGTATTAGGATTTTTATCACTATAAAAGGCTTTATACTGATCTGAAATAGTTGTCACATTAGTATCATTGCTCATGAAGAAATCTTCCGGATAATATACATAGGCATCAGCAGATACTGGTATCTGTGGCTTTGCGTCACGACCTGCTTTGCTAAGAACAGCTCCTTCATGAATATTTGAAGCCTGGCAGACGATCTTATCTTTACCCGTGATAGTGCCGGTAACATAAACTGAGCCTGTTACCTTAAGTGACTTTGTGACATTAAGATCACCCTCGACATAGAGAGAGCCATTGATCGTCTGACCATTTGCACCAAATGTTGCATCGCCATTATAAGCACCTGCGCCCTTATAAACGTAGAAGTTACCATACTGTGTATAGTCATTTCCGCCAATGTTAGCTTCACAACAGAACAAATCGACATCAAAACCTGAAGAACCAACGTCCATATGGTTTGAAGTGGAAAGCTTCTGACCGATATTAACATAGTTATATCCGTCTGCTCTTGCCATTGTGGAGTTGATGCGGAATTTATTTGAAACATCAAGGTTTTCAGAAATTGTAACAGTTGAACCCTGCTTTTCATCTACAAGACTAGGCTTGAGCATGATAAGAGGCTGAGTTGAAACCTCCAAAGAACCATACATAAGATAAGAACCATAGATACTGGTATTGTTTGTAAATCTATAGACCTTACCAGTTGTATTATTGATACCAGCCATATCACCGATAACGTTAAGGTTATCGTAACCTGCGCCGCCGTTACCAACAAGCTCGATAGTATTTGTATACTCGGCAGGCTTTGTAACTGACTGCGTGGAAATATGAGCTGCTACCTTTTCAGTTTTTCCCAGATAAGTAGTTTCACAGGTAACAACGATATTTGCAACACTTGTACCCTCCTGTGCTACAGTTATCTTTGTGGTACCGATATTATCGCTTTTACCATTTGATCCATTATAGCTGACATTAGTAGTTGTACCCTTTCCGCTATTAGCACTTGCCAGCTTTTTAAGGTTATCTATGGCCTTTTTCTGCTGAGCCTTTGCAGTAGGGTCATTGGTAGGAGCAGTATCAGTTTGTATCTGATTAATAAAGCTTTCAAGAGTAGATGAAGCTGTCAGATAAGCCTGTTTGCTCTTATAGTTATCATTTGTTTTTGTCCTGTTTACCGAAACATAAGAAACAGTTGCAGTCAAAAGTATTGACAGCATGAGCATGACAGCAACCGCTGTGAAAAGCACGACTCCGGGTTTGTTTCTTTGTTTCCTCTTCGGAGTATTCTTCATATTAACCACCTTTCTTAGTTTTATTATCACTTATGCTATACTTTTTTTCATTTTACACAGGTTGATTACTTATATAAAATTTTTAATCATTATATAGCACTAATTGGCAGGATAAGAAATACTCCTTATCCTACCAAATAGTTTTCTCTTAGCTGGCAGAAGGATCAGCAAGCTTCTTCAGAACGTACATATTCAGTGTCATAGAGCCTGAGATCTCACTCTCGTTGACATTTTCTATGTTTACATTCTCGATCACCATGCTCTTTTCGTTGTTTGTCGTCAGGTTGTCAGCAAAATTCTTGAAACCTGAAAGCGAGCTTTTGAACTGAATGTTAAGGCTATAGTAACCTATTGTCTGTGCAGCTGTTTCATTGGTATCAGCGGCATTTTCATCTGTGTTTGCATCTGCAGCTGATGAATCAGTTGTGCTTGCATTATTGTATTCATCTACCTTAGTGTCAAAATCAGTAGCTGCTGCTGTTGACTCATAAGCAAAAGGCGAAAGAACTGTGCTGCCGTATGATGAAATAGTCATATTGGAGTTTTTGATCTTTACATCATCAACATTAAAAAGCTCACGAACCTTATCAGTAGCCTTGTATGCTACCTGATAATCATAGAAGTTAGCTGCGACCTGTGAGGTGCTTGTATAAAGTGTCTGAATCTCAGCGGCAAGGTTCTTATCCTTGTCTACCTGATCTTCAAGCTCGCTGAGCTGTACCTTTGCTGATTCCAGATCACTGCTTGCCTGACTACACTCATCAATGGCAGGCTTAATAAAGAGCATAAAACCTGCAACAATTATAAGCAGTACGAATACTACTATCAAAATCATTTTATCACGATAATTCAACTTCATAATTATTCACCCTCGCCCTCTTCTTTAAGATAAAGTGTCAGCGAATCAAGCGTTACGCCTGAGCTGCCGTCTTCACCGATCGAATATCCGTTGTATCCTACATCTTCCTGGAAGAGTCCTGTACCTACAAGGGCATCGATTGCTGTTTTTACATCTGACTGATCATCAAGCTCAACCTTAGTAAGTGTTACTGTACCAGCTTCAAGGTTATATGTAAAGCCTTCATACTTGAAAGAACCAAGAGCTTCCTTGATGTCGTCAAACATCTCACTTGACACGACCGGAAGTGTTTCAAGAGCTGCATTTGCTGATGTAACATAGTTTGAATAATCCTGCATGATCTTCATCTTATTGTGAAGTATCTGGTTCTGGGCGATCTTCTCATTGCAAACAGCTATCTTATCATTAGTCTTGTCTATATCTTTCTCGATAGAACTCTTCCTGAGATTAATAACAAGTGTTGCACCTGCGATAAGCACTGCGGCTGCCGCAGCGAAGATACCGCCTGTCATGAGCAGCGAACCCATTCCGCTGTTGCCGCCCTTACCTGTGGACTGATCGACTTCGAGGAGGTTGATCTTCTCTGTAGCCTTGTTTCTCTTATAGAGAGCACCGATAGCATTAGCGAATACTGTAAACTCGAAGTTCTCGAAACCTGTGATCTGAGCAGGCACACCGAGAACGGAAGCCTTTATATCAAGACCGTCAAGAGCGTCAACGAGTTTGATGTAGTCCTCGATAAAGCCATAGAGAATAACATTTTCAAGTCCTGAACCGCCTCTTGCCTTATTGAACTGCTCCATTCTGAAGATGTTCTCGTTAAGAGCTTCAGTGATATAATCGTCAGAATCATAATCTTCTTCTGAGATAGGAACGTATCTGGCGAATGCCATCTGTCCATTCTCAAAAAGTGTAAGACCAAGGAAGTTCTTATCGATCTGGCAAACCAACAGTGGCATTTTCTCCATGTTGGACTTGTCAGCAAGAACGATTCTTGCGATAGAGTTACATCCGATGTTAACAGATCTGAGGTTCATGCCCATAATGTTATAAAGCTTTCTGTAGCTTTCAACTATCGTACTAGGGCAAGCTGTTGCAAGCACCTTCACTGCACCAGGATTATCCTCACCTGCTTCACCTACTACTGTATATGAGATAGAATACTCATCTGTGATACCCATTTCCTGGCTCATATGGTTCTGTACCATAAGCAGGAACTCATTACCCTTTGCCTTTGGAACTACAAGCTCCTTGAATACGATGTTGCTCGATGAAAAAGTAACGATAGCGTCCTTATCCATCATATCCTCAGCCTTGAGCTGAGTGAGCAGTAACTCAGACAGACCTGAAAGGTTGATGACCTCACCATTAAGGATCATATCCTCAGGAATGTCCACCTGCAAAGATCTCTCGATCCTTATCTTGTTAGAGGAGTTATCACCTTTAACAATGTTGATTTGTCTATCAGAAATATCAAATGATAGCATTTATTCCTTCACCTCTTAAATTATTTTTCAAAACAAATATCTTCCCTCTCCGTTTTAAAGGAGAGGAGATATTTAAAATTAACGAACATAAAATGCAGACCCTTAGTTTTCCAGACCTGACAATGAACCGTAGAGCAGTGGGAAGATACCCGCAAGGCAAAGACCGATCGCAACACCCATGAACACGATGAGCAATGGTTCCATAAGTCCTACAAGTCTTGTAACGGCTGCGTCTGCTTCTTCCTCATAGTAGTCAGCAGTTTTCTCAAGGATCTCATCGAGAGCACCTGATTCCTCACCGACATAGATGATGGAAGTAAACATTCCTTCAAATATCTCTGTTTTTGCAAGTGACGCTGAAAGCGGTGCGCCCTGCTTAACTTCATCAACTACCTGAATGAACATCTTATCAACATAAGCATTTCCAAGTATTCTTGACGAACGTTCAAGACACTCTACCATTGGGATACCGCTTGAATAAAGTGATGAAAGAGTTCTTGCGAAACGACCCTCGTAGATCTTTACCATAAGCTTACCGTCGACAGGCATCTTTATCTTTATGTAGTCAAATTTAAGTCTGACTGACGGTACTTTCAAGGCGTATATCCAACCGAATATCAAAACAACGACCACGATAAGAATGATATACCATTTTGCCTTGAAAAAGTCACTGAATGAGAAGAGAGCCTTAGAAAGTGCAGGCATCTGATCCTCTGGCATAAGACCTGCAAATATAGGCATGATGAACGTAAACATACCGATTACCATGACGATACAAAGAACGCCAAGTATGATAGGATAAGTCATCGCACTCTTTACCTTATTGTTCAACTTGTTTGAGTTTGCATAGTAATCGCTCAGACGCTGCATTGTCATATCGAGCGTACCTGAGGTCTCACCTGCGTCTACCATTGAGATGAAAAAGTCCGGAAAGCTTCCTCTTCTTGTATCGAGGGCCTCGGTAAAGCTCTGACCTTTCTGAACATCGTCATAAACGCTTCTCCAAACATCCTTTGCACCCTTATTCTCCTCTTCCTTATAGAGAATGTCGAGCGCTTTAACAATGGTAAGACCCGATGTCATCATTGCCGCAAGCTGACGGCAGCAGAAAGCAAGTTCCTTAGTATTGAACTTGTGCACAGATTGTTTGCCTGCACCGCCCAATGCTTCTGAATAACTTATACAGAAAAGACCTTGTTCGTGGATCTTGTCCAGTACTTCCTGTGCATCCTCAGCCTCATAGATACCCTTTATGGTTTTTCCCGAGGTATCCTTAGCAACATAGGAAAATTTCTTCATAATATGTAGATACACCTCCACTTATTTATACATTTTGTGCATTCATAACAAAAAACTTTAAAAATACACAAAACGCATTTTTATAATTATAACATTATTTTCATCTTTTCGCAAGTGATTGAGTGCTTTTTAAGCGTTAATTTGTTTACAAAATAATCTTCACAAATTTATCGAATTTGTACAAATAGAATAATTAAACTAACATTTTAAATAATATTTAATATTTAAAGCGAGTTCATACAGATTTCTGATAGTAAATACTCTTATTTATGTTCAAATAATACAATTTATACTTTATTATCTGTCTTGCCAGCACTAAAAGATTTCATACTTTTGAGAATGACAGGATGCTTATGAACATACACTTTATAGGCTATCAGATAGAAACAATAGGACGCTGCAAGAAGAAGTCCTATGCCGAGGATCACGCTTACAAGGTAGTTCATGCCCACGCCTTCATTCAGCCATATACACGGATAATAAAGCACCTTATAGAAGATATCTCCCTTGCCCTCCTGACTGAATGAATCCCTGAATATTGCAGGAATAAAATACACTAGAAGCATAAGAAGATACACTATTGTAATATTGACCCAGCTCCAATTTTCATATGCGGCATGGCGTTTGCCGTCGTCATAAAAAAGTCTTATGAAAAATATAAGCATGACCGCAAAGCCTATAAATGAGTCTACATTACTATTTGTCATAAAGCTTTTGAAAGCAGATGTGCTTGACGGAAAGACCGTAACCAGAGCCGGTATCAGCACAATGCCTGCAAAGGCTGAAAACAGCGTAAGAACGATCATTATCCCTATTCTCGACAGAATGTACTTTAAAAATTTTATTGGCTCCATAACTACCTCCGTTTTATTCTTTTGCTTTATAAAGTCTTTATACTTTACATCTCATCTTACACGATAAAGTTTTCAAACTTTACATCTTTCAATTATCTGACATAGTTTTATCAAAGAGTTTATCCACAAGCTCTCTTAGATATATATTTTCTGTACGCTCAAGATAGGGTCTGCGTTTCTGATAAGCTGTGCGGCTTCCTGTGCTTTTCTTAGTATATCCATATCCTGTGACATATCCGCTATCTTCAATGCAGGAAGGCCATGCTGTCTGCTTCCAAAAAAGTCACCGGGACCTCTGAGTTTAAGATCTTCCTCAGATATCTTAAAGCCGTCGTTAGTCTTGCCCAAAATTTTAAGCCTTTTCACGCTTTCCTCATTCACGTTGTCTGTAATGAGGATACAACTTGATTTGTATTTACCTCTTCCCACACGACCACGAAGCTGGTGAAGCTGGGAAAGACCAAATCTGTCGGCATTTTCTATTACCATTATTGCCGCATTAGGCACGTCAACTCCTACCTCCACAACTGTTGTGGAAACGAGCAGGTCTATTTTATGCTCCTTGAAGTCGTTCATGACCTGTTCTTTCTGAGCACCGCTCATTCTGCCGTGAAGAAGTCCCACAGTGTAATCTTTAAACGTACCCTGAGAAAGCTTTTTAGCATAGGTCTTAACGTCCTGCAAGTCCATATCACTTTCCTCTATCATTGGACAGACTATATAACCCTGTCTGCCTTCGTCAAGATATTTTTTAACATAGTTAAAAGCACGCTCGCGAAGCTTTCCTGTAACGGCATATGTTTCAACGGGATGTCTGCCCTTAGGAAGCTCTTTCAGTACAGAAATATCAAGGTCGCCGTATATCATAAGGGCAAGAGTTCTAGGGA
>OGCM01003775.1_pt1 | contig 11107 bp, 8 predicted proteins | sample 1570151 | NCBI WGS metagenome assembly OGCM01 (sample SAMEA4370582, study PRJEB24528) | human gut metagenome
ACATCAAACAAATGACAGATAATGATACATGGAAGAGTGAGAGCAAACACTTGCTCTCATAACTGCTACCACAGTTGCTGCCATACCTGAAACTAAGATGAATAAAGGCATACAGACAATCTGTTAGGGCATGAGAGCAAAAGTCGCGTTGAATTACTGTGGAGAAATAAATATAGACGGCTATCATATTAAGCAAAAAACGGTCAAAAAGAGCAGGAAATAAATGATAGTACATAAGATACCTATTCCGATCCCCATGATTTTTGTTTTAACTGTAATATCAACAGAATCTATTTGCTTGATTTTGAATAACTTTCTTTCTACCACAAAGAATACTGTAGAGTACAAAAGTGGAAGAATATAAAAGACTACTGGATTTAACTCTATAAAAATGGCATAAAACGGAAACATAGCTCTAAAAAAGACCATAAACACCAATGCCTGCGTTAAAATCCAATATAACTTTTTATTTTTCCAATAACTGATTCCTGTCAGTATAACAATTATCCAGAAAAATGCCGGACAAAATACATTCTCTTTGTACTTACAAAAATCAGCAAGTCCCCCATACATTGCATCAGCTTCGGCCATAGAATACAAAGTACGATAGTCATGAATCTCCAAACAGAGAAAAATGATTCCTGCAATAATCTCTATAAAAGGAATCAATTTTAGTATATTCTTTTTAACTGGAGACCGCTCTTTCATGTATCAAATTATTTTTCAAACAAATATAGTTTTTATTAATTGAAAAAACAAATACATAATTATAGATACAGGCAAATAAAGATTGGGCATTCCCGAGCAAAATCCACCTTCAGTTGTTATTCAAAGACAAGGATATTTTATACTATAAAAAGTCAATGTCATGGAAAAAAACATTTTTAAGTTAGATAATGAACAGCTCAAAGCGATTGTATGCTCATTTCGGGATAAAACAGAAGAAGGGTTAAAAACGGAAAATGCAGAGATACAATGCATTCATTCCTACTTTCATTGCTCCAAAAACAACCCATATTAAAGGAAAGTCACTGGTACTTGACCTGGGAGGAACCAATTATCGGGTGGCAATCGTAGATTTCGACAAAGCAACACCAACCGTTCACCCGAACAATGGCTGGAAAAAAGACATGTCAATTATGAAGTCCGTCGGATATACCCGCGAAGAGTTATTCAAAGAACTCGCCGATATGATTATAGGAATCAAACGTGAGGAAGAAATGCCTATCGGTTATTGTTTTTCTTATCCGGCCGAGTCCGTACCGGGTGGAGACGCCAAACTGTTACGCTGGACAAAAGGAGTAGATATTAAAGAAATGGTTGGAGAATTTATCGGAAAACCTTTACTCGACTATCTGAATGAAAGAAACAAAATTAAGTTTACAGGCATCAAGGTAGTAAACGATACTATAGCCAGTTTATTCGCCGGTCTCACAGATAATAGTTATGATGCATATATCGGCCTCATCGTAGGGACAGGAACCAATATGGCAACTTTTATCCCTGCCGATAAAATTGAAAAACTGGATCAGTCATGCAATGCACATGGATTGATTCCTGTCAATTTGGAATCAGGCAATTTCCATCCGCCCTTTCTGACTGCGGTAGATGATACCGTTGACGCTATTTCCGGTAATCCGGGAAAGCAACGTTTTGAGAAAGCGGTATCCGGTATGTATCTGGGAGACATACTGAAAACAGCCTTTCCGCTGGAAGAGTTCGAAGAGAAATTCGACGCACAGAAACTGACTTCCATTATGAATTACCCGGACATCTACAAGGATGTATATGTACAGGTAGCACAATGGATTTATGGCAGATCCGCACAATTGGTTGCCGCCTCACTTACGGGGCTTATCATGTTACTGAAATCCTATAATAAGGATATACGAAAGGTTTGCCTGGTAGCCGAAGGCAGCCTTTTCTGGAGTGAAAACAGGAAAGATAAAAACTATAACATTCTCGTTATGGAAAAACTGAGAGAACTCCTTCAATTATTCGGCCTGAAAGATATTGAAGTGGATATAAAAAGTATGAATAACGCAAACCTGATAGGGACAGGCATTGCGGCATTATCATAATATACTCCCGTCACTGCCGGCATCCTCACAATTCTATGAGGCATTTTAATGTAGCGGATTCATCAATAAACTTTTCTTAAAGTTTATGATGAATCACGACTACATTTGAAAAATCATAGACAAACACAAAGACTGGTAAAACCAAGTCATAAAACCGATGTTGCTACAACCGTGTTTACCTCATTTAAAGAAATGTCCGCCCGATATTATTTATTATAAGGAATCACACTTAAACTATAATTACCATCAGGCAACAAATCCGAATCAAATTCTATTTCAATATCTTTAGACTCTCCTTTCAACAATGTGAAATAATTATCGTTCATCAAAGCAGGTAATATACGCTCACCATCAGAAGAGCGAATAGCCTGTACGTGAACAGCAAAAGCGACTGATGATCCCACATTTTCGATCTTTGCTTTAATCACTTTCTTACCATTACTATCCACTAAGCTTGATGTTGTGCGCAATTTGGCTTTCGGCAAATTATTCAATGCTTTATAATCTCCCGGTTTATTGGAACGCCAATAAAAGTTATCAGAAAGCAGTTGCCCGTTTTCATCGTTCAGTTCCAACTTGATGAAATGCACAGGAGTCAAATCCGTTGGCTTCTTTTTTCTACCATATAATTCAAATTCATAAAGTGAATATCCCCACATAGTAGCCTGTTTCAACCCTTGCATTTTCACATAACGAGTACAAACAGGTTTTATCTTAATCTCTTCGACACCGCCTTTAGAGTCCTCATTGATATAAATTTCTTTCCAGTTTATTGCATCATCCGAAATCAACAGTTTATAAGCTTTTGCATGAGCAGCCTCCCAGTTCAATATGACAGAGGCTATTTCAGTAGGTTCACCCAGATCAACATAAATCCATTCTTCATCACGGGGTTCACTCGCCCAACGACTGCCATCACTGGCATCAATCGCGGCACTTGGCTCTCCGGCATCTGCCGAAATGGAGGAAGCAACCGCTTTCTTACCGAAAGCAAGGTTGTCTGTTGTAAAATTCAGATGGAAACAATAGGAATCCTTATTAGCGGCGGCATCCAAAACTACAGACTGGCTATAACGCCCCATTTCTTTCCCATCCAGATTATAGACTTTACCTGTAGCCGTAAGTCCTTTCTGCTCTTTCAAAGTGGTATTGATCACTTTTACACTATTATCAGCATAACTCCACTGAATATGAACCGGTTCACACGCCTTTCTGATTCCCCAGTAAGCCCCCGTCAAGTCATAATAATAATCATAGGTTTGCCATACCAATGAAGGATAAGCCGACTGCCCCATCCAAGTCAATATGCCGGAAGCATCTTCCCAAATATGATGTTGAAAGCCTTCGTACATCGCTTTATTCACCTCAACATTCACTAATTGAGCTTTCCGGCAAAAATCTTCAATACCTTTCGCTTTACCATAATTGAACTCTACGGTAGAGAAATATTTGTCGGGACTGGCGTTCCCCGCCGAATTGCCAAAGAAATGCTTGTCCCACATTTCATTACGTGGCCACCAATCTTTTTCGGGCACAAATTTCTTAAAGCTATCGAAAGTAGTAAAGACAGCTGTACCTATTTCTGTACGGAATCCCCATCCTTTGGTTATATTGGCACCATATCCATAAGGGGCTTTGGTAAAATACCAGTTAGGATGAGAGTTAGTCCAAGGTCCACTCCCGGAAAGGCCGTCACTATGGGAATTGGCATGATAGGCCCGATCACCCCCATCGTATGTTCTAACGTCTTCCTCCAGCCACTTATTAAGAGGCGGTAACGGATACCCCTCATTATCACCACACCACACTGCAATACAAGCATGATTACGCAAACGCTTGATCTTTTCCACTGCATTCATATTGAAAGCAAAAACATCATCCGGAAGATTCGAATTTGAATTTAACCAGAAGTCGTCCCACACCATAATGCCGTATTTATCGCAAGCTTCATAAAACTCATCATCCGTAACCGAACCGATCCAATTGCGTATCATATTAAAATGCATCTCATTGTGAAGTTTCAATTTAAGATCATATTCTTCACCCCGACAACGCAACATATATTCGCTCATTCCCCAGTTTCCTCCTTTTACATAAACAGGTTCACCATTTATTTTAAGATGAAGCACACCGTCAACCAGCTCGGAACCGTATTCACGAATACCAAATGTAATATTCTGTTTATCAGAAGCCTTACCATTCACCATATAAGTCAGTTCGCAGGTATAAAGATTCGGCTGTCCGTAACCATTAGGCCACCACAAAGCAGGATTCTGAATTATAAATTGACTGAACTTGCTATCATCCAGAAGAAAAGTCCGCTGTTTGCCTGCCTCAATTACCAAATCTTCGGTAAATTCAATGTTGCCCGGCTGAATGATACCTTTCAACACTCCTTTCTGCTCTATATCTGTATGATTCCGTAGTTCCAACTGCAAGCTTAAAACCGCTTTGTTTTTAGAAGGAACTTTCGAACGTATCCAAGGATCGACGATAGACACTTCGCCGGTTTTTGTCAAATAGACGTCGTCAGTAATACCAGTCAAAAGACCGGGAACATAAGGCATCCAATCCCAGCCGGCACATGACATATAAGTAGGACTTGCATAATTGGGAACCGGAGTGCCTACCCAATGCACAAGGACGGCAAGCACATTCTTACCGTTTTTTGACAGCAAATCGGTTATATCGAAATTCCCCCGATGCATAAATCCATCAAGCAATCCGAGACGCGTCCCATTAAAAAATATTTCTCCTTTACGGTTAACCCCTTCAAAATTTAGCCATACCCTTTCTCCGTTTTCCACCTCCGGCGAATTAAACTCTGTACGATACCAGAAGTTACGGTCATATTTTGCTTTATCGACTTTATACGCATTATCAGCAAAATTCGGATCAGGCTCCAGTCCTTCTAATACATACGAACCAAACACCGTTCCCGGCACAGTTGCTTTGACCCAATCCCTCGTGTCATATCGGGTAGTCATCATATCAAAAGGATGCTCAATTTCTGCCTGAGCTTTCACTTTCCATATCGTCAGATTTCCATCACTATTCAATGAAATTTTTACTTTTTGTGCATGAACGGTGATACCAGTAAATAATAAAACAAGTAACAGTGTAGTCTTCCAAATATTCATATCTTCTATTTCTTTTTCACATTACAGATCAGTATATGAACGATTAATCGCTCATATACCCCTAAAAAAGAAATCAGATAGTCATATTATTATATTTTGTATTCCTCTATCTTCCTGTACAAAGTGGTAAGACCGATCTTCAGCAAGCGGGCAGTTTCCGTCTTGTTGCCTTTCGTATATTCCAGGACGCGGGCAATATGCCTTCGTTCCATAGCAGCCAGTTCAAAACTACCGATATTATCATCCGAACATTCATAATGAGTATTCTGAATCTCCAACGGAAGATCGCACACATCCAGATGCCCGCCTTCGCAGACAATCAGACTCCGTTCTATCACATTCCGCAATTCACGGATATTTCCTTTCCAGGGTTGCTGTTCCAACGCATGAAGAAAAGCAGGAGTCATCTCATTGACCGTATACGAAAGTTTCTCGGAAAAGCTCTTTGCAAAGGCAGTGGCAAGAATTCTGATATCACCGGTACGTTCGCGAAGTGCCGGCAGATGTACCTGAAATACCGAAAGACGATAAAACAGGTCTTCACGGAAACGTCCCGCTTTGATTTCCTCTGTCAGATTGCGGTTGGTAGCAGCAATAATACGAACATTCACGTGCGTCGGTTTCGTATCTCCTATCTTTATATATTCGCCTGTTTCGAGAATACGCAGCAATTTGGCCTGTAGTTCAAAAGCCATTTCTCCGATTTCATCCAAAAAGATCGTACCGTTGTTGGCTTCTTCGAAGAGTCCTTTCTTGTCCTTCAAAGCTCCGGTGAAGGACCCGGCTTTATGCCCGAACATTTCACTCTCCAGCAGTTCCTTACTGAAAGACGAACAGTTCACGGCAACAAAGCTCTGTTTGCTCCGCTTACTATTATAATGTATGGCTTGTGCAAATACTTCTTTTCCGGTCCCCGTTTCTCCGGTCAACAACACCGGAACATCAGTCACCGAAACCTTCTGTGCCAGCATAACAGCTTCTTTCAGCACTTTCGATTCTCCCAGAATGGAATCAAAAGAATATAGCTGACTGACTTTCTTTTCCAGTTTCTCTAACCGGACATTCATCTTAGCCTTCTCAACGGCACGACTGATCAGAGGGATAATCTTATTATTATCGTCCCCTTTGGTTATATAATCAAATGCACCGTTCTTGATTGCCTGCACTCCGTCGGGTATATTACCGTGAGCGGTAAGAAGAATGACTTCCACATTCGGAGCTGTCTTTTTAATGTTCAACACCAGATCGACCCCGTTTCCATCGGGAAGAAAGACATCACACAAAGCCACATCCGGCTGTTGAATTTCCAACTGTCTGATAGCTGCCTTGCAATCACCTGCCTGACATACCTCATAGCCCTCCAGTTCGAGCATACGAGCCAATAGGCTACGAATCTGAACCTCATCGTCAATGATAAGAATTTTACTCATAATTAATTTATAAAAAATGAAGAAAGACAAACAGGGTGCGCAAATATAAGTCTTTTTTCTATGATCCGAGAACAATTCTCTCCACTTTATTGTTATTTCCATAGGAAACTATTTACGTGATAAAATTATGAAGATAATTATTATTGGAGGCGTTGCCGGAGGAGCTACCACTGCTGCCCGGATCAGACGCACAAACGAAGCAGCTGAAATCATCCTTTTAGAAAAAGGAAAGTATATCTCTTATGCCAATTGCGGACTGCCGTATTACATCGGAGGCGTGATCAAAGAACGGGAAAAACTGTTTGTACAGACCCCCGAAGCATTTTCTACGCGCTTTCGTGTAGACGTACGAACTGAAAATGAAGTAATCTTCATCGACCGGAAGAGAAAAACAGTAACGGTAAGACAAAGTAGCGGAGACACTTACGAGGAAAGCTACGACAAATTACTGATATCGACCGGAGCCTCCCCTGTACGTCCTCCCCTGCCGGGAATCGACCTGAACGGAATCTTCACACTCAGGAATGTAGCCGACACAGACCGAATCAAAGAATATATCAACAGTCATGCTCCCCGAAAGGCTGTTGTCATCGGAGCCGGATTTATCGGGCTGGAAATGGCAGAGAACCTGCACGCACAAGGAGCTAAAGTTTCTATTGTGGAAATGGGCAATCAAGTGATGGCTCCCATCGACTTCTCCATGGCATCCCTTGTACACCAGCATTTGATGGACAAAGGAGTGAACCTGTATCTGGAGCAGGCAGTAGCCTCTTTTGAAAGAGACGGAAAAGGATTGAAAGTCATCTTCAAGAACGGACAGTCCATCTCTGCCGACATCGTTATACTTTCCATCGGCGTACGTCCGGAAACGACACTGGCACGTGCCGCAGAACTGAAGATCGGCGAAGCCGGAGGAATCGCCGTCAACGACTACCTGCAAACGTCGGACGAATCGATTTACGCCATCGGTGACGCTATCGAATTCCGCCACCCGATCACCGGAAAGCCGTGGCTCAATTACCTTGCTGGTCCCGCCAATCGTCAGGGACGAATTGTCGCAGACAACATTCAGGGAGCACACATCCCTTATGAAGGAGCCATCGGAACTTCCATTGCAAAAGTATTCGACATGACTGTTGCTTCTACCGGATTACCCGGCAAACGATTGCGGCAGGCAGAAATCAATTATATGTCTTCGACCATCCATCCGTCCTCTCACGCAGGATATTACCCGGATGCCATGCCGATGAGTATTAAAATCACTTTCGACCCGAAGACAGGTAAACTGTACGGCGGACAGATCGTCGGCTATGACGGTGTAGACAAACGCATTGACGAAATCGCGCTTGTCATCAAGCATGAAGGTACGATCTATGATCTGATGAAAGTGGAGCAGGCTTACGCCCCTCCGTTCTCTTCTGCCAAAGATCCGGTAGCCGTTGCAGGATACGTAGCCGAAAACATCATAACTGGGAAAGTACAACCCGTCTATTGGAGACAGTTGAGGGATATCGAGATGGAAAACAATTTCCTGCTGGATGTACGTACTCCTGACGAATTCTCGCTCAATACACTGCCAGGTGCAGTGAACATTCCGCTGGACGAACTGCGTGACCGGCTGGATTAACTGCCGAAAGACAAGATGATCTATACATTCTGTGCCGTCGGACTCAGAGGATACCTTGCTTATCGCATTCTGGTACAGCATGGATTTGAAAAGGTACGCAACCTTTCCGGAGGATTGAAAACATACCACGCTGCCGCAGCACCCATCATCCTGAGAGAAGAAAGTGAGAACGAAGTACCTGCACAACCGAACGCAAACATACAACAGCCGGCAGATGCGCAACCTCAAAAGACAGTTTCACCAGTTGAAGCAGTGAAGACAATCCGTGTAGACGCTTGCGGACTGCAATGTCCGGGGCCGATTCTGAAAATGAAAAAGACAATGGATTCGCTGGTTTCCGGCGACCGGGTAGAAATTACCTCAACCGATCCGGGATTCCCGCGTGATGCTGCCGCATGGTGCAACTCGACAGGAAATCAGTTGATTTCCAAAGAAACAGCAGGAGGAAAATCTGTAGTAGTGATCGAAAAGGGCGAACCTAAATCCTGCAATATTGTTACCTCCTGTGAAGGCAAAGGAAAAACTTTCATCATGTTCAGTGATGATTTAGACAAAGCTTTAGCTACCTTTGTGCTCGCTAATGGCGCAGCTGCCACCGGACAAAAGGTAACGATCTTTTTCACCTTCTGGGGACTGAACGTTATCAAGAAGCTGCATAAGCCGAACGTCGAAAAAGATATCTTTGGAAAAATGTTCGGCATGATGCTCCCTTCCAGCTCCCGAAAGTTGAAACTCTCTAAAATGAGCATGGGAGGAATAGGAGGAAAAATGATGCGGTACATCATGAATCGGAAAGGCATCGACTCTCTGGAGTCCTTACGCCAACAAGCTCTGGAGAACGGTGTGGAATTTATCGCCTGCCAAATGTCCATGGACGTCATGGGAGTGAAACAGGAAGAACTTCTGGACGAAGTGACAATAGGCGGAGTAGCAACATACATGGAACGGGCGGATAATGCAAATATCAACCTGTTTATATAGAAAAAGAACAAACAAAAAAACAAGTAGCATATGAAGACAATATGTGTAATGCGCGATGTATTCAAAGCAATGGCAAGATTTGAAGATGCATTTGAAAAAGTGTATCAGGTATCATTAAATGAAGCGATGATATTATGTGCCCTGCAAGAAGCCTCGCCCAATAATATGACGGCCACGAGCCTGTCCAAACGAACGGAGCTGACACCCTCTCACGCTTCAAAGATGCTCCGGATTCTGGAAGAAAAAGAACTGATTGTCAGAACACTCGGAGAAGAGGACCGAAGACTGATGCAGTTCCATCTCAGTCAGAGCGGTAAAAAACTAGTCCGACAATTAGCACTTGAAAAAGTGGAAATACCGGAATTACTGAAACCGCTATTCGAATCGGTAGATTCCTAAATCAAGCAGCCCGATACATGTAATATCGGCTTGCAGAAGAATAAAACGGTGAACCGCCTGTTCATATATTACAGGTTGTTCACCGTTTCTCGTTTCGTCATTCTTCAAGCCACCCTCTAAGAAGAGACATCACTTTCTGCTTCTGATCTTCGGACATTGTACCGATGCGTGCAAGATGACTGCCTCCCGGCTCTACAAAAACATGAATATTCTTTTTATTCTTCAGCCATGTTACTCCGGCAGCTGTCCAGGGATCATTCTGACCATAGATAAAAATCATCTTCGGATCGTTCTTCTTCAAGAACCGCACAATCTTATTGCTCAATGTCTTATCGAATTTCATCTTCCGCATATCTTCCGGCAACATCAGTCTTCTCAGATAATCCTTGCTGGTCTTTATAGAAAGGTAAGGTTTAAAAGGAGCGATATCGTATCCATAATACCCCAATTCGCGGGCAGCCTGCACGAAGAAAGAAAGAGTCGGGCTGTCTACTATAAAATAAGAAGGTCCGCTGATTGCCAGCAAATGATCCAGCAGTGTATCGTCAGAAGCCGAGATTTCCGGTATACTACGGATATCCGTTCCCCATTGCCAGATAGAGAAAGAATATTCCAGCACACAGAAATCGTATATTTCTTCCAGAGGAGCGCGGAATGTATAGTTCTTTTCAGTACACATTTTTTCAAAACGGGGCAACAAACGAGCCTTTCGCTTCAATACTTCCAACTGGAAATCTTCTATTTTTTTCCTATCGGCTTCCGTACCTACCCGGCGGAGGAAAGGTTCGTGCCGACCGTCTTCACGCGCATAACAAAGAGGAGCAACATAAGGCACGGAAACATCCACATCGTCGGGGAAGAAAACACGGTATAATAAGGAGGTCTGCCCACCCTTGCTGATCCCCGTACTGATCCATTTGCCAGGATATAAAGTCTTGAAAGCGGTTGTCACGGCATGCAAATCCTCGGCAGAATTCTCTGCGGTCAGGTATTGCCAGTCGCACGGTTCGGGAGTGGATTCGAGAAAGTAGCGATGCTCCACAAAGATCATATTGGCATCGAACAATTCAGAAAGTTCTTCCCGATAAGTGGGGCGCAAAGCATACCCTGCCCCATATCCTTCAGTGACAATCACTGTGGGACGGTCATAACCGACGTGTCCCACAATCACCCGCTGGCGGAAACTTCCCTTTTCGGGATGTCGATGATCCAGCGGCTGAGTCAGGTACATTACATACTTTTCCGGGAAGCGGCTGGTGTCGAGCGACTTTATTCCGCTGACGGACTTATTTTTTTCGATCTTCTGAATAAACGATTCCTGCGCCGACAATGAGACGGGCGCAACTGCGATCAGCAGCACGATAGAGAACCATACGAAAAGAGGTATCCGAATGTGTTTCATAAGCATTTGAGTGTTAATTTTCTCGCAAAGATAATCATTTGCACGAA
>OGCM01003776.1_pt1 | contig 11100 bp, 7 predicted proteins | sample 1570151 | NCBI WGS metagenome assembly OGCM01 (sample SAMEA4370582, study PRJEB24528) | human gut metagenome
GTCGATGGCGTGGAGCTTGGAATGGGCGATCTCGTGGATAGCCGTCTTTAGGGTCTGTAATTCGCTCATGCCCTCCTGAATGGCGATCCGCTTTTCCGTCAGGTGGTAGTAGCCGTGGGAACCGCCCGGAATATCCTCAAAACCAATGGGAACCGGGGAGGTCTGTTCCAGCGCCTTGAAAAATTCCCCGTAGCGTTCCACGCTGCCGGTCAGTTCTTCCACGCCGATAGAGGGCAGCGGTTCTCCCTCGGTCTGGCTCACATCAAAGACGGAAACGATCTTAAAGGCCGGAACCTGTATTTCCTGTACTTCGGTAACAGGCTTTCCGTCCTTTCCCATCACCGGCCTGCCCTGTGCGTCCAGCTTTTGCACTTCCTTTTTTGCCTTGAACGGGGCCGGGGCCAGTATCTTGATGGCCTTTTCGCCTTTCTTCACATTGCGGTGAAAATCGTCCCGCCACTTGTTGTAGCCTGCCACAAGCTGTCCGCCCTGCATGGCGATCAGGAGGGTATTGTTGAAGCTGTAACTGTGGAACTTGGACATGGTGGTGAGATAGGCTTTGTAGCGTTCACTCTCGAAAAGCTCCTGTATGCCGGTTTCCAGCCGGTCGGTGATCTCTTTCATGCGCTCGGCGCTGTTCTGGCCGTTTAAGAGAATGGGGGTGACAGGCTGTGGGGCCTTTGTAGGCGCTGCCGCTTCCGGCTGCACCTTGCTTTCCTCCCGCAGAATTTCCGGCGCAGGATAGGCCATCACCCGGTATTCCTCCGGCACTGGCTGACCCTCATGGACGCGCTGCCATTCGTCGCTGGTTCGCAGGATATAGCCGTAATCGGTAAAGGTTCCCTGTTCCTCGTTGGCGATAAAACTTCCCAGCCGGTCGGTGTCAATGGCCGGTTTCCACGGGTCGGGGACGACAAACAGCCCGGAATCATTCAGATAATATTCCCCCAGACTGCGGTTGTCCTTGGCGTTGATTAAGACAAAACAATCGGTGTTTTCGGCGTAGTCCAAAAGCTGCCCAATGGTCTGCATTTTTGCCGGGGACTGCATGGCGGCGTTCAGCTCCGCCAGCTCCACGGCGTCCAGCTTTTGAAGCTGGGCAGCAAGGAAGTTCAGTTCGTCCACGCTGGCGGCTCTGATTAAATCCTCCGGCAGTTCCAGCGGTTTTCCCTCCGGGGCGGAAAAGTCGCCAATGAACAAGTCCTGCTGGTTGTCGGCGGTGATATGGATTTCCTTTAAGGTTTCCTGTACCTGTTCGGCGGAAGTCGGCAGGGAAAGCCAGTACCCATGCGGCCCGCCGGTCTGCGCTTCGGCGCGGTTATCAAGAAAAATAGAAAATACTTCGTTCACGGGTTCCCTCCTTTCCGGGGTGGTTGTGGTCTGCTGCGGCTGCGCGGTTTCTTCCTGCGCGGGAAGCTCTGCGGCTTTTGCCGGTTCCTCTCCCTCAATGGTGTAGCCGGGGAGCAGGCAGCCGTTGACCTTAAAGCAGTCGGCGTATTCCTTGGGGATGGCCGGGGAAATTTCGGTAAAGTAATGGTCGTGGGCTTTGATCCGGCCATTCAGGTACTTGTCCAGTTCTTCCCGGCTGGAAAAGACTTTCCGTTCCTGTCCGGCGATCTTTTCCATCGGGTTTCCGTGGGGTGCGTTGGTATAAAGACCCCAGCGGAGCGTCCACGAGTAGGGGACGGATTTTTGGGCGGCGCTGTCATACCGGGTGTTCTCGGAAATGGAGTAATCCATCTGGTAAACCATGTTGCTGCGGATATGGCGGTATTCGTCCGGGGCCTCCCACTGGTTTGCGGTATGGGTAACGGGAAGCGTCCGGGCATATTCAAGGGCTTTGTCCAGAAACAGGGTTCTTCCGGCCTGTTCCTCCCATGCGGCGGCCTGTTCTTTCAGGCGGTCAAACACTTCCTGTTCTGCGGCGGCGCTTTCCGCCCGCAGGGAAAGAAGCTCCGCAAGGGGCAGCTTTACCATTTCGGAAAGATCGGCCTTGCCGCTTTCAAAGTAAATCCGGCGCTCGATCCGCATAGTGCTGGCCGGTTCTAAATCGTCGTGGTCGTAGGAGCTGTAAGACATTTGGGGTTCACATCCTTTCTGAAAAATGGCATAAGAAAAGCAGGAAACCTTTGAAAAATTTCCTGCTGGGTGGGCCGATAATAAGCGGCTGATATTCAATTTTGAAAGTTTGGGTTAGATTGATTGAAGCTGGGGACAGTCTAACAAATTAAAGCTTTCTACTTCTTCAACATCAATAACTTTGATGCCTCGTTCTTTTAATGCCTTTGCAAACAATCCCATTCCAGAAATCAATTTTCCGGTAAAGCTACCATCATATATTTGATTTACTCCGCAGGTAGGACTTCTGGATTGTAGTATAGCTAACTCAATATCTTCATGTTGAATTTTGGATAATGCCATTGATACTGCTCGTTTATATTCCAAATCAACATCATTTCCATTTTCGTCTGTTACTACACCATTCACAATCTCTGCACAAGGTCTGGGAGTAGCCATACCTGCTAATTGCTCTGGACAAATGCAAATAATTTCTTTATCTTTTAAGTAGTTGATAGCTGCCAGATTTTTGTTATTTTTTCCATTGTATTTACAATCCACTCCCATAATACAAGCACTAACTAATATTTTCACACTTATCACCTCAAATGGATATTATCGTTGGCTTTATTATACTATGACATGGTGTATCTTGGAATAGATGAATTGTAAATTTGCTGGATACAAGGGGTTTGGGGCTTCCCCAAAGAGAAAATCCCCGGCCCGGCAGGTGCGCCGGGTCAGGGATTTTGCCGGGAGTGTGGCTACACTCCCTATGCTTGCTGTTTTTAGTTTTTGCCCCTCTGTTCCACGCGGTAGTTCACATACTTGCCGCCGGTATCGGCCAAAAGCACCGTCCCGTCATAGGTCTTGCCGGTTTTCATGGAGCGCAGGCCCTTTACCTTTGCTTTTCCGTCTTTAAGTAGCGCGGCGGCGATCTTCGGGGTGAACGCCTTGCCCCGTTCCTCAAAAAATCGGTCATTCTTCCACATGACAAACTGGCAGCTTCGGTTTCCGCAGTAGTAGTTCTTTTTGCCCTCGTAGACGCTTTCCCCGCAGCGCGGACATTTGCCGATAACCACACGCTCGGTTTGAAACAACTTCTGCGCGTCCTCGCTGATCTGGGAGTAGTTTGCGATCAGGCCCCTTGTCATTTCTGCAATGCCAGCCATGAAGCCCTCCGGGTCGGCCTGCCCCTTGGCAATGGCCGTCAGCTCCGTTTCCCACTGTGCCGTAAGCTGGGGAGAGGTCAGCACTTCCGGCAGCACGCAGGCAAGGTTGTGGCCGTCCTTGGTGGGAACAAGCTGTTTGCCCCTGCGCTCCACAAAGCCCATCTGCACCAGCTTTTCTAAGATGGAGGCGCGGGTGGCCGGGGTTCCCAAACCTTGGCGCTCGGCGTCCTCCGGCAGATCGTCCGCACCGGCGCGCTCCATAGCGGAAAGCAGGGTATCTTCCGTGTAGGATTTTGGCGGTGCGGTGAAATGTTCGGTGACAGCGGCAGTTACCTTGTCAAAGGTCTGCCCCTCGGTGATCTCCGGCAGTTCCCGCGCAGGCTCCGGGGCGGTGTCGTCACTGTCTGTTTTGAACGACGCCTTAAAGCGGCGGTCAAGCTCTTTCCAGCCGGGGGTCAGGATGGTCTTTCCCTTGGCGGTAAAGGTGTTCCCGGCACAGGTGAATGTGGCGGTGACAGCCTCATACACATGGGGCGCGGCCACGGCACACAGCAGCTTGCAGCACACAAGGGACAGCAGTTTCTTTTCTCCCTCGGTCAGCCCGTCAAAGCCTTTCTGCACAAATTCCATTGTCGGGACAATGGCATGGTGGTCGCTCACCTTTTTGCTGTTCAGCACCCGGCCAAACTGCGGGGACAGGTCAAGCCCCGCCGCAAAGGGAAGCAGCGGCCACAGGCCGGACACAAGGCTTTCCGCCGTTGGCAGCATATCATCGGTCAAATACTGGCTGTCGGTGCGGGGATAGGTCAGCAGCTTCTTTTCATAGAGCTGCTGGGCATAGTCAAGGGTCTGCTTGGCGGTAAATCCAAACAGCCGGTTTGCCTCCCGCTGCAAGGTGGTGAGGTCATAGAGGCGGGGCGGCTGCTCCGTCTTTTTCTCCCGTGTCACAGACACACAAACGGCCTGCGCCGTTTCACAGGCGGCTTTCAGGGCCTTGGCGTCGTCTGCGTTTCTCATGCGTTCACTGGCCGCCTCCATGCCGCCCGCCGCGATCTGAACAATGTGGTATTTCTCTTTCTGAAAGCTGCTGATCTTGGCCTCCCGGTCAACCAGCATTTTCAGGGTCGGCGTCTGGACACGGCCCACGGTCAGGGTCTTGTGGTAGAGGATGGAGAAAAGTCTTGTCGCGTTGATCCCCACCAGCCAATCCGCCTGCGCCCGGCAAAGGGCCGACTGATACAAGTTGTCATAGTCAGTTCCCGGTTTCAGATGGGCAAAGCCGTCCTTGATGGCCGCGTCCTCCATGCTGGAAATCCAAAGGCGCTGAAACGGTTTCTTGCAGCCCGCCATCTGGTAGACGAAACGGAAAATCAATTCCCCCTCGCGCCCGGCGTCGGTGGCACACACAAGGCCGGTAACATCGGGGCGCTCCATCAAAGAACGCAGGGTGTCAAACTGCTTTTTCTTATCGTCGGGAATGATGTACTGCCATTCCTGCGGCAGAATCGGCAGGTCGTCATAGCGCCATTTTTTGAAACGCTCGTCATAAGTCCCAGCGTCGGCAAGGGAACCAAGGTGGCCGATACACCAGCTCACCATATAGCCGTTCCCCTCCATATAGCCGTCCTGTTTCTTGTCCGCGCCGATCACGCCCGCAATGCTGCGGGCTACGCTTGGTTTCTCTGCAATTACTAACTGATAGCTCATACTTCGTCCTCCTTATTTCCATCTTCACTTGTCATATCCTCGTCCGGCTCCGGGGCTTCGTCCTCGTCGTCCTCGTCCTCTCCAAAGTCATACTCGGCCAGATCGTCATTGCCTGTGGTGTCGGCTTTTTCCTTTTTGAATTTCAGGAAGTAGAGGGCTGCGCCGCCGCCCAGCAGCACCACCACAAAGAACACCACAAGGCCGCCCATGCCGCTTGGCTTTTCCTCCTGCGGCTTTTCTTCCTCCGGCTGGGGCTTCGGCTCCGGCCCGTTGCAGGCGGTCAGGTTGTTTTTACAGACCGGGCAGGCCGTATTGACGGCCCCGGCTTGACACTTGGCCGTACAGGTGCAGACCTCCGGCTCTTTTTTCCCGTCCTCCAACAAGGCTTGCAGGTCGGCGTCGTCCACTTGGTTGAGGAAATGCACCGCCGTTTCCTTGTCCTCGTTGGCCCGGTCGATCAGGATGTAAAAATAATTCCCGGCCTTGGTGGTAACAGTGATAAGCTGCTTATCCCCGAAAAAATCATCCACCAGCGTAGCGTTGCCCTGCGGGGTAACGGGTACGCCCTCCGGCTCCATGCCGCCGGTGGTAGGTTCTTCGGTTTCCTCCGGCACTTCTGCGGGGGCCTCGGTGGTTTCCGGCAGCGGCACAGGGTCAGGGTCAGCGCCTCCGGCGTAGGCGGTAACGGTCGTGGTCGCCATGCAGAGCGCAGCGGCCACAGCCAGCGTCAAGGTACGGAACAGTTTAGATTTCTTCATGGGCGCTGTCCTCCTGTTCAAAGTCCGGGATCGGGGCCGGGGCCGCCTGCAACGCGCCGCCGCGCACAAAGGCGGCGAACTCCTGCGGGGTCATGTTGAGGCCGCGCACAAGCTGGACGATCTGCAAGTTTTCCTGTTCGGTCTTGGCCGCTTCCAGCTCCCGAAGCTGCTTTTGCAGCTCCGCGATCTTGCCCTTGGTTTTCTCAATATCCTTTTCAATGCGCTCCAATTTGTTCATTGCCATAGTGATTTACTCCTTTCTGGCGTTTAAGGCAAACGCCCGTAACAATAAAAATGCTGCTGCCAGTAGCTTGAATTGAGGTTCGTGTAGGAAATGGGGTCGCCGCAGTGCAGCATGACCGAATTTCCCACATACAGCCCCACATGGGACATCCCGGCAGTGTCGTAAGTGCCGACGAAAAATACAAGGTCACCGGGCTTGGCCTGCTCCGGGGAAACGGGGGTGCAGATGTTGTAAAGCCCCTGCGCCGTCTGGCGTCCCACATTCCAGCCGGAATGATTGATAACCCAGCTAATGAAGCCGGAACAATCAAAGCTGGTGCTTGGGGAGCTGCCGCCCCACACATAGGGATAGCCCACATACTTTTCTGCCTCGGCAATCATGGCGGCAAAGGTTTCGTCCTTTAGCGCCTCCGGGGGGATTTCATAGTAGGTCGGCTCTTTCGGGGTGGAGGCGTGGGGATAGCTGCCGTTGGGAAACAGATCTGGCCGGTTGCCCAAAGTCTGCATATAGGCAGCATAAAAGCCCATCTGTTCCTCGGTGAGAATGTAGATGGGCAGGTGGGACAGGTCAAAGTTTTCCAGCTTCACATTGCAGATGTAGTAAGTGTAGGGTACTTCCACGGTGTAGGTGTTTCCCTCGCTGTCCGTCCTCGTTTCGGTGCGGTAGCGGGTTTCCGTTTCGATGGTCTGGGTCAGGATGTACTGCTTTTCAAAGAGCATGGCAAGGTCGCCCTGTACCTCCCCCAAAGTGAACACGCCGTTATGCAGCGCGGAGAGGATGGAGGTCAGCACATAGGGGTCATGCTTGATCTCGTCCAGATCGAAACGGTATTCGTCATAACCGGGGTGCAGGCTTTCGTAGTTGTCAAGTTCGTGCTGCAAGTCTGCTTCCAGCGCGCCATAGGCGGCTTCGGCTCCCAGCATATCGCTGTCCTCGGAGAGATAGGAGGTGGCGGCAAGGCCCGTCCCGGTGCTGCCAAACATGGCGGTGCAGGATTGCAAGCCGCCCATCACCAGCAGGAGCATAAGGCCTACGCCGCCGACGATCAGCGCCCCTTTCCAGTGCCGGGCGGCAAAGGACGCGGCCTGTCTGCTTTTCTCTGCGGCTTTCTTGGCTGCGGCAGCCGTGGTCTTGGCGGTGCTTGCCGCCCCCTGTGCGGTCTGGCCCGCCGCCCTTGCTGCCTTGGCATATTCCCGCTTAATGTGCTGTTTCTGCCAGAAACGGGAAACGGGGTTCTTGGCCGCCTGCGCCAGCTCCGGGTGATCCCGCAGGGATTTTTGATACGCAAACTCGGCGTTGGCGGCGATGGACTTTCGCTCGGCCTTGGCTGCGGCCCGGTAGGGTTTGAGCTTGTGGCGGTGGACGCCGCTGCGGATCATGCGGCCCGCCTGCCGTTCCGCCAGTTCCTCCCCCTTATGGCCGCCCTCCACGCCCACATTTTCGTGTTCTACCTCATGGATTTTTCCGTGGAGGTAAAGCCCGGCTTCCTGTATGGGGCGGCTGGCCGGGTTTGGTTTGAGCTGGGGAGGGGATTTCTCCACCTTGTCAAAATACAGCCTGCTTTTGGCCTTGCCCTTGGCTTCGTCATAAACGGTTTCCTTGGTAATGACGCGCTTTTTTGGCAGGGCTTCTTTGGCCGCTTCCAGCTTATCCGCCCGTTTTTCTGCCTTTTTGATATACGGGGCCAACTCCGGGGAGGCCCGTTCCTCGGCGGTAAACTGCAACCGGGAAACAGGGCCGGTGGCCTGCGCCACGGTTTCCCCGGCGTCCTTGGCCGCTTTCTTTGCCTTGTGGCGGTCGTGCAGTTCGTCCGCCCGTTCCAGTATTTTTTCCGCCGCGCCCTCCGGCTGGGTAGTGTATTCCTGCTCGGCCTCCCGGCTGGACACATTGACGCTTTCGCCGGTGGTCTGGTTATCCAGCGTCAGGCCGTCGCGGGTCATGTGCTGCGTTACCTTGTCGCGGGGTTTTAAGGGTTCCATGACTTCACCTCCTTGTGCCTCATACCGTCGCCCCCTCGCCTAACCGGGTCGTCATGATCTGGTAGAGCTGGGTGTTTTTCGGGATGGGGTTCTTAAAGGGCAGGATCACATTTTCGTAAATGAGAAGCCCCTCGCCGGGTTCGGAATTGTCCACATACCGTAATTGCTGGGGCGAAATGTTCAGCCGTTCCGCAAGGATTTTGCGGTCGCCGCTGGCCTGATTGAGCAGGCAGATAAAGTCGCTGTTTTCCAAAATGTTCTCAATTTCCGGGGAGGAAAGCAGGTCTTTTACATTCTGCGTCGCACCTGTGGGAATCCCGCCCCACTTACGAAAACGCTTCCAAATCTCGCAGGAAAAGGCCGCCGTCTGTTCCTCACGCAAAAGCAGGTGGAACTCATCACAGAAATACCATGTCGCCTTGCCCTTGCTGCGGTTTTGGGTGACGCGCCCCCAAATCTGGTCTTGGACAATGAGCATACCGATTTTCTTTAGCTGCTTGCCCAGTTCCTTGATGTCAAAGGCCACAATGCGGTTTTGAATGTCGATGTTGGTTCTGTGGTTGAACACATTTAAGCTGCCGGACACATACAGGTCAAGGGCCTGCGCCACCCGGTCGGCCTCCGGGATATGCTGGTCTAACAGGGCTTTGTGCAGGTCTGCAAGGATGGGCATATTTTCCGGCTTGGGGTCTGCCAGATAAGGCCGGTAGATCACCTGTACCGCCCGGTCGATCACCGTCTTTTCAATGGCTTCCAGCCCGTTCTTGCCGCCCATGACAAGCTCACAGAACGACAGCACAAAGTCGGATTTCAAGGCCAGCGGGTTTTCATCCTCGGAGTAGTTCAGGTTGATGTCCAGCGGGTTCACATAGTTTTTGCTGGTAGGCGACAGCTTCACCACCTGCCCATGCAGCCGCTTCACAAGGGGGTAATATTCGGCCTCTGGATCACAGATATACACATCGTCCGGGGTGCAGAGGAACACGCTCACAATCTCCGATTTACAGCTCATACTTTTGCCGCTTCCCGGTGTCCCCAGCTTTAGCCCGTTGGGGCAGCGCGCCCACTTGCGGTCGAGCATAATCATGTTGCCGGTCTTGGCGTTGATCCCGTAATACATGGCGTCGCCGCCCTGAAAAAGCTCCTGCGTCACAAAGGGGACGAACACGGCCACGCTGGAAGTCGTCAGGGAGCGTTCAATCTGGATGTGGCTGGCCCCCAGCGGCAGGCTGCTCATAAGCCCCTGTTCCTGCTGGTAGTCCAGCCGCACAAGGGAACAGTTGTATTTCTGTGCAATACCGGCAGCCCAGAACACATCATTTTCCAGCTTTTGCCGGGTGTCTGCGGTGTTCAGCACCAAAAAGGTAAGCTGGAACATCCGTTCATTCCGGCTCTGCAAGGTCTTTAACAGCTCCTTGGCGTCCTGCCCGTAGGTGGCAAGGTCGCTGGGAAGAATGTCCATGTCGTAACCGCTGCGGACAGCCCGTTTCTGTTCCTGAATCTTCATGGCGTCAAGGTCGGTGATCTTGCGCTTGACCGTCTTAATGGCGTCGCTCTGGTCGATGGCCTGCACATGGAGGTTCACCACAATACCGTTTTCCGTGTTGAGAAAATCGGCCAGCATTTCATCCGACAGCTCCGGGGAGAGGATTTGCAGGAAGCTCACCGCCCCGTATTTGCCGCCCAGCCCGAACATCCGGGCATTGCCGAAGCGGAACGAGGACGGGGCGATAAAGTCCTTGGTGGAAAGCCCCGACGGGGCAAGCCACTTCCAGTCAAAGGAGAACGGTTCCCCGTCCGGGTGGAAAATGCTGTGCATGACTTCCAGCCGTTCCTTGGCGTCCAGTCCCCACGCGGAGGCCCCCATGCTCTTGAAATAGCCCAAAAGGTCGGTTTCGATCCGGCGCAGTCTGGCGCGGGCCATTTTCAGGCTGTCCGCCTCAATGGTGTAGGTCATAAATTTCCGCTTCATCAGGCCGTTGTTCCCGTTCACAAGCTGGTCTTGCAAAATGTCGGAATACTCGCTGCGGATGTCGTCGAAGTCGTCCCCCTGCGCCCGGATTTCAAAGCTCTTGGCGTACTGCTTGGGGTCGATCTTGCGGTTGATAAAGGAAAACTGCACATGAATGGAGGCGTCCAGATAGTTGTAGAGGTCGCACAGGTTTTCAAAGATGGCGGTCTTGGTGTCCGCCTGCGCCAGTTGGTAGCTGATGTCCGTAAACTCAATGCACTTGGAAAAGGTGCGGGGCGTCACCCGGCATACGCCGTCCTGATACATGGCCTCATAGGGAATACTGGCCTGCGCCGAATGGGGCTTGCCGTCGCCCTTATACTTTCGGATGACGGCCTGAATTTCTTTCTTTTCGGCGCGGGTGAGCTTGACCGGCGCTTTTGCGCTCGTTTCGTTCTTTTGCTTTTTGGACAATGGCGTTGACCTCCTTTTCCATTTGGGATTGCCGCACAAGGGCGGTATAAGCGTTGTTGGTCTGGTAGGGGCGTTCCTTGGGCTGGATGAAGCAGCACTCTACGATCTGGCGCACCACCACTTCAAGGGGCTGGCCGTGTTTTTCGTAAAGCGCCAGCAGAAAGCCCGGCAGCATGGCGAACACCATAATGAGCGCCGCCGCGCTGGTCGGGACGCGGCCCCGGATCAAAAAGAAAAGCGGAACGCCAATAAGCAGCGCACCGCCAAAACAAATGAGCTGGCGTTTCGTCAGCCCGAATACTACCTTGGATTTGACCTTGGTTAAATCCTTGGGGACAGTTACATAAGCCATAAAAAGTCACCTCGTTTCTGGTACGGACAGGGAAAAATCGCTGTCCACTTCATTGCCCCACACATCCCAGCCGGGGATTTTCTGTCTGGCAAACAGTTCTGCGCGGGGCAGGTCGCCCGCAAGGGCTATGATTTTCTCACGGGTAATGTCTGGTTTCTTGCTGTGTTCCGCCACCGGGGAAATGATAAACTGATGGACACTTTTGGAGTAACGCTTGGGATGGCCCCGCTTGGCAAGCAGGCAGATTTCCGCGTTTCCTCTCGTCCAATAGCCCAGCCCGTAAAACCATGTGGGGCTTTTGCGGTTCAATTTCAGCCAGACAAAGGCCACGGTCTTAAAGGTGAAGCCCCACGCCTTAATCAGACGCAGCGCCTCCGGGAGCTGGGGGAAAGTCGCCCACAAAAA